>Ga0114976_10003349_pt1 | contig 10039 bp, 15 predicted proteins | sample S_130805_EF_Meta_FD_87319 | JGI IMG/M metagenome (GOLD analysis project Ga0114976, IMG submission 87319) | Freshwater microbial communities from Lake Simoncouche, Canada to study carbon cycling - S_130805_EF_MetaG | ecosystem: Environmental > Aquatic > Freshwater > Lake | place: Lake...
GTAATGATGAGTTACGAATTATTAAAAGAATTAAAAGATAGTTTAAATAAATAAAGATGGTAAATTATAGAACATTTAATGCAAAATTGGTAACTTCAGGTTCAACCGATTTAGTAGATAGAGCTTGGGGAGTATTACCAGTAAGTGGTGTATCTGGTTCAATTACATTAGAAGGATTTGGAACAGGTAGTACTGTCCACCCAACTATTAAATTAGAAAATTTAGCAGGAGGACATGTATTTCCTTGTCATGTTAGAAGTATATCAGTAACCAATGGTGGTTCTGTTTATGTATTAGCTTAAATTTTATCCAATGCCAGCAGTATCAAAAGCACAACAGAGATTTATGGGTATGGTTCACGCAGCTCAAAAAGGTGATATGGAAAGCCCATCTCCAGAAGTTTCAAAAGCAGCAGACTCAATGAGTGATAAAGATGCTAAAGATTTTGCATCAACATCACATAAAGGATTGCCTGATAAAATAAAAGAAATGGTATTGGCTGAATTACGTTCAGTTAGAGCCATTCAAACCGATTATGCAAAGGTGATTGACTCTATGGAAAAGCATTTGGAAGCATATAAACAATCTAAAGGAACTCCATCAGAAAAACAACACATACAACAATTAAAAACTTTAACGGCACAAAAGAAAAAATTAGCAGCAGAATTAGATGCTAAGGTTAGTGGTATGTATAAAGATGCCGAATTAAAAGTTGATGAAATGACTGGTTCTGATGCCGCAGGTGAATATAATTCTCCGTTTGCATTTGGTAAACCTGAAGATGAAAAAACAAAAGGTAAAAGACAAGCCGATTTAACGGGGTATAGTGTAGTTAAAGAAAACCGCTGGTTAGAATTAAAAAGAGATGAATCTACTGCACAATCTAAGATTGGTAAAGGTATCTCTAATATCAATAAACAATTAGCAGAAATGGAAAGATTTCTTAATTGGTATGGTAAAATTAAGAACGAAAGTGGGGTAGATAATAAAAGTTATTGGAAAAGAACAAATAGTCATATTTATAGTATAAAGGAACGATTACTAAAATTAGACCAAAAAATAAGACAAATTTCAGAATAATGAAAATATCTCAATTAAAAGAGCTTGTTAGACAAGTAGTAAAGGAAGAAAATGATTACCAACAATTATTTAAACATATGTTAGATAAGACTGGTAAGGATATCAACTCAATGGGTGATGATGAAAAGAAGAAATTCTTCAACGCCGTAGATACCGCTTACAAAGCAAAATCGGAAGGAAAATTGAGAGGATATAATGAGGCTGAATTAACTGCGGGTCAAAAGAAAATTGATGTAGATGGTGATGGTGAGATTGAAGGTTCTGATTTAGCTAAATTGAGAGCCAAAAATGAAGGGGCTCAAAAAAAAAAGTAGTTAACGAAGGTGTAGTTGAAGGAATACTTGCAACTATAACATTAGCTATATTGGGTAAAATAGTTATCTACTTTATTTATGAATTGGCTAAGAAAGTAGGAAACTATATAAATGGTAACGAAAACTATAAAAAAGCCGTTGCCAAAATATTAGAATCAATATCTAATAATAAACAAGCTATGAACGATATAGCTAAATTATTAGATAGCAACGATGGGATAAATAACGGAGTTGCGGATAGAATAGTGAAAATGGGGTATGTACAAACTCAAATTACAAAAATGAGTGATAGTACAAATGGTGAGTTAGATGAAACCGAATTAAAAAATTATTTAAAAACTGCGTTAATAAAAGCGTGGGAAGATAAAGGATTAACCGGAAAAGCAGCAGAGAAGGTAAAAAAAGATATAAAATAAATGAATAAAGGATTATTAATAGAGACCCATTTGTTTGAAGCAAAACTCGTTGAGCAGGATAACGGAACTTATTTAGTTAAGGGAATCCTACAAAGAGCAGGTGCTCCAAATCAAAATCATAGAAGATATCCTAAAGAAATCTTAGAAAGGGAGTGTAAGAAATACGAACAACTTATTAAAGAAAGAAGAGCATTGGGTGAATTAGACCATCCGGATTCTCCTGTTATTAATTTAAAAAACGTATCACATAACATCAGAGAAATCTATTGGGAAGGCGATGATGTGTGTGGTGTGGTGGAAATATTATCAACACCATCGGGAAATATTCTTAGAGAACTATTAAAAAACAATATTCGTTTAGGAATTTCATCGAGAGGATTAGGTTCGGTTAAAGAGTTATCAGACGGGACTGTAATGGTTCAGGAGGACTTTGAATTGGTTGGATGGGATTTTGTATCAAATCCTTCTACGCATGGAGCATTTATGGCACCAATGAACGAATCAAAGCAATGGGCAAAAGTTGCAGAGGAATGTGGTAAATGGTGTCGCTCACAAGATTTGATGCGAGAAATTATAATTGAATTAAATTAATATGGCAAAGTTAATAAACTTACTACCAAAAAGAAATGTTGCAGTAAAAGAATCTATTGAAGATATGGATGCAACATTACCAGCACAAGTTGAAAGATTTTTAGATAAATTAGTAATGCAAATAAGAGGATATAATTTATCGAAGAAAAAAGAACAATTGGTAATAGCAAAAGTAATTGATGCACTTGGATTAGATAAATCTCAATTAATGCAGGCTATCCAAAAAATTAAGAAAAACGATATTTTAAAAAAATAGTATATGATAAAGTTAAAAGATTTATTGAATGAGGAAGATAAATTACAACAACTTCCTACCGAAATCAAAAAACACTTTTTGGAAATAATTTCTACATTTGGCCAATTTGGTGAACAAATGAATAGAAAATCTGATATCAGAACTATTGCAGAAACATTAGGTGGTATTGCAGATGCGGCGCAAGAATATACTTTAAGAGAAGGCGGTGATTGGTTTGATAGAGTTACTATTAAACGTAATATGAAAGAATTAAACGGATTACACGAAAAATTTCAAAAAGAAGCATTAGAAGCAAAAGCACAAGAACAAAGATTAGAAGCACTATACGAAGATATGGGGCATGTATTAAATAGATATTTTGAAATAGCAGATGTTTCAGAAGATGTTATGAGACAAAGATTAGGATTAAGAGAAAGTAAATCAGATTGCGGATGTAACAAACAACACGATTGTGGTTGTGGAGGGCATCACAAACATTAAAAAATAAAAATGGAAGAATTAGCATCTTTGTTATTGCAAAGTAGAACACAAGCTCACTCATTTCATTTGGGTGTAAAGGGGATTGGTTCTCATTCGGCACATTTAGCACTGGGAGGTTATTACGATTCCATAGGCGATTTAATTGATGGATTAGTGGAAACATATCAGGGCAAAGAAGGATTGATTCAATTATCCGGTATTGGTGTATTAGATAAAAATAATGATATTAAAAATATTATTAAGTACTTTGAAACACTTTGTAATATGGTTGCAAAATTAAGACAGAATCCAAAATTACAAGATAGTTGGATTCAAAATGATATTGATACTGTTGTATCTTTATTGTATAGAACAAAATATAAATTAGTAAATCACCAATAAAAAGTTATGTTGATTATTGATGTAAAAGATGGAAATATCGAAAGAGCATTAAAATCTTACAAAAATAAAGTAAAAAGCGTAAAGCAAATTGAACAACTTAGGAATAGAAAAGAGTTTGAAAAACCTTCTATAACTAAACGAATTGCAAAACAAAAAGCTATAAGAAAAGGGAAATTACAAAATTTTTTTGATAAAAACAATTAATTTCTTTAGTTTTCTAAAAAATTTATATATTTATTTTGGAATATCCTATCTTATATAGGATTTTTTTTATTAAGACAATCGTTGGTTAATGAATACCTACCTCTATGTAGAGTGACCGAACAACCAACAAAATATCATTGAAGTTCCACAATTACAATAACTTCACAGGAACAAACTCATTTAAACAAAATGGCAAATTCAAAATTATTGAAAGAAGCAATCGCAGATGCTAAAGCGGTTAAAGAAACTGCATTAGCTAACGCAAAACTTGCACTTGAGGAAGCCTTTACACCAAGACTACAGTCTATGTTAACTCAAAAGTTAAGAGCTGAAGCTGAGATGGAAGGTGATGAAGAGCAAGTAGATGAAGAATTAGATTCAACAGGAATCGGTTCAAAAGTTGAGGCTGGATACGCCGAAACTCCTGGTGCTACTCCAACTTTGGATGCAGATACTGATTTATCAGTAGGTGTAAAGAAAGATGCAGGTAAGCCAGAAGCCGCTGGTACTGACTACACTAAAGTAGCAGATATCAACGAAGAAGAAGAAAATCCATTCGGTTCGGAAGAAAGCGACAAAGATGCAGAAATTGCAGAATTGAAAGCTAGATTAGCAGAATTAGAAGGAGAAGATTCGGAAGAAGAAATGCCCTTTGCAGCAGCAGAAGGAGAAGATGGAATGGATTCTGAAGAAGACCCATTTGCATCTATGCAAGGTGATGGTATGGATTCAATGGACATGGGCGCTGAAGAGGAATCTGAAGATGACATGGACTTAGAAGCAATCATCAGAGAATTAGAAGCTCAATTAGGCGACGAAGAAGGTTCAGAAGAAGAAATGCCTGCGGATGATGCAGCTCAAATGGCTGAAGATTTAGCAGATGGTTCTGAAGCTGGTACTGATAAAGGTGAAGACCCTAAGGTCGTTGTAACTAATGAAGAAGAAGAATCAGATGAAGTTGACTTAGAAGAAATTTTAAGAGAAATGGAAGCTGACATGAAAGGTGATGAAGAGAAAATGGATGAAGCTGAAGAGTCTGAAAAAGACAAAGAAATCGAAGAAGCTTACAAAACTATCAAATCATTACAAAGAACTATCAACGAAGTGAACTTATTGAACGCTAAGTTATTGTTCGCAAACAAATTATTCAGAGCACACAACATGACTAACGAACAAAAAGTTAAAGTGATTGAAACTTTGGATAGAACAAAATCAGTTAGAGAGGTTAAATTGGTATTCTCTACATTAGCAGAGAACTTCAAATATACTTCAATTAACAAAAATGCTAAAAAATCATTGAAAGAAGGAATTGCAAGTAAAGTAGTTAAATCTACAAAACCTGCAGTAGCTAAATCAGTAATTACTGAATCAGCTCAAATCTCTGATAGATTCAAAAAATTAGCAGGTATTATTAAGTAATTAACAAAAAAATAAATTAATCCAAAATGGACTTAAAAAAATTAATGAACGGCGCTAACCCACAAAGCATTATGCTTGAGCAAACTAGAGGTTTGAAAGCAAAGTGGGAAAAAACAGGTTTGTTAGAGAACGCAGGTTCTGAAACAACTAAGCATGGTATGGCAGTAATGTTAGAAAACCAAGCAAAACAATTATTAGATGAGGCTACAAGAACAGGTACATCTTCAGGTTCTGAAGAGTGGGCTGGTGTTGCGTTACCTTTAGTAAGAAGAATCTTCGGTTCTATCGCTTCTAAAGAATTCGTTTCAGTTCAACCAATGAACTTACCTTCAGGTCTTATTTTCTACATGGACTTCAAATATGGTTCTAACCCAGCGGGTAACCCAGATTTCTCTGGTTCTCAGCGTTCTTTATTTGGTGCAGGTGGTACTTTTGGTAAAGATTCTTTATCTCCAGCAGGTAACAAATTAGGTTCAACTCAAGTAGCTGAAGGTGGTTTGTATGGTGCAGGTAGATTCGGATACACAATCAATAACGCAACTTCTGCTATCACTGCAACATTCGCTTCAGCATCTTTAGCTGATATCGATTGGGATTTAACTTCAGGTTCAGTTTCTGCATCTTATGCAGGTAACACATTGAAGAAAGTTGTAGTTGCTTTACCAGCAGATGCTGATTTCAATGCTGTAAGAGCATTCGAACCAACATTCTTAACAGGTTCTGTAACAGGAGTTTATCCTCAATACACAACTAAGAATGGTTCTAACGTTGAATTCGTTGCAACTGTAACTGGTTTATCTAACTTAGCAACTGTTGGTGTATCTTTAGCATACCACAAACAACCAACTGCAGAATTAAGAGGTGACTTCGAAGATAGAGGTTCTGATTTAGCAATTCCAGAAATCGAATTAGAATTGAAATCTGAACCAATTGTTGCTAAGACAAGAAAATTAAAAGCAATTTGGACTCCTGAATTGGCGCAAGATTTGAACGCATACCACTCTGTAGATGCAGAAGCGGAATTGACTCAAATGTTAAGTGAATACATCTCTTTAGAAATCGATTTAGAAATCTTAGAAATGTTACAACAAAACGCTTTCACAACTGACTACTGGTCTTCTAAAGTAGGATATGATTGGAATGGTGCTGGATTCTCTATTGATTCTTCAGCAGCAGCTGCATCAGCTTACACAAAGAGTACTTGGTATCAAACTTTAGGTATCAAATTACAAAAGGTATCTAACAAAATTCACCAATTAACAATGAGAGGTGGAGCAAACTTCTTAGTAGTTTCTCCTAACGTAGCAACTATCTTAGAATCAATGAATGGTTTCTCTGCAAATCCTGGTAAAGACGCTTTACAATTTGCTGCAGGTGTAACTAATATCGGTTCTATCTCAAATAGATACGATGTTTACAAAAACCCTTACATGACTGAGAACGTAATCTTATTAGGTTTCAAAGGTTCTAACTTCTTCGAAACAGGAGCAGTTTACGCACCATATGTACCATTGATTATGACTCCATTAGTGTACGACCCAACTAACTTCACTCCAAGAAGAGGAGTTATGACTCGTTACGCTAAGAAAATCGTAAGACCAGAATTTTACGGTAAGATTATCGTTGATGGATTAGAGACTCTTTAATCTTAATCAATTAGAGTAATATTAAAAGGGGAAGTAGAAATACTTCCTCTTTTTTTGTCAAAAATTTAAATAAAATAAAGTAAACTAAGAAAGAGTGGTTAGAAATATCCACTCTTTTTTTATTTCTATATTTATATGTAAATATAATTGGATTAATATGTCTCAAAATTTAAAATGGACCGGCAGTGGTTCTGCTATATCGGGCTCGACACCATTTGGTATTTACGATAGTGATACCGACTTTAAAAACGATGGACCAAAAACGGCAATATGGTGTGCTAAACGTTTGGGGTATCCCATTGTAGATGTTGAAATGGTTGATGAGCAATTTTATGCTTGTTTTGAAGAATCGGTTTCGGAATACTCAGCACAAATAAATCAATTCAATCTTAGAAACAACTTAGATGTTTTAAGAGGACAACCTAAAGGTAAAGTAGCAAATTATTCGCAAACACTTGTAGATGGTTCATTCTTACCAACAACAGTTCGTATGTCCCAACAATATGGTACATTAGCAGGAGTTGGTGGTAATACAGCTATTCAGAAAGCATATATTGATTTAATTCCCGGTCAGCAAAGATATAATTTGATGAGTGCATCTGTTAATGTTGAAACATCTGCATCATTTACTACTATGTTTAGTGGTTCATCCACAATAGATGTAGTAAAAGTTTATCACGAAGCTACACCTGCAATTCAAAGATTTTTTGACCCATATTCAGTTGGTGGACAAGGTACATTAAACTTAATGGATGAGATGGGATTTGGTTCTTATTCTCCGGCAGCACAATTTTTATTAATGCCTCTCTATGAAGATATTTTAAGAATTCAGGCAATCGAATTAAATGACCATATTAGAAAATCACATCATAGTTTTAATATTGTTGATAATATAATTGAAGTTTTTCCTCTACCAAAAACTGGCTTTGGACCAATGAGATTATATTTTGATTACATTAGTAGAGATGAATTTGAACATAATTCACAAACAATTCAAGCGGATTCACTTTCTGATTATTCTGATATTCCATATGATTTTATTCAATATTCAAATATAAATGATGTTGGTAAACAATGGATTAGAAAATACACATTAGCACTTGCAAAAGAATTATTAGGTGCAATTAGAGAGAAGTATTCATCTATTCCAATTCCTGATGGAGAAGTTAATTTGGATGGTGCGGCATTAAGAGCTGAAGCTCAAGTAGAAAAAGATATGTTGATTACTCAATTAAGAGAAAATTTAGAAGAATTGAGTAGAAAGAATGTGATGGAAAATAAAACACATGAATCAAACCATCAGCAAGAAATGTTGAGAAAAGTACCTTTAAAATTATATGTAGGATAATATGCCAAAATTTGTATCAGATAGAGATGTAGCCTTTTTTAAAGGGTTGGCAAGAGAATTAGTAGATGATATTATACAAAGTACAATAGTTCTATTTAAAATTAATTTAAATGAAACTAAAGTAAATATATATGGAGAATCTATTAATAAAACTTGGTATCCCGGCGTTCAAGTTTACGCAATAGTTGACCAAGAACCTGAATCCGCTCGTTATGAAGGATTTGGTTTAGATACTGACCAAAATGTAACATTCAAATTAGATAGGTGGATGTTGGAAGAAAAAGGTATTTATCCTGAAGTGGGTGATATTATTAAATGGAATGAAGGATATTTTGAAATTGATAATACAAATGAAATACAATTAGTAGGTGGACAACCATATAATAATTTTAGTGTTGTATGTTCTGCATTTATGGTAACTAAATCTAATCTTAATATAGAAGAAAGAATTAAATAATTATGGCACATAACCCATTAACGCCGAATTTTAACAGAGCAAATCAGATTAAATCAAATAAAAATGATGTAAAGAAAAGCGTAAGTCTATTTGATATAGATTATGCTATGATGTCTTATTTAGAAGATGTTGTATTACCATCATTAGATGATAATGGTAAATCATTAAAGATACCTGTAATTTATGGTAATTCGGAAAGATGGAATGGTTCTCGTAGAGAAGGTGTTTATAGAGATAAGCATGGTAAACTTCAATTACCATTGATGATGATTCGTAGAACATCCATTGCTAAAGATGAAACAATGCCAATGTTAAATAGACATGTTTCATATCCAGCGGTAACAAAATATTCAAAAGATAATAGATACGATAGATTTACAGCTTTAGGTGGAAATGTAAAACCAAAATTAGAAATTTATAATATTACAATGCCAGAATATGTGGAAGTAAATTATGAATGTATGTGTTGGACATCTTATACCGAACAATTAAATTCCGTTGTGGAAGCATTAAATTTTACAGGACAATATTGGGGCGATAAAGATAGATTTAAATTTAGAACATTAATATCTGATTATAATATAATAAATGAAGTTGGTAGTGGTACTGAAAGAATCAATAGAGTTGAATTTACTTTAAATGTACATGCATATTTACTTCCTGAAAAATTCGATGGACAATCTACTACAAAAAAATCAATGTCTACTAAAAGAGTTGTTGTTGCAACTGAAACTGATGTAACGGGAAATGGTAGATTGGAAGGAATGTTAACAACTACATCTCCATATTATGATAATAAAGATTTAATAGATTTTCTTTCATTAAATAATAGTAAATCTCAAAATCCAACCACAAACGATACTATAACATTTACGGGTATTAAATTAATAGAAGCACCTACTCAATTACAATCAGTAATATCAGCTGGATTATCGGTAAATAGTACAATGTATGATGCTAAGATTTATATAAATGGTGTAAGATATTATCAAACTACACATTTTACTTGCACCGGTGGTTTAAATAGTTTAACAATTAATTTTATTCCTCTAAATTTAGGATTTAATGTAACACCAAGCGATGAAATTATTGTAACAGGTAAATTTCTAAATGTATAATGAAAAGAAATTTATTAGATATTACACAAAAATTATTTAGAAAACCAATAATGGCTGTTTTAATTCCTAAAGATTTAAATCATCCGGATTATTGGATTTATGAAGCACCCGGTCATAGATTAGTAAATATATTACGTGAAATCGAATTAAGAGAATCGCAAGATAGATTATTAGTTATGATAAATACACAAGGAATAACTCCTAGAGATTATATTATCGATGAAAGTACAGGTAAATTACTAATTAAATTTATAAAATCACATTTTGAATACGAATTGGATGATGATGATTATATTGAAATACATGGAGATATAGAAAAATATGCTTAA
>Ga0114976_10003350_pt1 | contig 10038 bp, 11 predicted proteins | sample S_130805_EF_Meta_FD_87319 | JGI IMG/M metagenome (GOLD analysis project Ga0114976, IMG submission 87319) | Freshwater microbial communities from Lake Simoncouche, Canada to study carbon cycling - S_130805_EF_MetaG | ecosystem: Environmental > Aquatic > Freshwater > Lake | place: Lake...
CAATTATTTGTCTAACAAATGCTTCTACCTGTTGTATATACTTATTTTTTGTTGATTTATGAAATTTAATTACTTGTTCTAAAATATAGTCTGGAGTAATTAATCCGACATTTAAACTAACTGATAGTAATGAATGAGATCCTGATATTACCGTAGAACTAGCAGCATCCTCATATGTACCAAACGTTTTAAGACATTTGGAAATAAAATGTTTTAAATGTGATTTATTTTGTTGAAATGTTAATGGGAATAAACAATACTCAAGTGTTGTTCCAAAATTATCTGAAAAGTTTTTATTTATGTATTTGACTGCATCATCCCAATAGTCATTTGACCATTTGGTTGGACTAACCGGTTCAAACTTTGAATCAAATGGTTTTCGATTCAACTTATCAAAAGACCACTGGGCTCCTTGTGGTTTACCTTGGGAATCTACTAGTAAGCCAAGTCTTTTTCTCTGCCATTTATAAAATGATGCATCATGAAAGTACTTGTTAGACTTGGTTTGAGTTTGTTGATATATATATAAATCTTCTATAGGTTCAAGAAAACTTTGTGAGTCGATCAATACTATATTTGGATTTAATTTGTATAACATTGTTCTAAGCCCATGATCAACAGGGTCATAAGAATATAATGTTGATTTAGATTTATTTTCAGCCCATGAATATTTATCAGACTTTGTTGAATCAATATACTTGCATTTAAAACCTTTTGATACCAAATAGTCAAAATAAAATTTCATTGTTGCACGATGATATGCAAGCTTAGATTTATGAAATGGAAAATTAGTAAAATATTTATCTTCTTCAATTAAAAATATCTGATCTGGCTCGATTGATTTTATTAATTCGATATTTTCAAACAAATGTATTGGAAATATAATAAAATATTTCATTATTATATTAATTCTATACATTATTATTATATTCTTCAATTGGTATTTTATCACAAGACTTATTTTCAGTTGTTGAACATTCTTTTTCTTCCGAATCTAAATAAGGTACTGATACATTACTAATAATTATATTATCAAATTGAGGAACTTGTGAAATTAAGTGTGCAGGCAAAATTGGGGCTTCATTATCAACTTTATTAAATAAAGTTCCAATATCTGGAATCATTTTTTCATATGGCGCGTTCATTCCCAATTTATTTAAATTTAATTGTATTTCAATTAAATTTTTAATTTTTAGATATGAATTTGATGTACTTGAATGTTCAAATCTTTTATTTGTATATCTAAAATATTCTTTTGAAACAAGCATTATTGATGAAATTAAATTTAAACATCCAGTTGTAATAGCAAAAAATTTACTTTCAAAACCAATTGAAATATAAGATAGTGATCCTGATATACCTACACAAACAACTGTTGGAATTATAAATTGTGTATCAAGTTTTAAATAATAATCAGATGCAATTCTATGTAACTCTTCCATTTTTTGAGCTTTATTATACCAAATTTTAAGAAGATCACTTGCATTTTTTTTCATTGTTATAGTTTTATTATATATCAAGATAAAAAATATCTAACTATGTATTATATATTATGGAAACTTTAAATATAAATGAGATTGAAGATTTTTTTATGATGTTAGATCCACAACTTGTACTTTATTCATATGAATTAAGAGAAAATTTTAAATCACTCCAATTATTAATTTCAACCTACAATTCAGAACTTAATAAAAGACTAATATTAGCAAGAAAACTGGATTTAATTGAATTTTTTTCTGGAATTGAAAAAAAAGCACTTTATTATTTACATATTTTTAAAAAGTTAGATAATCAAAACATAAAAAACAAAATAGATTTTTATATTCAAAAAATAAGATTAGTTAATAAATCAAATATTCTAAAGTTTATTTAAATTTATTTAAATTTATTTTTTAAACCATGAAAAAAGTAAGAATAAAATAATAGCTATAAGTAGATAGATATTTTCATTTGATTTTGGTTTTTTATATCTTCTTGTATATCTTCTTGTATTTCTTTTTGGTTTACATACATCTGTACATCCAGACTGTTCAAAACCTTCAAATAAATTAAGATTACTTGAACTTTTGCGAAGAGTTTTTTTACCAACTTGTTTATCATTTGCCATTGAATTTAAATTATTTTTCTCTATTTTATCAACGGGCATAGAAGTCATTGATGTTTTTGGAATATCAATTTCAGCTGCATTTGAACCAAGAATATCTTTTTGAACATTTGTATATACTTGGTTTAATAAAGTGTTAACTGTTTTTATTACATTTTGTTCTTTTACATTTGAATTAATAACATTTGGAGTTAATAAATAATTTGAAGATAATAGTTGATGGTCAAAGTTTTTACTGTCATATCCATTTATTAAAGATTCATGTGGCACAGATACCGGAGCAGGTGCAGATACTATGTGTGATCTAGTAGGTGAGTATGGTCTAGTAGATGAGTATGGTCTAGTAGGTGAGTGTGGTCTAGTAGGTGAGTGTGGTCTAGTAGGTGAGTGTGATCTAGTTGGTGAGTGTGATCTAGTTGGTGACTGTGATCTAGTTGGTGAGTGTGATCTAGTTGGTGACTGTGATCTAGTTGGTGAGTGTGATCTAGTTGGTGAGTGTGATCTAGTTGGTGAGTGTGATCTAGTTGGTGAGTGTGGTCTATAAGATAGTTGTGATTGGATAGTTTGGTTACCTCCAATAATAAAAGGAGAATTGCTTGAATTAACGTCTATACAAAAACACTGTTTTCCTGTTATATTAACATTATCATCTATAAAAGAGTATCTAGACATTATTTAATTATAAATTATGTTTAGAATATTTTTTATTAAATAATTAAAATTAATTAATTTATTTAACAATCATCAGAGTCAGATTCTGACTCTGAATCAGAGTCATTAGATTTTTTTGATTTTTTAGACTTTTTTGTCTTGCAGCCTAATTTACTTTCATTGAATAAATTATTTTCAACAAGTTTTTCAGTCTTAATTTTTTGAATAATAGTTCTATGAGTATTTTCAATTGATAAAATAATACCATCTAAACGTTCAATAACATCTTCAAGTTGATGAGTTATAATTGATTTATCAGTATCATAATTAATAATGTCTTCTAAAACATCAAAGGCAAAATTAGATGTATTAAACCCATATAAACCTTCTCTGGAATTAAGTAGAGAAAGTTCAGGAGTCATATTTCTAACAAAGGATTCAGATGTTTTTGATCTAAAAGATTTAATATAAGTCTTTTCAAATGACAAGTTATTGTATGAAACTGATTTAGGATAAACAAATTTAACTTGAAGTTGATAGTTTTCTTTCAAATAAATAAGAACAGATGGAATATTTGCAATTAAAGTATCAATAGTTCCATTATTGTTTGAGAAAATAATGTTGGTAGCTGGTAGAACTTGCATGTCATCAATTGATTTACCTGATTGAGTTGGTGGTACTTCAAAATTAATTAAAATAAAATGATCAGATTCCATTTTCTTTCTTAAAGAAATAGCAACATTAGAGATCAAGTTATTAAGTAAAACCATATATTCGTATTTTAATGAATTTAGGTCATTACCAGATATATCATTTCTAATTTTTTGTTGAAGTTTAGTACAATCTTTAATAAAATTATAAACTCCTGCTTGAAAACCAAAAAAAGCACTTCTTGCTTCTGTTAATTTGTCTAAAACTAACTGATAATCAGTGCATTTATTTTTACTACGATCATCAAACAAATCATCGTATGAAATGGGTTTGAGATAATCAAATTTACAGTTTTTTTTTGACATATATAATATAATATTATATATATTTTTTTTTTAACGTATTAATTTATAAAACTTTTGAATAAGGTTTTATAAAAATTTAAACCACTAAATTGGTGGATTTATTAGATTTGTTAACGGTTCTTCTGTATCAACCTCTTGCTGATGAGTAGGAGGCATATAATTTGCAATTTGGTTCAATATTTGAGTCATTTGATCTATTTGAATATGTTTTAAAATATCTTCTGAAATTTCAATATTTTTCTCTTTTAATTCTTTTTCAAATTCTCGTCTTTTTAAACTTAATTCATCAACTAGTTCAGGAACATCATCTGGTTTAGCGATTTCAACCATATTTGGTTGTTCTAAAGGTTTTTCTGCATTAAGTTTTTCACCAAGATCTTTTAAGTACTCGAGCATATATTTATCTTTTGTTTTAAAAAACTTTTGTATTTTAATTGTAGTTTCTTTACCTTGATTAAGAAATTGATCTTTTTCAACAGTATTTTTATTGTGAGCTACACATAACATAACTTTATGTGGATCAAGTTGTACCATTGGCTCTGAAAAATTATTTGTAAAATGTGCTTCTTCTGCTTGAGTTTTATCATCTAGATATGAATGAGTTTTTAAATATTTTTTAGTATATGCCATTGTACCATTTGTTCCATGATATGGTGCATATGGACCAAATTGATAAATTTTATTTAATTTTGGATAATAAATATGAATTATTGATGAACCTGCTATTTCACACTTTGAAACTTGTAACTTGATAACTGCATGTGAAACTCGTTCCTGTGAATAAAAATCATCGTCATCAAAACATACTATAATATCTCCTGTTACCATTGAATTAAGTAAATTTCTTTTTTTACCTAAAATTAACTTTTCTGGCAAATGAGTATATTTTATATTTGACTGAACAGGAATTATATCTGCATTTGATTCTGGTGAATCATCCAAAATAATTAATTCCATATAATCCTGAGGATAAGTCTGATATTTAAACTGATGAATTAAATTTGGAAGAAATTGTCTACGATTATATGTTGGACATATTACTGATACAAATGGTCTCAATGTTCCTCTTCTAGTTTGTGTTGGTGCAGTTGCAGGCTGAACTTTTACCTGAGGTGCTGATTTTTTACCCATTCCTTATATTGAAATATATTATTATTCTTTTAAATAGTTCTATTCTATTATTTTTTGTAAATTATTTATTAATTGAATATAATTTAAACATTTTACTTTAATTGCATTAATTGTCTCTAAATTATTATTAAAACATTTTGATAATCTATCACTAAATGTAAATTCATTTATTTTATTTAAATGTGTTCCAATCCAATTAATACTTATAGGTTTAGTATTAGAATCATATTCTACTATTTTTATTATTCCATCTTTAGAATATAACACTCTAAATGAATTTATATGAACTAATGTATTTGAGTAATTTATTATTAGACCAGGTAATGGTATATCTCCAGATGTATAAGAAAGTAGATATATTGATTCAATAGATGTATTAAAAAGCATAAGAATATTTAAATAACAAGTTTCAATTGCTTTGAGTAAAATATCTTTAATATTTGGTATATTTTCATACACAGTAAAAATTCCATCATTAAATTTAAGAATAAGTGTTTGTATTTCATCGATAAAATCATTTATTTTCTTAAATACGACAACAATCATACTTAACATTTTTATAATATTTTTAATTTTATCTATTTTTGTTTTATTACCATCATATGTTATTATGCAATGTTTATTTGACATTTATTATAATTTCACATAAAAAATTGCTTAAAATAATATTTATTAATATAATTATAATTATAATTAAATGGACGAAAACCCCTTAACTAATACTGCTGGACTTGTTAATTTTGGAAATACATGTTTTATGAATGCATCTATTCAACTACTTATGTGTGCGCGTGTACTTGGTGCATTTGTTGGATTTTCCAATAAATATCTTTTAAACTCTGACATTAGTAAATATGCTTTAACATGGTCAGACTATATGAATCCCGAAACTAAAGTTTTAGGTCCAAAGATTATATATCATAGATATATGGTTTTAAATAAAAATTATATTGGATTTTCTCAAGAAGATTCACATGAATTTTTAACTTTTACCCTAGATGATATTTCTGAACAAATTAAAGCTGGGGTTGCATCAACTCCAGTAATTACAAATAAAGATGAAATTATTGATGAATTAAACAAAATTTTTAGAATAACATTTTTACAAACAGTTATATATACAGATCCAACACACCCTGAATATTCTAAACCATCAAAATCAACTATTTATGAAAATATATTAACATTGCCTATTGATACCAATTCAGAAACACTTGAAGACTGTTTTAAGATATATATGGATCAAGAGGAAGAAGGATTTAAAATAAATTATAAAATTTCAAATCCTCCAAAATATATATTTGTTGGATTAAAAAGATTTAGAGCTTCTCAATCCCATATAGAAAAAATTATAAAGTCTATAAATATTCCATTTGAAACAAAACTATTTGATTCAAACAATACATATTCACTCAAAGGATTTGTTATACATGTTGGTGGAATTTTTGGAGGACATTACTATTCTTATGGGTCTAGAAAAATTGATAATAAAATCAAATGGTTTTGTTTTAATGATGCATCTGTTGGAGAAGTTTCAATAGAAACTGTTGAAAAAGAAGCATCAAATGCATATGTGTTTTTATATGGAAGGAAATAATAGCTTGTTCGGCTTTATAAAAAATTGATTTTTATATCTTTTTGTTATACTTAACCAAGTATAACAAAATGCAAGATATTTATGATGCAGCACTTTACGAGTCTTTTGGATATCAAACTCTAAAACCCTTGCAAAAAAAGATTATTAAAGGAATACTAGAAGAAAAAAGAGATGTACTTGCTATTCTTGCAACAGGATATGGTAAATCTATTTGTTATCAACTACCATTTATTGTATTAGAACAAACTAAATCTATTATAGTAGTTTCACCATTAATTGCTTTAATGGAAGATCAAAGTTCTGCACTTGAAAATAGATCTATTCCTGTAATTTGTATGAATTCAAATATGGGTACACGAGTTAAAGAATATGAAAAAGATCAAATTCTTGATAAAAAACATAATAAAATAATCTATATGACACCAGAGTATTTGGTTAATTGTGAAGATTTTATTACTGATTTATGGAATAGTGATTTACTTGCTTTTGTTGCAATTGATGAATCTCATTGTGTATCCTCTTGGGGAAGTGATTTTAGACCCGAATACAAAGCACTTGGATGTCTTAAACGTTGGCTACCATCCTTAAATATTATGGCTTTGACTGCAACTGCAACATCTAAAGTAAGATCTGATATTTCGAGTTGTTTAAGTTTATCAAATCCTTTAGAAATTATTTCATCTTTTGATAGACCAAACTTATTTATAGAATGTGGAACAAAAACATCAGATATAAAATTTGACTTGGAACCTGTAATTAAATCAACGCAAATTGACTTGAACCAAATGTATCCAACATATGGAATAGTTTATGTAAGAACACGTGAAATGACTGAAAAAGTAGCTAAAGTACTGAGAGAACTTGGTTGTACAGTTGGGGTCTACCATGCAGGATTAGACTTGTTAACACGCAAGACTACTCAACAAGCTTTTTCATCCGGTCAAATTAAATGGATTGTTGCAACTGTCGCTTTTGGAATGGGAATTGATCAAAATGTTAACTTTGTAATTCATTATGGATCTCCTGGTGATATGGAATCCTACTATCAAGAAATTGGGCGTGCTGGACGTGATGGTTCTAAATCAACATGCAGACTATTTTATGAAAAGGATGATATGGTCATCAATAGAATATTGCTAAAAGATATTAAAGATCCAATCTATAAGCGCCATAGAGAAAGCCAAATAAGACAGATGGAAAAATTTTTAAAATCTGATATTTGTAGACGTGCAACTATTTTAAGTTATTTTGGAGAAGTTTGGAACTATTCTACAAACTGTTCAATGTGTGATAATTGTGTTCGAGTACAAAAATCAACAGAACATATTCAATCAGAAATTCAATATCCTGTTTATTTGCTACTTAAATTTATTATTGAATCAAAAATAAATTCTGGATTTAAAAAAATAGCAAGTATTTTAATGGGTAAAAAAGATGCAACAACTAAACAATTTCAAACATCTAGTTTTTTTGGATTAGGTAAAAATTTTACAATGGATTTCTGGAAACATATTGCAAATATTTGTGTGTATAATGACTATTTACAGGAACAAACAATACCTTCTGGGTTTGGGACTGTACTTAAATTTACAGCAAAAACAGTTGAGTGGTATAATAGTACCAAACAGATTCTTCAAACACATAAAGTTAAATCAGACGACTATGAACGAGTTGTATTTATTTTAGATGATATTAAAAAAACATTTAAAATACCAAGAGATTCTCTAGAAATACAAAATTTAATAAAAACAAGAAATATTTCCGGAATTGAAGAAATATTAGAAGAATTTTAATTTCTAAAAAAATAATTTCTAATAATTTATTATATAATATGCAAAATCAAGAATTTTCAGAAGAATACTATAAAATGAAGTATTTTAAGTATAGAGCTAAATATGAACAACTCAAAGAAATTGCTCAAGCACGTTCAGGTGTACAAGCTGGTGGTGCTAGTATAATGACAAGTCTTGGTTTAAATAAACCACAATCAACTTTAAATCCTAATGCTCCTTCTTATATTCCAGGTCAAGTTCAAGGACAAGTACCTAACCAAGGACCTAACCAAGATCCTAATCAAGTAGCTATTCAAGATCCTAATCAACCTCAACCATCTAGAACTTCTTATTTTTCATCAGCACTTAAAGCAGTTGGAATGGATAAAGATTCAAGAAATAAAAGAGCTGATGATAAACAACAAAAAGCAGAAACAACTAAAGAAGAAGCAACTATATTAATGAAAGATATTAAAGAATTTGTTAGAGAAAATCTTGAAAAAAAAAATAATAGAAAATATTTAAAAACTATTGGTAAATTAGAAGAACCATCTTCATATAAACAACTAGTATCAATTGTTGATAATATTAATGTTGATTTACATTCAATTGAAATATCAACATTTAAAAATTTAGGAGAAGCTAATACATTTATTCAAGCAGAAACAAAAAAAATTTCTGATAAAAAACAAGAGATAATTTCTAGAATTAATAAACAATGTGCAACTACCATTGGTGGTATTAATGCAATTTGTAAATATTATGATGAGGAAGATGTTGATACTCACACTAAATCTGAAACTAAAGGTCAAGGAGGTGGTTATACTTTAACACCAGACTCACTTGATGACATTAATACCGAGTTTTAAAATTAATTATTTGGAACTATTGCGATCATTGTTATCTCTGGATCTATATCTAACATATTAACTTGTTTGATATAATCTTCATATTCTTTTTCATTTAGAACCAAACGATATTTATATAACTTATCTTTTTGTTCAACAAACTCTAAATTATTAACAATTATTCCTAGTTCTTCTTCAATTTCTCTAATTCCAGCTTGCAATGGTGTTTCGCAATGTTCAATACTTCCTGCTGGATCTTTTAACTTTGGTGTCCCGTCTTTATTTTCATTTGCATATGATACAACTTGAATTTTGCTTGAATTTGGTACTAAAACTTCAATTGATACCTTGGATCTGGGTTCTTGACTTGGATCTTCCATCAAATATTTTTTCATAACTATTTTTACAATTTGTTTAAGTTCTTCATCTGTTTCTACATTAATTTGATCAGGATTATTACATAGTTTTTGTAACATTGATTTTGAAAACATAACATCTATTAAATCATATGATCCAAAACGTTCTGGACATCCAAAATCTTCAACTGACTCGCAAGTTGATAGCCTTCTAATTAGTTCACAATTTATCATTCGTTCTAATACGGGCTTGCATCTTGACAAATAAAGGACTGGAAATTTTGTATAATCAAATAGTACTTGGGGTGTGGGTGTGGGTGCAGGTGCAGGATTAGAAGTAGTATTAGATGAATTTAAACTAAAAAAATTAAAAATTGCTTTAAACATATAATATATATAATATATATAAATTATAATTTAAATATACTTAGACTTTTATTTTATAAGATTATTATAATAAAATGGGGATTTATGATAATGGTACTGTTTTTGGAATAAAAATGTATAATTTTAATGATAACGATTTTGCTAATATATTATTTGAAAAAATGTAGAATGAAATA
>Ga0114976_10003351_pt1 | contig 10038 bp, 7 predicted proteins | sample S_130805_EF_Meta_FD_87319 | JGI IMG/M metagenome (GOLD analysis project Ga0114976, IMG submission 87319) | Freshwater microbial communities from Lake Simoncouche, Canada to study carbon cycling - S_130805_EF_MetaG | ecosystem: Environmental > Aquatic > Freshwater > Lake | place: Lake...
GACGCCGCGGTGTCGCTCGACCGCCGGCTGGCGCTCGCGCAGGCCGAGGTCGATCGGCTCGAGGAGCTGCTCGCCCGCGAGGGCTCGATGCACGTGCTGACCGACAGGCTCACGCTCGCCGAGCAGGCGCTGGCCCGGGCCACGGAGGCCCGCGCCGCGGCCCGGAGCCGCTGGCGGAAGGCGCTCTCGTCTCGCGGCCTTCCCGCCACCCTCACGCCCCGGGAGGTGCGGCAGATCTCAGCGCACCGGCACACGCTGCTCACGCTCGACGACGACCGCAAGCGGCTCTCCGAAGAGGCCCGCCACAAGCGGGAAGAACTCGCCGCCTTCGCGCGGCGGATCGACGAGGTGCTGGTGGAGTGCGAGCTAACGCCCGAGGCCACACCCACCGATCACCTCAAGCTGCTGGAGGAACGGCTCGATGCCGAGCGGTCGGCGATCCGGCGCCGCGGCCAGCTCTCCCGGCGGCTGGAGTCGGCCCGCCGTCGCCATCGCAGCACGCTGCGGCAGGTGCGGGTCGCGGAGCGGGCCGTGAAGGAGTTCTTCGTCCGCTGGGGCGTGAACACGGAGACGGAGTTCCTCGCGAAGGTGGACCGTCGGCCGGAGTACGAGGAGGCCCGTACGGCCGCGGCCGTGGCGGAGCTCGCCTGGTCGGAGGCCCGGCGCCGGACCACCGAGCCGCCGGAGGTGGATCGCTGGCTGGCCGAGGCCCACGTGGTGCCGCTGGCGAAGCGGCTCGCCGAGGCCCGCGAGGTGACCCAGCGGCAGCGGGCCGCGCTCGCCGCCGCCCTGGAGCGGCGGCAGGTGGTGGCCGATCGCGTGGCTGCCGCCGCGAACGACCACAGCCTCGAGAGTCTGCAGGCCGAACTGGCGTCGATCGAGGAGCGGCTCGGCGAACAGCAGCACCGCCGCGACCTGCTGCACCGGGCCCACGTGCTCCTCGAGCAGACCCGGGCCGCGGTCGCCCGCGACCATCAGCCGCCCGTCCTGCGGGAGGCCTCCCGATGGCTCTCCCGGCTCACGGAGGGCCGCTATCCGTCGATCACGACGGCGATCGACGAGGCCCGGCTCGAGGTGCATGACCGTGACGGCGAGATCTGGAATCCCGAGCGGCTCAGCCGGGGCACCCGCGAGCAGGTGTTCCTCGCCCTGCGGCTGGCGCTGATTCGTGACCTGGGTCGCCACGACGTCAGCCTGCCGGTGGTCATGGACGACGCCCTGGTGAACTTCGACGACGGCCGGGCGCGGTCGGCAGCCCGCGTGCTCGTGGAGTTCATCGCGGAGCTCGCCGCCGACCGGCAGATGCTCGTGCTCACCTGCCACGAGCACGTGGCGAAGACCTTCGCCGCCGCCGGCGCGCACGTCCGGTCGTTCACCGACCCCGCGCCCTTGTTCGGCACCGGCACGATGCCGGCCGCACTGCCCACGCCCCGCGAGGAGCCACGCCGCGAGCCCCGGCCGCTGCCGCCCGTCGTCGAGGCCGCGCCGATCGCTCCGTCGCCGCCACCGGCGCCGGCGCCGGCGATCGACGACGGCGATCTCTGGCCGGCGGAGGCGTTCTTCTTCGGCTCATCGGCACCGGGATCGAGCGGCAGCCGGAGACGTGAATCTCAGCGCCGCGCGTGATGGCGATCGCTGGTCGAAGCCTTTGATCCGAAAGTGGGTGCAGGTTTTCGACCTGGCCTGCGTTGCCAACTTCCGAAGTGGGTGCAGGTTTTCAACCTCGCCTGCGTTGCCAACTTCCGAAGTGGGTGCAGGTTTTCAACCTGCACATGCTGTTCCGCAGGTTGAAAACCTGCGGCCACTTCTGAAAACCTGCGGCCACTTCTGTGAGACTGCAGCCACGTGCCGGCTCAGACGGCGGCCTGCTGGATATCCCGGAGATACCGCTGCCGCATCTGCGCCAACAGCATGCTGAGATAGGCGTTGGCCCCCAGCGACATGAAGAGGGCGATCAGGCTGCCGATCAGCCAGCCCCAGGGCCGCTCGGGGACGGGAGCGGCCGATGCGAGCGGAATCTCGCCGAGCCGAGCCGAGGTCACCGCGACCGGCGCCGCCTTGCGGGGCTTGCGCGACGCCTCCAAGACCGCCCGCTCGACCGCAGGCGGCCACGCATCCCCCACGAAGATCCGCACGCGGCGGACGTCGCGGGCGTCGGCGGGAACGTCGCTGGTGAACTGGTAGGGGCTGGCGCTCTTCACGAGATCGGGTTCCACGCGGACGAGATAGTCGCCGCCCCCCTCGTCGGTCGGCACGTAGGCCGCCTCGATCCCAGTCATCAGGAGCGCCGCCACCGCCACCACGAAATCGAGCATCGTCGATCCTTTCTCTTCGGGCCGCAGCCATCCGCCGCGGCCCCACGATTCCACCCTCCGGACACCCGCCTATGCAAGGCCGGTCGGCGGATCGTTGCGGCGGCCGGTCGCCGGCCGGCCCCAGGCGGGGTCCGGGGTGGCCGAAAGGCTGCCGATTTCGGCCTGCAGCATGGTCAGGGCGGCCTGCAGAAACGCCACGGCGATCGGCCCCACGAAGATCCCGATCGGCCCGAGGGCCCCCACGCCCCCGAGCACGCTGAGCAGCGCCAGGAGCGGGTGGAGCTTCGACTGCCCGTGGAGGACGATCGGCTTGATGATGTTGTCCACCGTCGAGACCACGCCGAAGCCCCAGACCGCGAGGCCGGCCGCGGCCCAGGTGTTCTTCTCGAAGATGAGCAGATAGAGGCTGGCGGCGCCCCAGACGATCGCGGCGCCCGCGATCGGCACCAGCGCCCCGAAGAAGGTGAGCAGCGTGAGCAGGAACACCTTGCCGAGGCCCGCCACGTAGAAGCCCAGGCCCGCCAGCACCGCCTGCACCACTGCGGCGAGCAGGATCGAACTGACCACTGCCCGGCTCACCTCCTCGAACTCCTCGAGCAGCTGCCACTGGTAGCGGCGGTCGAGGGGGATCAGCCGCGTGACCGCCTCGATCATCCGGCCGCCATCGGCAAAGAAGTAGAACAGGCTCACCACCGTGACGATCGCACCGATGAGGATCTTGGCGATCACGGCGGGGGCGCGGGCGGCGATCGGCCCGATCCACTCCTCGATCAGCCGCTTGAGTTCGGCGTTCACGCTCTCCGCCGTAAGCTGCAGGCCGGTCGCCTCGTTGAAACGCCCGATCAGCCCGTCGAGGACGTGCGGATCGAGCTTCATGGCATCGGGCCGCCGCAGGATGCCGATGGCGTCGCCCCCCGCGCGGAACACGAGCAGCGACACCGGCGCGAGCACGATCAGCACCACGAGGAGCGTGGAGAGTCCCGCCGCGGCCCAGTCGGGCCAGCGCGTCCGCTCGCGGATCCAGCGGTGCAGCGGCCCGAAGATCACGACGAGCATCGCTGCCAGGAGCATCGGCAGCAGAAAGCCCGCCATCACCCGGAACGAGAGCAGGCCGAACAGGGCGACCAGGCCGAGGAGCACGCCGAAGGAGATGAGGCGGGTCATGGGTGGCGCGGCGTGGGGACCAACGGGACCGAGACCGGCGAGTGTACCCGTCGGTCGTCGTCCCGGCCCACCGCGTCGGGCCCGGGGCAAGGGATCGGCGCAGCGTCGCACCCCGACCGCACGGTATTCTTGCCGTCTCCACCCGGCGTTTCAGGAACTCGTGCCCGCATGCGACCGATCGACGTCTCCCTCGTCGTTCCCGTGCGCGACGAGGCGGGCAACATCGGCCCGCTGGTGGCCGAGATTCGGGAGCGACTCGACGCCGCCGGCCTCTCGTGGGAGGCGTTTCTCGTGGACGACGGCTCCACCGACGGCTCCTGGAACGAGATCGTCGAGACGGCCGCGGCCGACCCACGGGTCATGGGCGAGCGGCACGACACAGGGCTGGGCAAATCGGCCGCCCTGATGACGGGGTTCTGCCGCTGCCGTGGCCGGCACGTGGCGATGCTCGACGGCGACGGCCAGGACGACCCGGCCGAGATCCCGCGGATGGTGCGGCAGCTCGATGCCGATCCTGCCGTGGGCCTGGTCAACGGCTGGAAGACGCCGCGGCTCGACCCCTGGCACAAGACGCTGCCCTCGCGGGTGTTCAACCTCCTGGTCGGCTGCGTGACGGGGCTCCACCTGCACGACCACAACTGCGGGCTCAAGGCGCTCCGTGGCGACGTCGCCCGCGGTCTCCAGCTCACCACCGACATGCACCGCTTCATTCCCACGCTCGTGTCGCTCGGCGGCCACGGCGTGGTCGAGGTGCCGGTCCATCACCGGCCGCGGGTGAGGGGCGTGTCGAAGTACGGCGTGGGCCGGTTCGTTCGCGGCCTCGCCGACCTCGGCCGGGTCGCGGCCCTGCTCACCGCGCTCCCCGAAGCGGGCGATGCCGCGGCCCGCCGCCGGCTGCGGTGGGGCGTGTACGCGATCCTCGCCGCCATGGCGCTCGGCGGGATCGTGGGACGGATCGCCGCGGTGGCGAGCGTCGATCGGCTGGCGCTCGAGAATCGGCTCGTGGATGAGGCCGTGAAGCGGGCCGCCGCCGCGGGTGAGGCGGTCGACGCGGCCGCGGTGCGGTCGCGGATCGAGCGGGAGAAGCGGCTCGTGCGGCCCTTCCTCTCCGGCAATGATCGGAGCCGCTGGCTGACCGTGCGGGCGCTCGTCGAGCGCGGCACGTTCGCGATCGAGGATCTCGTGGTCGAGCCGGGCTGGGATTCGCTCGACGCCGTCGTGCACCCGGATCACACGGGAACGCTTCACCTCTACTCGAGCAAGCCGCCACTGCTGGCGGTGATCGCCGCTGGCCCCTACTGGCTGATCCAGCGCCTCACCGGCTGGACGCTGGGCGACCATCCGTTCGAAGTCGGCCGGATGCTCCAGCTCGTCTGCGGGGCAGTGCCCTTCGCGATCATGCTGGCGTTCACGCTCCGCGCGGTCGATGCGGTTGGTTCGTCCGACTGGGGCCGCCTCTGGGCCGCGGCCCTGGCCGCCACTGGCACGCTCCTCACCACGTTCGCCGTCGTGTTCACCAACCACCTGCCCGCCGCGGCCGCGGCCGCGGCGAGCCTCTGGCTCACGCTCGCCATCCGCACGGGCGCGCGGCAGTCCAGCTGGTCGTACTTCGCCGCCGGCCTGGCCGCCGCGCTTGCCGCGGCGTTCGAACTGCCGGCCCTCGCCTGGCTCGTCGCGGTGCTCGTCCTGCTCGCGCGGTGCGACCTCCGCCGCACGCTCGTGTCCGCCGTGCCCGCCGCCCTGCTGGTGACGGTCGCCGCCCTCGGCACCAACTTCCTCGCCCACGGCACGATCGTGCCGCCCTATGCGCACCGCGCCGACCGCATGCGGCCCGCCGCCACGGCCACCGAGGAATCGTGGAACCCCGACAACTGGTACGACTACGCGATCCGGCTCCCCGACGGCCGGCTGCTCCAGAGCTACTGGCGTTCGCCCCAGGGCGTCGATCGTGGCGAGCCGTCGCGAGCGGCCTATGCGTGGCACGCGCTCGCCGGCCACCATGGCATGCTCTCGCTCACCCCGGCCTGGCTGCTCGTGGTGCCGGGGCTGGCGCTGCTGGCGGCGCGGCCGCGGCGGCGCCACGCCGCCGGCGTCGCCGAACTCGCGCTGGCGATCGCCGGCGTGTCGGCGGTGGTGATCGCCTTCTACCTGCTTCGTCCCCAGGCCGATCGCAACTACGGCGGGATGACGAGCGGCTTCCGCTGGGTGTTCTGGATGGCGCCGCTCTGGGTGGCCGCCGTCGTGCCGGCCGCCGACATCCTCGGCCGCTCGCGATCGGGTCGCGTCGTCGCCTGCCTGCTGCTCGCGGTGTCGGTGCTGTCGGTCGCCTACCCGACGTGGAATCCGTGGACGAGGCCCTGGATCGAGCAGGCCCTGCGGCATGCGGGCTGGCTCGCAGCCCCGTGAGCCGCGGCGGTCACTGCGGCCGTGCCCAGGCCGGCCAGTGTTCGGGCAGCGGGGCCTCCACGGTCACCCGCTCGCCCGAATCGGGGTCGGCGTAGTCGATCCGCCAGGCGTGGAGCAGGATCGGCCGTACCCGCGGATCACCTCCGCCGAGCGACGGACCGCCGTAGAGTTCGTCCCCCACGATCGGCAGGCCGCGGCTGGCAGCCTGCAGGCGGAGCTGGTGCATCCGCCCCGTTGCGGGCACGAGGCGGAGCACTGCGCGATCCTCGACGGCTCCGGCGCCATCAAGCCACGCCACCTGCGTGACCGCCTCCCGCGCGGCGGTCGCCTGGGGCTCCACGATCTCGCTCCGCGCCTCCTCGGGAATCTTGCGGAGGAAGTCGCGCCACTCGGCAGCGCCGGCGGGCGGCCGCTCCTTCTCCGTCCCCGCGACCACCGCCAGATAGGTCTTCACGATCTCCCGCCGCTCGAACTGCCGGGAGAGCTTGCGGGCGGCCCGGGGCGTGGCCGCCATGAGCACCACGCCCGACACCGCGCGGTCGAGACGATGCGGTACACCCAGGTATCCCCGGGCGTCGCGGCCGAGCCGGCCCCGCAGCCACTGCTCCACCGAATCGATGCCCGGAGGGGCCTGCGTTGCCAGCCCGACGGGCTTGAGCACGGCGATCACGCCGGCACCGTCGCGAAGAATATGGGGAAGGGTCATGGGATCGCTCGAGCGCATCACCGTCAGCCGTGAAACCATGGCTCGGGTCGCGCAACCGCGGCGGCCCGCGGCCACACGACGATGGAGCGTATCCTCCGAAGACCGTTTCGCGGCGATTATTCCTTGACACTCCCCCCTTTGGAGGCGACGATGCCCCCCATGGCGGTCAACGTTCTCGTGGTCGATGACCACGACATCATCAAGCACGGTCTGCAGAGCGTCTTCAAGGACTCGGCGATCCGCGTCTGCGGGGAGGCCTCGTCGGCCGACGAGGCGCTGCGGCAGGCCCGTAAGCTCAAGCCCGACGTGATCCTCCTCGACGTGCTGCTCGAGGCGGGCGACTCCCTCGACACGGTGAAGCGGCTCCGGTCGGCGGTGCCGGATGCGAAGGTGGTCATGCTCTCGGCGTTCGACAACCCCACGTACGTGGCGCGGGCGGTGTCGGCGGGGGCCCACGACTACCTGCTCAAGACCGCGACCCGGGCCGAACTGATCGCCGCGGTCACCGGTGCCGCCAAGGGTGGCCCCCCTTCGCGTGCCGGAGAACTGAAGCACATGGTCACCTCCATGGCCAAGCGGGATCCGTCCGTGGGCGGAGGCATTTCGCTCTCGCCCCGTGAGACGCAGGTGCTGCGGCTGATCGCCATGGGCCTCTCCAACCAGGAGATCGCCGATGCGCTCGAGATCTCGATCGAGACGGTGAAGGAGCATGTGCAGAGCGTGCTCCGCAAGACGTCGCTGAGCGATCGCACGAAGGCGGCGGTCTGGGCGTTGCGTCAGGGCATCGCCTGATCGTCAGCCGTCTGCCAGCCGTGCCCCGGCGGCCGCGGCCGTAACGAAGATCGTGGGGTCCGTGCCCAGGGCGGCACCGCAGCGACGGCGGACCTCGGCCATGATCGCCGCGGCCCGGGCCGCCTCCACGAGGGCCACCGCGCAGCCGCCGAAGCCCCCGCCGGTCATCCGGCAGCCGAACACGCCGGCCACCCCGCGGGCAGCCGCGGCGATCAGGTCGAGCTCCCGGCACGAGACCTCGAAGTCGTCGCGCAGCGACGCATGGCTGGCGTTCATGAGCCGGCCCGCAGCCTTCCAGTCACCCGCCTCGAGCGCCGCGGCGAAGCCGAGCACGCGGTCGTTCTCGTGCACCACATGCCGCGCCCGGCGGCGCTCCGGCTCGGGCAGCGTGGGCTCCACGGTGGCCCACTCGTCCGCCGACACATCGCGGAGCGCGGGCCTTCCCAGCCGCGCGGCCGCCGCCTCGCAGTCGCGCCGCCGCGCCGCATAGCCACCGTCGGCCAGGGCGTGCTTCACGCCGCTGTCGATCACGAGGAACTCGACCTCGTCGGCCAGGGGCACGAGGCGGATCTCGCGGCTGCGACAGTCGAGCAGGAGCGCGTGGCCCGCGCGGCCGAAGGCGACGGCGAACTGGTCCATGATCCCGCAGGGCACCCCGGCGAACTCGTGCTCCGCCCGCTGGCAGAGGACAGCCTTGTCGGCCGTCGGCAGTTCGCGACCGCACAGCGCCTCGATGGCCGTCGCCATCCCAACCTCGAGTGCGGCGCTGCTGCTCAGCCCGCCCCCCGCCGGCAGATCGGCGGTGATCACCGCCTCGAAGCCCGGGATCTCCCAGCCCAGGCGGCGGTATCCGGCCACCACGCCCTCGAGGTATCGCCCCCAGTCGGTCCGCCCGGCCGCGTGCGGGCCAGCCAGATCGATCGCCACGGGCGGGCCGCCGCGGTCGCTCGACACGAGGGCCGTGCGGCCGGGCCGGGGCCGCACGGCGATCCGCAGGCCGCGGTCGATCGCCATCGGCAGCACGAAGCCGGCGTTGTAGTCGGTGTGCTCGCCGATCAGGTTGACGCGGCCCGGCGCGCACACGATGAACTCGGTGCGGGCGGTGGTCACAAGAGAGCGCTCGCGAGATCGGCGAGTTCCGAACGCTCCCCCTTCTCCAGCGTGACGTGCGCGTAGAGCGGCTGGCCGGTCATCCGATGGATGAGGTAGCTGAGGCCGTTGGAGAGGGCATCGAGGTAGGGCTGGTCGATCTGGGCCACGTCGCCGGTGAACACGATTTTGGTTCCCTCGCCGGCCCGCGTGATGATCGTCTTCACCTCGTGCGGCGTGAGGTTCTGGGCCTCGTCCACGATGAAGAACATCCGCTGCAGGCTGCGGCCGCGGATGTAGGCCAGCGGGGTGATCACGAGCTTTTCCGACTCCCGCATGTCGTTGATCCGCTGGGCGGCCTGCGTGTCGTCGCCGCACTGGTGGCGAATCACGGTCAGGTTGTCGTAGAGCGGCTGCATGTAGGGATCGAGCTTGTCGGCGATGTCGCCCGGCAGGAAGCCGAGGTCGCGGTTCGAGAGCGGCACCACCGGACGGGCGAGCATGATCTGCCGATATTTCTGCCGGCACTCCAGGGCGGCCGCCAGCGCCAGGAGCGTCTTGCCCGTGCCGGCGGAGCCCGCGAGCGTGACCAGCCGGATCGAGTCGTCCATCAGCGCCTTCAGCGCGAACGACTGCTCCGCGTTGCGGGGCGTGATCCCGTAGCAGGTGAGCTTCTCGACGCGATGAAAGGCGTCGTCGGAGCGGCGGTAGGTGGCGAGCGCCGACTTGCTGCCGTTGCGGAGCACGAAGTTCTCGTTGGCTACCGGCTTCTGCGGCAGCGGCAGGAGGTCAGCGGGGAGCACGCCGCCGTTGGCGTAGAGGTGGTCGATCGTCTCGGACGCGAGCCCCTCGATCACGCGGCGGCCGGAGTAGAGCTTGTCGAACCCCTGCACCTTGTCCGACTTGTAATCCTGGGCGTTGATGCCGAGCGACTTGGCCTTCATCCGCAGGTTCGTGTCCTTCGACACGAGCACCACCTGCCGCGGCGCCTCCTCGGCCTGGAGCGCCAGCGTGGTCCGGAGGATGCGGTGGTCGGGCGTGTCCTGCAGGAAGGCGTCGTCGAGCAGCGGGGCCGAGCTTCGCCCCAGCACCACGCGGATCGAGCCGAGGCCGTCGCCCAGCGGGCTGCCCTCGCGGGAGAGCACGTCGCCGGTCAGGGCATCGAGCCGGCGGAGAAACTCGCGGGCCTGGAAGTGGATGTCTTCGTTGCCGCGTTTGAACTGGTCGAGTTCCTCGAGCACCGTGATCGGCACGGCGACGTCGTGCTCGGCGAACTTCCGCAGGCAGCCGCTGTCGTGGAGGATGACGTTGGTGTCGAGGACGAAGAGCTTGGATCGGGTGTCGGTCATCGTCCCTCCCGTGAACCATCCGCGGCGATCCCTGCAGCGCCGCACCGCATTCCGCCGCGACGATGGTACGTCCCCCGCCGCCGGAGCGGCAGTCCGGTTTCCCGGAGGTTTCGCCCCCGGTTCGTGAGTTTTCCGTGAGCCGCCCGGCAGGAAGCCCAATCGCGTCAGCGATGGGGATCTCGTGGCCTACCGCCGCGAGGGGCTACCCATGCCCGTC
>Ga0114976_10003354_pt1 | contig 10034 bp, 8 predicted proteins | sample S_130805_EF_Meta_FD_87319 | JGI IMG/M metagenome (GOLD analysis project Ga0114976, IMG submission 87319) | Freshwater microbial communities from Lake Simoncouche, Canada to study carbon cycling - S_130805_EF_MetaG | ecosystem: Environmental > Aquatic > Freshwater > Lake | place: Lake...
CGGTCGGCTTGTTGCGCCGGCAGGAGGTCCGGGCCTGGCGCTTGAGTTTCCGGAGAACATCACTGGCCTGCCGCTCAAGGAGAAGCAGGACGGACACCCGCAGTTCAGCCTCAAAAAAGAGCGCGAGTCCCAAGCGCAGGAGCGCACGCTGTATCTGCCCGTGGTGCGCACCGGCACGCAGCCCGGCACGGCGCGGCTGCGCGATGTGTTCGACTTCCCGCAGCCTGCGCAGTTCACCAGCAAGCGCAGCGAGACCACCGTGCCCACGCAGTCGCTTTATTTGCTCAACGCCGATCTGATCCGCGAGCGTGGCGAAGATCTCGCGAAGACGCTGCTCGCCATCCAAGAGGACGATGCCTCCCGCCTCGCAAGGCTTTGGCTGCGTGTCTTGAATCGCCCTATCACCGCCGCCGAGCGCGAGGACGCGCTCGCCTTTCTGCAAACCTCCAAAGCCGCTGGCGAAACCCCGGCATGGACCGAACTGGCCCGCGCCCTCTTCGGCACAAACGATTTTCTTCTCCGCTTCTGATCGTGATCCGTTTAATTCACCAACAAACCTTCCAAGTACGCCAGCTTTTTCGCCTTCGCGTCAAAGCTCCAAAACGCATCGCAGCCGAGCACCAGTGCAGAGGAAACATGCAGCAGATCATAGGTGCGGAAGCCTTCTTTAGCCGTGTGGCGGTGAGAGAGGGTTTGGAACATCGATTCGACAGACTCCGGCAAAATCCCCGAAGGGTGGTAGCGAATCCCCAGTTCAATAGCTTCGAAGAAGTGGGCCTCCACCACTGCGGCAAGCTCTGGCGTGACCCGCATCTGCTGCATCCCCTGGCGTGTCAAAAACACGCACTGTTGCAGGGCGTTGACCACCTCCAGCCGGTGCAACCAGGTCACAGGAAGCCTTTCGGGGCACTCAGCCAAAAGCCCCTCCGCCTCGGAGCGGTGAGACATGTCCACCAGCGTGTTGGTGAAGAAATTGGTGTCCGCATAGATCATGGTTCCTCACCTGCGATCATCCGGGCGATCTTTTCCGAATCATCTTTGGAAGGAGCCACAAAACCCATGCGGCAGAGTTTTTCGCGGAAGGCGCGCTGGCGCTGCATGAATGCCTCCGCCTCCTCGATCCGCTTGTTCGGAGCGGGAGTCTCCGGGGTGAGGATGAAATTGCCTGCGCTCCGGCTGCGAATGACGATCCGCCCCAGTTTTTGCGCCGCCGCGAGCAAGGACTGCGGCTGGCGGTTCATATCCCGCACCGTGAAGTCATGCCGCACCGTGGCAGTTGGCGTTTTTTGTGCAGCACGACGTGGAGCGGGCTTTTTGACGGCAGGCTTGGCTTTCATGTCTGACATGATGACTGACATACACCTCCACAGCAACACCTAATCCTCTCGATGAATCCTTCCCCCTTCACCACCACTCGCCGCGCCTGGCTGCTTCAAACCAGTGCGGGCTTTGGCGCAATGGCCCTGCATGGTCTGCTGAATGCGGCAACCAAGCCGCTCGCGGTGCGCGCTCCGATGCTCCAGCCAAGCGCGAAGCGTGTCATCTTCCTTTTCATGTCCGGCGGCCCCTCGCAGATGGACCTCTTCGATCCGAAGCCGCTCATCCAGCAAAAGCACGGTAAGTCTGTGAACGCCCCGCTGCCGGAGCAGCATCGTCACGACAGCACAGCGGGACTCCTCGCCCTCGGCACCGACATCCCGGTGCGGCCTCGTGGTCAGTCCGGCGTCACGATCTCTGATCTGCTGCCGCACACCGCCGCCATCGCCGATGAGCTTTGCCTGCTGCGTGCCGTGCATGCGGACAACAACCAGCACGGCCCCGCTTTGCTCCAGATGCACACCGGAGCCATCGCTGAGGCGCGTCCCTCACTCGGTTCCTGGGTCAGCTACGGCCTCGGCACCGAAAACCAAAACCTGCCCGCCTTTCTCACCATCCATCCCGGCATCGACACGCGGAACTACAGCGCCTCCTTTCTGCCCGCTGCGCACCAGGGCACGCCGGTGACGCTCCCGGCCAAGGTGAGCGATCCCGCCATCGCCTTCCTCACCGATCCAGCGACCGATGACGCCTCCCAGCGGCGGCGCTTTGATTTCATTCAGCGCATGAACCGCCGTCTGCTGGCGCAACATGACACGGATGCCCGCATGGAGGGCATGATCCACAGCCTGGAGACCGCCTTTCGCATGCAGACGGCCACCCCAGATCTGGTCGATCTCTCCAAGGAAACCGAGGCCACGAAAAAACTCTACGGCATCGGCGAAAAGACGACCGACAGGAACGGCCGAGCCTGCCTGCTCGCCCGTCGTCTCAGCGAGGCTGGGGTGCGCTTTGTGCAGGTCACCATGGATGGATGGGATCACCACGGCGACATCCGCGGCGCTCTGCCGAAGAGCTGCGCCGCCAGCGACCTGCCCTGCGCCGGTTTGATCCGCGATCTGAAATCACGCGGCCTGCTAGAGGATACACTCGTGGTCTGGAGCGGCGAGTTTGGCCGCACCCCCTGGAGCCAGGACCTCAGCCGCACTGCGCCCATCGAAAAACATGGTCGCGAGCATCAGCCCGAAAGCTTCTGCGCCTGGATGGCTGGCGGCGGTGTGCGCGGCGGCCTCATGCATGGCGAGACCGACGAGTTCGGCTTCCGCCCCGTCTCCGGCAAAGTCCACCTGCACGACCTCCACGCCACCATCCTGCACCTGCTCGGCCTCGATCACGAACGCCTCACCTGGCGCCACCTCGGCCGCGATTTCCGCCTCACCGATGTCTATGGCGAAGTGGTGCGGGAGATCCTGGCGTGAGCAGCTTGCCACGCCGCACGACAAACATTGGCGGAGAAGCCTGCGCCCGTTCCTCGTGCGCGTCCTGCCGAGCGCCATGGCTGACCGCTTGACTTTATTCGGGCCAGCACACTCCAGGGCTATGCGGCGAGTTGCTTCGTGGCGTTGGCATGCACGTTCGTGCGCCGGGCCTTTGCCCCTGCATCCGGCGTGACCTCGCTGATCTGCTGGATGGTCATCGTTGGCAGACCTGTGAGCACGTCGCGCAGATACTCCCAGGGGGCCATGCTTCTGCGGCGGCAGGCTTCGATGATGGTGAACATGATCGCGCCGCGATCTCCGGCTCCCACGTCGCCGATGAACAGCCAGTTCTTGAGCGTGCAGTCGATGGTGGTGGGCGTCAAATCCGGCAAGTGACCACGAGGGTAAGATCGGAAACGGCTCTTCCCCATTTTGTAACTGAATGGGGAAGGTGATTGTGGAGATACATTTGAAGTAGCCTGACAAGGTTCAAGCAGGAGATAAATCCGACTCAGGGTCTTTTCGGGGGCTCCTCACTCCTGTGTGTTTTGAGACTGCTTTGACCAAGCCGCTACTCAGCCTCTTCTAGCGCTATCTCCATCTCACGATCTTCGCCAGTAGCCACATTGCAGACGATTTGCCAACGTTGCGTCGTGGCGTTCCAATTGGTTTGCCAATGCGTGACCGGCTGGCCGTGCACAAGCAGGCGATGGCCTTTCGGTGACCTCAAATTGGCAAAAGTGACTGGCAGATGCCCGAGCCCGCCTTTCACGATGACTTGCGCCTGCTGTTCCTCATCGACGGCGACGACCAGCGGATAGTTTTTCGTGATCTCACCGTGTTTCGCGATGGGTTTCAGCGCATTGCCTTGGGCCTCGCGATGCACGGGACGCCAAGTGTCGGCATCGCGGGCGAGCATGTCACGCAGCTTGGTATCCGGGCCGTAGTAATCGGCGGCATCGGCGGGGAAGACGACGAGTTCCAGCTCTGTCTCGACGAAATCACCAGGCAGTAGCTCGGCGATGTCAGACGGTGGCGCGAGTTCGACGGCGGTGCGGTGATTGTTCTTGCCCCACTCGGTGCAAAACGTCGCGAGATGCGGCGCGGAAGGTTTGCCACCGAGCACGGCACGCCAGGAGCGCACGATGAGGCCGCGAGTCGCCGCAGCGTGGCCTTTTTTCAGCACGGGAGGCTCCACGCCATGCACGGAGACCCACGCGCCATCGCCGGCGAGCGGCAACGCGGTGCGATCATACTCATCCTTCGCGCGACGCGGCTCCCATTCCTCGCGCAGGCCGGTGACATCGCCGATGGCCACGCGTCGGGCGGGCACGTCGTTGTAGAAGTCTGCACCGAGCTGAAAAAATGCAAGCCTTTGCCAGCGCACCGGCTTCCGCACGTCGTAGCGCAGTCGCAGAAAGGTGCGCAGATGATCGTTCGCTGCCGACACTGACACGTCCATGCGTGCCGTGATCTCGCCGCCGCTCGATTCCTCGCTGTAGCTTACATCGGTGAGGCACGGACCTTGCGCACGATACTCGGTGCGCGTGTCCTTCATCTCCTGATAGCGACCCTGCGCGTCCTTCCACAGGAGAAAATCGCCACCGCCGCAGTTCTCGGCCCAGCCCCAGCGTTTCGCATTCGGATCGACGGGCAGCGTCATGAGCGGACGCACATCGGTGATGAAGCAACGCCGCTGCACGCGTCCCGGCTCGAAGCAGATGCTCTCGCCAAAGCTGCCCACCGCCACTTGATCCCAGAATTGATTGTGCCCCCAGCCGATGAGACAGAGCTGCGCATGCGATGCCGCGCACACGCCACCGAAGCGGGCATGCACCATCTGGAAAACGAGCTCGCGCCGCGACTTCGGCGGCACACGCACCCACGCGAAACCATGAAACCACTGCCCGTCATGCGGCAAGCGCCCCTTCTCCGCGCGGATGTGCCAGTTCTTCGAAATCTGCACCGGAATGCCCGTCGGCGTGCCATCAAGTTCGCACAGCATCGGCGTGAAGCCCGTGATCGGCAGATGCTTCTCCTGCGTGAACATCAATCTCGCCACCGTGGGCTCATCGGTGTCATTGCGCAGCGTCACGCACCAGCGGTCGATGCGATCCAGATGCTCCTCGGGGTAATACGTGCCGCCCGCATTGCTCCACCGCTCCTCCGGCAGCGCCAGCCGATGACAACCCAGCGCCTCATCCCGCGTCACCGCCAGTTCCGACTCCACCACAGCCTTCGAATCTCTCGCGCGCATCTCCAGCAGCACGCTGCGACTGCCGCTCGCCTTCTTCTCACCATGCCGCAGCTCCATCACCGCTTCGCTTTCGCTCTCCAGACGAAACGCCAGCCGATCCGGCCACGCGCTGATCTCCAGCCGCGCCGTACCGTTAAACGCCTTACCTTCCGCATCCGCAAACGTCAGCCCCTCGATGACCACCCGCTGAAAAAAGCGCCCGCTCTCCACAAAGCGCACCGGCTGCTGCCACTCGTCATCCGGCTGCGTGTGTCCGTTGCAAACAAAACGCCGTCCGCCCGCGATCACCGCGCACTCCCACTCGCCATCCATCAGCCGCACGCGTCGCGTGTCAAAAAGCATCGTCTCCTTCCCAAACTGAAAACCAAGGATTTCATCCTTCGTCCGCTCCGCTCGCTGAAACATCTTTGGTGGCCCATTCACCCACCAAAGCCCCGTTTGATCCTCTACCCGCGCCATCCAATCCACCGGCGATGGTTCGGCAGCGAGTGTGAGCGAGATGATCAAACTCAGAAGGAGGCAGGTGAAAGGATTCCTTGGGAATCGCTCGATGGAGAAAGCCGAAAGGGGGAAACACACAATGGAGTCAATAACTTGTCTTGGTCGTAAATGAAACCTCTCGTTAAACTTTGAGCCCACTCAAAGACCCCGTGCTGCTGGAGAACTTGTCGCCCTCGATGCCAAGACCCTGGAGCATCGACACGAATAGATTCGACAGCGGCGTGTTGCTCTGCGCGTTGAAGCTGAGATGCTGGCCGTGTTTGAAACCGCCGCCGGCGAGGATGAGGGGGAGGTTTTGGTTGCTGTGGGAGTTGGCGTTGCCGAGGCAGCTGCCGTAGAGCACTTGGGTGTGGTCGAGCAGCGTGCCGCCCGTCTCGGTGACGTTGCGAAAGGTTTGCAGGAGGTCGGCGAAGGCTTTCATTTGGGCTTCTTCGATCTTGCGCAGTTCAGCGATCTTGTCGGGTTCGTTGCCATGGTGGGTGAGGCTGTGCGTTTCGCTTTTCACGCCGGGCACGTGTGGCACGACGCTGAAGGTGCTGAGCGAGAGCGTGACGACGCGCGTGCTGTCCGTCTGCAAGGCGAGGCGGATGAGGTCGAACATGAGCTTGGAGCGTGCGATGACCTCGTTGGCATCGGCGATGTCCTTGGGCTGCGGATACTCGACTTTCGGCTTCGGGCGATTTTCCCACGCGATATTGCGCTGGAGGCGGCCTTCGAGTTCACGCACGCTTTGGAAGTATTGATTGAGTCGTGCTCGGTCTTCGGGGGCGCTGCTTTTTTCGAGTCGCTTGGCTTTGTCGAGGATCAAGTCGAGCACGCTGCCACCGGCATCGATGCGTCGCATGGTGGCAGCTTTCTCTTCGGGAGTGCCTACGACAAAAAGTCGCCGGTAGAGCTTCTCGGCACTCTTTTCAGAAGGAAGCATTACGCCTGCGCGGGAGATGGCGATGGAGTCGCCGTAGTGCTCGCCTTTGCTCACGGAAACAGCGAGCGAGGGGAACCGTGTGTCGAGTCCAAGCTTCTCGGCGGCGAGTTGATCGAGCGAGAGGCTGTTGCGGAAGGTGGGCTGGCCCGGATGCGGTGCGCCGCTGAGGAAGCACTGGCCCGCATGGTGGTTGCCGTTCACGTCCGGGTGCGAGAGGCCGTGGAAGGTGGTGAAATGCGGTCGCTGCTCGGCGAGGAGGTTCAGGTAGGGGCTGGAGGTCTCGCTTGCCTTCGGGAAGAAGAAGTCCGGCATCATGCCCAAAGGCAAATGAATAGCGAAAAGCCGCGTTGGCGGCAGGTTTTCAGCTGCACGACCGATGGTGGGCAGGGCGAGCCAAGCGCCAGCAGCGCGGAGGAAATATCGGCGGTTCATGGAAGATGATTTGAATGGGAAAAGTCTGAGTGACATGGGTATCCGTGATGAACCCAACCTTGTGCATCATCGGCGGATGCAATGGCGCAGGCAAGACGACGCTTGCCCGTGAGTTGCTGCCGCGCATGGGTATCATGCGGTTTCTCAACAAGGATGAGATTGCACATGGTTTGTCGCCTCTTGATCCGACGCTGTCCGCCTTTCGAGCAGGACGCATTCTGATCGAGGAATGCTAGAGCCTTGCTGAGTGCCAAGGCTAGTTTTGCCATCGAATCGACGCTCAGCGGCAAGACCTGCATCGCAATGCTGCGCAATGCGAAGGAGCAAGGCTATCGCATCGTCTTGCACGACATCCTGATTGGATCTGCGAGACAGGCTGTGGATCGCGTCGCACTGCGTGTGATTCACGGCGGACATCATGTGCCCGAGGACGATGTGTGTCGGCGCTTTGATCGCAGTCGAAAGCACGTTATCGAGGACTACCTGCCGCTTGCGGATGATTGGGTGCTGTGGGACAATTCCGAACCACCGCATCTGCGTCTCGCAGACAGCAGCACCCACGACATCGAACAGCTTAAAGCCATGATTGCTTCGTCCAATCTTAAAGAAGGCCCGCATCTGCCGGTGCCTGAGATGGTGCGCATCGGTCTCGAAGCCAGCGAAGCTGCCACTGCCAAGATGCTCGACTACTACAAGCGCCTGGGCATCCGCGTGACTCCACAGATGACCCTCGCTCCTGAACCGAAGAAGCGGGCGCGGTAGGCGAATTAGTCGAGAGTGCTTCATTGTGGTGAAAAGATTTCGCTCTCGGCCAGCGCATGAATCAATGACCTCAAGCCATGCTCACTGCCCTTCGTGCTCTCCACGATACGGCGGATCTCGGCTCGGTCGGCGAAGCTGACTTCGGTTCCGGTGGCGTAGCGGGAGAGATGGGATACAAAGGCTTCGGCCAGTTTGGCCGGATGGGCGTTGAGAAGGGTATTCAAATCGCTTGCACCAGCGAACTTGCGTCCATCGAGGAGTTCGCCGCTGGGATCGACTTTCGGGCCGAGCTTGTAGGTGACACGCCAGGTTATGTTGCCTTTCTCGGGTGGCTCATCTCCCTTTCCGTTGGAGCGGTAGCGATCTCGAAGGCCGCCAATGGGGTCGAAGGCTTCGAGCGCAAAACCGGCGGGGTCGATCTTCGCGTGGCAGGCAGCGCAGTTGGTGTCGGCGCGGTGTTTGTCGAGCTGCTCGCGCACGGTGGTGGTGCCGCGCGTATCAGGATCGACTGCGGAGATGCCTGGCGGTGGTGGCGGAGCGGGATCGTTCAACACGCGATCCATCACCCACACCCCGCGTTTCACGGGCGAGGTCGTGGTGCCGTTCGCGGTGAGCTTGTGGATGGCGGATTGGCCCAGCAGACCACCTCGCAGGCTATCGGCGGGCAGCGGCACCTTGCGGACTTCCACGCCGGTCACGCCCGCGATGCCGTAGTGCTCGGCAAGACGCTGCGTGAGCATGGCAAAGCCGGGTTTGAGCAGGTGGGTGATGGGAAGATCGTTTTGGATGAGCTCGCGCAAAAACGCGCGTGTTTCCGCGGCCATGCCTTCATGCAGGAGAAAGCGATACTCGGGGTAAAGCTGCGGATCAGGCGTGGTTTCATCGAGACGGTTGAGTTCGAGCCATTGATTGGTGAAATCCTCGATGAAGCGCTCGCTGCGTTTGTCGGCGAGCAGGCGATCCACTTCACGATGCAGCGCTTCGGGCTTATTGAGGTCGGCGGCGAGCAGTTGAGCGTCCGGCGGGCCGTTCCAGAGCCAATACGAGAGGCGCGAGGCCAGCGTGGTCGACGAGGGCTCGACGGAGTGAAACAAAAACTCCGGTGAGGTGAGCACGGCGACATAAACACGCCGCATCGCATCCTCAAAGCAGTCCTTCGCGGCGATGCGTGACTTGAGCAGCGCCACATACGGCTCGATCTCTGTGGGCGTGACCTCATGGCGAAACGCCTTCGGCAAAAAGATCGTCAGCAGCTTCCGCGCATCGGCCTCGGGCTGCGTGGAATGCACGGTCTCCAGCGGCGGATTCCGCTCCTGCGGCGTCAGATCGAAATGCATGCTCGGCACATAGCCACCGATGCTGCGCACCTCCTCGCGCTGCGGCGGGATGACATCGCTAGCCATCATCTTGGTGATCGGCAGATCGCCAAACAAACGCTTATGGCTCTCCGGCGGCCACGAGGCATTGATCGGCCCCTCGATTTCGAACCAGTCAATCGCCACGCCCGGTCCCACATGCTTCTTCGCTCTTCCGGCGACTTGGCCGATGCGCAGGCCATTCCACGGTACCGACACCGGATCGAACACAATGCTCTCGTGCGCATCGAGCCACTCCGTGATCTCCGCCTCGTTCGACTTCATCGACGGCGCGGTGAAGGCCCGCAGCAGGCGACCTCCTTCCTGTTGCTTGCCCTCCTCATGGGCTCGCAGCACGGCCGCCTGATCTGGTCCTGGCTCCGGTTTGCCCGCGTTCCAGTGAAAGCCCCACAGCGACAATTTCATGCGATACAGGCCCGCGTAGATCGGCGACACATTCATTGCTGCCTCATAGCCCGCGAGGTTCGGATTGAGCAAACCGACCGCGCTTTCGCTTTTCGCCGCCTTCACGGCTTCGAGCCTCTTTTTGCGTTCCTCCATGTCCGGCCCCGCATCGCCCACATGGCCTTGTTTGTCCTCAAAACCGCCGCGCACCGGCAACGCGGGATCAGGCTGCTTGTCCTTCAGCAGCACGAACTGCCCCTGCACGAGGTTTCCGCCAAACTTGAAGAGCCCCGCCGGATAAATGCGCTTCTTGAAGACTCGCGGCGGTTTGCTGCGCGTGGCAATCGCTGCATCCAGCGCTTTCTCCACCGCCTCTTCATAAGCCGCGAGATGCGCGGGCGAGATGTCCAGCGCACCTGCGATCTTGTCATAGCCCGCCACCCGGCCATCCGCCGGCAATAGGCCCACTACATCGAGCCTCGGCAGCGCCAGCAGGTCCTGCAGCGTGTTTTGAAACTCCACCCGCGTCATCCGCCGCAGCCGGATGCGCCCATCCGGTGCCGGTGCGGTCATCGCCATCAGTTTCGCCTCCAGTTCCTTCA
>Ga0114976_10003355_pt1 | contig 10032 bp, 10 predicted proteins | sample S_130805_EF_Meta_FD_87319 | JGI IMG/M metagenome (GOLD analysis project Ga0114976, IMG submission 87319) | Freshwater microbial communities from Lake Simoncouche, Canada to study carbon cycling - S_130805_EF_MetaG | ecosystem: Environmental > Aquatic > Freshwater > Lake | place: Lake...
AGTTGTGTATAAGGATTTTTTAATCCTGAAGATGCTATGTGCGAAAATACTCGTATATCAAAACACCATACGTGTTTTTTACTATCCGCATAAGACCATAAATATAGTTTTGGAATAGTTGTTAAAGGTTCAATAGAATTTAGTTCGGTTGTATTATTTGATATATTCAAATAATTTGCCGCGGGTCCTTGTCTAATTGAAGCGAATTGCGCAAATCTTCTTCGTACCCATAATTGGATTTTTTTCGCACTCGCGTTTGCTGAATACGTATCTGAAAATATACTTGTATCCTTCAGTTTTTTAATATATCTTGTAGGGTTTTTGTAGTGTCTTGAACAAAAGTCTCCGTTAGTCGCAGCCGATTTACAACGAATGTCTTGATATCTTTTTGACTTTATATTCAGGCAACAGCGCGGCACACTTGTACTGACACTACTCATTCCCTAACGTATGTTGGGCTTTCATTTTGAAACGGCAAAAGTAAAAATACATTCTGTGTAATCATATTATGATTTGATTTCAAAAAAAAAAGAATAGATTGATGAAAAAATAGAAAAAAGGACGATTCTATCGCCAAAAATTGATGGGGGTTGGGTGCCTATGAGATAGTTCAGTGCGTAAATTTGAAATGAATAGTATCCCAGCCACCAGTACAATGAGCTCCACCACCACCACCGCCAAGAAGACTGTCGCCAAGGTTGCCAAGGTCTCTGCGCCTGTTGCTGCGCAGGCCCCTGCGCAGACTCCTGAGGTTGCGCCTGTCGCCGTCGCTTCGCAGACCCCTGCGCCCAAGGCCAAGGCCGTGAAGAAGGCCGCTGCGCCTGCGCAGGCCCCTGTCGCTGCTTCTGAGCCCGTGGCCCCTGTTGCCGCCGCCGCTGAGCCCGTCGCCGCTGCGTCCCCTTCCACTGATGCCGTCGAGAGCTCGTGGCACGATGACCTGACTGGCCTCACTCGCCACCTGGCCACGATGCGCGACACCATCTCCACGCTGTTCACCGAGGTGAAGCGTCTGGAGAAGAAGGTCCAGCGCACCGTCAAGGATGCGAGCAAGCGCCGCAAGAACCGCAAGGCCGAGGCCGGTGCGGATGATGCGCCCAAGCGCCCCACCGCGTTCCAGATCCCCCAGAACGTGTCTGATGCGCTGAACAAGTTCCTCGGTAACCCCGCGGGTACTCAGATCAGCCGCGCGGAGGTCACCAAGCGTGTGTCTGCGTATGCCAAGGAGCACAAGCTGATGAACAAGCACGCCATCAACGCTGATGCGGCGCTGACTCTCCTGCTCAACCCTGCGGGCAACCTCAAGGAGGGCGAGACTCTGAGCATCTTCAACCTCCAGACCTGCCTGCGCAACCACTACCCCAAGAAGGTCGTTGCGTCTGCGTAGATGACTACAAAACACTAAAACCCACAAAAACAAAATAAAAAAACACACAAAACAACAAAACACAAACAAAAATAAACAAAACAACATTTAAATAAATAAATACTATACTAAATGGAGGCATTGCTAATGCTTCCATTCAGTACAGTTGGCCGAGATGGTTAAGGCGGCAGGCTTAAGATCTGCTGGTGTAAACCTCGTGGGTTCGAGTCCCACACTGTACAAATTTTTTTATGAATACTGATAAGTATCCATAAAATCTATACTACTTATAGAAATGGCTAGTGCACCAACTTTGAATGGTAATATTAATAATGTTGAACTCGGTAGAAATAATTATTACGGAGCAACCGCTCCAGTTGTTTCTATGAATGGAAATGATATTGAATCACCACGAAATTACAGCAATATGAGCCCGAGACCAATTAATGGTCTATCAACACGCAAAAATCGTAAGACACGTGCGGCTCGTCGTCGCAATCGCAAACAACGCAAGCAACGCCGATCAACAAGACGTAGAAATAATTAGAGCCTTACTAATTCTTATTCAAACACCTATAAGGGATTTGAAAAAGGATTATACTGCGGATCCTGTCAGGATCGAACTGACGACTTCGCGGTTAACAGCCACGCGCTCTACCGACTGAGCTAAGGAACCGGATGCTTTCGCACCAATTATATAAGTTCATAGTTCTTTAGGTCTCTAATACATATATGGCATTGGTAAATCTTTCCGCCACGCTTCCAATAAAATCATATCATCTTTCCGAATCCAATCATCAACATTATTAGGTATCCTCAGATTCTTAATTGCTTCCCTTACAGATGGCCAATGACAAGGCCAATAGTCTTTATGATTCTCAATAATACCTTCAATAGATCCGAAAATACGTATCCATGTCCACGCCTTCCGAATATCAACACGCCGTTTTACTTCAATCTCTTGAACACCACCTGTAAGGATACACATTTCTTGAAACTGTTGCGCTGACAAATTGAGTCGTTTAAGAACTTTAGAGCGTTCTAGTTCAATAAAATTACGACCACTCTCATCTGTTGGAACTAATATACGTTCTGCTCCAAGACGCAGTAAATCTGTATCTCCTGAAATAATTGTATCAATATCCCCATTTTTCATTAATGCGACAAGAAGTTCATCTGCTTCTTCTGCAGATTTTAACATACTGATTTTACGTTCGTAAAAGCACCGTTTAAGAGATTGACGTTCTTCTTTTGTGGGTCGCATCCCTTTTTTCCGTTCTCGCTGAATTGTATGTGTAATAATTGCGGTTTGTTCAGAAGATAAGTTCAATTGTTCAGCCAATGATGATTCTAGTGAATCCGCATAAGATGCTGCTTTCGCAGCAACTTGTTTGCGTGTCTGTATTTCAGGTTCCTTATATTTGCTAGGTATTCCATCAAATATAAAGATTACTTTATTTCCCAATGCTTCAAGTTGACTAACAAATTCGAAATACTTAATTGGTGATTCTGTACCCCATTTGTAAATAAAATATGAAATATCAACTCCAATACGTAGACCATTCAACTTGTCTAGCGTTAAAATCTTCCCCGTGTCTTTGATGAAACTGAAAAGTCCTTTGATGCCCATAGCAACATTCTTTTTATGATACAATCTTTCAAATATCTTGAGGCTCCAATTTTTCTAGAGTCAGACGAAGTGATTTCATTGGTTTAATATATTTTGAAGGAGGCGGTAATAGAAGCCCAAATGATTTAAAATATTTTAAACGACCTGTTATATATCTCCAAGCATAATCACTTGGTCCATGTACATTATGATATTTTTCAATTGCTGATGCTTGATTTACTGCGTATTGTGATTGAAGAAACCATAAGTTTTCAAATACTTTAGGGTCGCCTTTCGCACATACAGCAGCAAGAATAACTTCTGCCCACGCTTCTGTATCTGCTTCAATCTCTTCCACATGTGATACTTGAGGATCTGTACAAGATGCGTGTAAGAGTTCGTGAATAAGAACACGAGTAGCCTCTTCTTTTCTATATATAACTACTGAAGTAGCATCACAGCGCATTGTAAATCCTCCATTTATATGACACGCTTCAATTGGTATACCAACTGGTGGCGCAATTCTCTTTTCTTTTGATAAAAACCAAAGAACCTTTATTGGCTTATCTTTATTTAATAAGCGAAATATCCGAATCCAACTATTAGGTGGTGGTTCAGGATGTTTCCCAAGAATAACAACTCTTCCCCCAAAAGGTGATACAAATGCTTTTATAAATCCCTTACCTGCTTGTAATGATTTCCATTCTGTAAGCCGAAGTTGCGCAACATCCCACGCTGAAACTTCTTCTGACTGCTTACGTAAAGCAGCAACATCATCTTCTGTTACAGTATCAATAATCCAACCACTTTTTGGTATTTTATAATCTTCCCTAACAGAATCAAGAATGTCCTTGATCATCTAATTAGAGGAAGCAGCTAAAGCCTTCGCAATATTCATAAAAATACTTTCCCACGCAAGAGGGAGACGGTATGACGGCATTGTTTGACCAGACGCAGTTGCTTCAGCATTTCCAATAGCCGCCAGACTCGCACGATATTTAACAGGACCCATTTTCCCAGAAAACTTCAATATAGAATCTATCCAGTAAGAAACCATATCTTGCCACCGAATATTTCTAAGTAGACACGCATAAACAAACTCGCGAACCTGGTCAACCCTATCTAAATTCCAAGGGCGCATCATCCAATCCTTACAGACATTATCAAACCACGCTTGACCATCACGCCCTTCAGCAATATTTGGATGTTCATTTAGGAATTCAGCAAGTTTTCTATCAGGACCCCCTACAGGAATTGTGAGAAATAAGTCTTGAAGGTCAAATGGAGGCGATTCTTCAGTAGTAATCCATAATAGAAGATTCCCTTCACTCTTCTCTAAGGCCGAATGGAGAAGTAGAATACTCTCTTGTGAAAGATATTGTCCGTGATATAATACAAGAATTCGCGCACAACTCTTCTTCTGTTTTCCGAGAAGTACTTCCGTTCCTGTGCCCAGTTTTTCCAGAATTGTCTGAAGATAGATTTTATCTTGCATACTCATTCGCGCAATATCAAAGGCTATATGAACGGGAGAGGCTTCATATGGAAGCACTGTACCTTTTGCGTGTGTAATATCGGAATCGTCTCCTTCTTCACCAGAAGGGAGATCACTCTCTTTAAGGGTTTCTAATGTCCATAGTTTATGTGTTATATTCCAGACAAGTCCGCGTTTTTTACATATAGCTTCTAAAACTTCAAGTAATTGTGTTCGTTTTCCTGCGCCTCTTGGACCTCGGAAACATACACAATGTTCTTCCATTATTTTGTAGAAGCAATCGGTGCTTAAATATTGGAAGCGATTTCTTTTAGTAGGAGAAATAATGCTCCCTGGAAATATAGAATTATGTGTTCCTGTTCAGGCACTAGAAATCGGTAAAGTTCACTTGTCCCCTTTAAAAATTATGGAAGATAGAAATCCTAAACCTGGTGTTGAAAATCGTCCTATTGCTCCTCTTTCATATGTAGACTCTGGGTTAACACTTCCGTGTCTCTCAATCCTTCTTCCCAATTTGAAAATAACACGGTGGGATCCTAAAACTGGGCGTTTAGATCTTGATCTTGGGTCTCATAATAGCATTCATGCAAAGTTAACAACTTTACAGGAATACATAGTAAGTACTGTATTTGTTCACCAGTCATCATGGCTTGGTCAAGTTGACCTTGATCATGATACTGTACGTAGTCTTTTACAACCTCTTGTTACTGGAAATACTCTAACTCTATTTTTACACGGCCCAAATCCAACTCTTAAACCTGCTGGAAGAGCCTGGATTTATCAGAAAGATTCCTGGATTCGTGGAAGTAAACCTAATACATTTATTGTATCTCAAGAGGTTCGTGTATGTGTTCGTTTACACGGTCTGTGTTTAATTCATCACCATGGTTCACAAATCCCGAAGTTTAGAATTCAACATCAGGTTATTAGTGCTATTATAGCTTAGGTCTTAGTTGTAAACTTGTACACTCGCACGTTACTTTTTTGCGAGTAATTTCTAGTTGTAAACTTGCACACTCGCAACTGAAAGTGCTAGTAGGCTGAGGAAACTATTTACACCACTCATTATTAGTAAATACGGAGTTGCGTAATTAACATTCGCCGAAAAATAATAGAATGAAAGAACTGTGAAAAGAATTAAGAGTGCGCCAGTTGAACCAGAAATAACTGCTATGTGTTTACTTATCTCATTCGCATTTGCAGAATTACCAGCACTCAACCCAATATATAGATAAATACCAAAGAAACTGAGTAAAATCAGACTTAGAAGTCCTATAGGGATATACTGACTAGAATCCATCTGTTGTGTTATTTAGTTTTAAATGTGATGGGTTTTCCAGGAAAGGCCGAAGAATCAGTTAAAAATGTATCGGGCATTTTCATAATAAAAAATAGACCGCCCACAAGAGTTATTAAAAGAATTATAGGAAATATAAACCGCCAATAACGTATAGAACTAACTTTTGGTTCATCGTATTGTGCTCCCATCTTTCTGTGTATAGGTTAGAGGATGCCTTTGGATCGGCGAAGGGCTACAAGAAAACGTCTACGTCCAGGTCCAGAAGTATGCCACCCTCGCATTGGAAAAACACGTCCATCTTCAGGATGTTTCCCTATACAAATTCGTCGTCGTTTAACTCAACGCGGACGTTCAACAAAAGGGGGTAAAATATGTAAAGATATGAGTAATGACCGCTGTATTCTTGAATCAAGTTCCCTTACAGATGGTGAAAAGGATTCTCTAGCAAAGACTTATCTGCGTCCAAAAAGACCGAAGGAATGGGCATCAGATCCTGACCAATGGCTCGATAGTAACAATATTGCCGATGTTATGAAACAGTACGAAGAGGCGTATAAAGACTTCAAGTTTCTCGGGGTACTATCAATTGACTTTGCTGCGCCAGATCCTTACAACAAATCAAACGGGGAAAAATGTCTAGTAAATTCAATTTGCGAAATGAAATTATCTGATCTTAAGAAACGTGGAATTAATCGGCTCGGAGCCGTAATTAATCTTGATCCCCATTTCAAATCTGGGTCACATTGGGTAGGGCTTTTTATTGATCTTCGCGCTAATGTGAAAAAAGTCTATTATTTTGATTCATACGGAATTAAACCCCCACAACAAATTGCTATATTAATGCGGTCTCTTACGCTTCAAGACCCGAAACTTGTACTTGAATATAATGCAAGACGTTTTCAATATGAAGGAAGTGAATGTGGAATGTATTCATTATATTTTATTATTACAATGCTTGATGGTGGAAATTTTGCTGAATTATGCCATAATCCTATTCCTGACAAAGAAATGCTGAATTTTCGGCATTGGATATTTTCATAGTTGACGTCTAATCCGCCTTAATCGTAAAAATGGTATAAAGTTCAATTATTAGATAGATTGTAATGGCTTCTCGGACAGACCCAATAGAAGGGCAATTTTTCAGTCAACGCAATCGCGACTTGATTGCTAAGGCCATTACAGATGATTTTGGACGTCGAGGAGTTAATATGAATGGGCAACAGATACAGGCTCGACTTGATAAGACACTACAGCACTATATGGATGAAGTATATGAAGTAAATGGTTCTCAGCCACTAAATTTTCTGAATCGCGAAGCTCTTACTGCGACAATAACAGACTTTTCAAGTTATATTCGGCGTCAAGATGTTGCCAGTGTTAATTTGACTCAAATACAGCCGCCTACACTCCCTGGAGGAACTAGTGGTTCTCAACGTGCTCTTATTGAGGATACTGGTACAGCCTTTGAACGTCTCCAGAACGAGCGGACTGATAAACGCCCTATGCCAAAGAATATTCCAGATTTCAGAATGTCTATTGAGGAGGATGCATCTGTTAATCCAATGGCATTATATGAACAAGCCCAGAAACAACGTGAGGAGGAGGCCGCCGCAGTTTTAAAAGCCTCTGCTGCGGCTGGTAATTCAGCAATGACACGCTTTGTAAATGCAACTGATTCATATTCAAGTGGATTTTCCGAGAAGAACTCAGCAATTGAAAATGTTCTTGTGGAACGTAATCTCAACAGAATGGTAAATGGACTCCCCAATTTCCCTGTGCTGCCTCAGGAACTTATGCCACTATCAGAGCCTCTAGAACGCACACAGCCAAATGCTAATCCTACCATTGCGCTTCCTACAGCCCAGCGGACAAGGGAGTCTCTCCCACAGGATAATATTATTCGTCAACCTGATGTACTCACCTATAAGGAAACTGAATATAATCTTTTTGTAAACTCAGCAGATCGTGACTGGATTAATAATAAGAATGATACTCGTTATAATTTTACAGTGAATTTCAGTCCTGCGAATAATCGCCAAGGATTCGGTATGTCACCTGCTGCGCAAGTCCGTTTCAAGAATATTGCACGTATTGAACTTATAAAGTCTATTATGCCTGCAGAAGGTCTTGATATTCTTGTTCGTCGCAAGGCTGCTAATGTAGTTGATGCAAATAACACAGATGCTGTTATAAATGCTTTATCTTTCCCCTATATATCTGTAAAGATTCCTGAGTTAGACAATAATAACTATGGAACAAATAACACAATTGATAATACGTTTGGAGTTCTTCAATATGACGCAAATTGGGTCTCAGAATCTATTGATGTGAAAACTGACATGACTCTTTCACGTGGCTATCTCGCTATGATTCCAAAGTTTATGAAGAGTCAGAAGATATATTCTCCAACTCCCTTAGCATCCTTACAGAGATTAACTATTAATTTTGAACGTCCTGATGGTTCGCTTTTATCAGAATATCCTGATGCGCTAAATATTAGCGGTATTATTCCCAGCGAACGTTTAAATGGTACAACACGCCTATTTGGTTCAACTGTTGTAAATACACAAGCGGTATATACAACCACTCCAGAGGGAACAGATTCTGAATACTATTGGATTCAGACTGCTCAATGGTTTCCTCGTCATATGTTTAATGAAGGTGATCGCATTAATCTTGGCGGATTAGATCTAACTGGCTTAGTTGGAAACTCAAATTTTAATGGTAATACTGTTATCAGTGCTGCGACAACAAGTGAATTTACAAAATATTTTACAGGAAGCGCTGGTCTACTTGTTTCTGGTGTTGGCTTCTATTCTCCTTCTGGAACATCAAATATTTTTAGTTCTGGTGGATATTTATCAAATGGTGTTACTACTTGTGCTAATTCTCTCGGTTATGCAAATTCCTTAATAGTTCAGGCAAAATACAACGACCCTACAACTGGTAGTACTGCTGTCCGGCCATTTGGTGGAAATACTTCTAATAATGTAGCACTTGGTCAAGCACTTGTTGGCGGTTCAAATGGTCCTATATATACTTTTCCAAATGCTCGTCTAATTAATATGAATCATCAGACACAACTTGTTTTCCGTGTTATTACTCGTGAAATGGATTCAACAAGTATGGTTCGCTCTGATAATCTATAGAACACTTATAGATGAGCTCGGCTGCTCCGTTAATTGTGCTTTTAGCATTGGGAGGCGGTGTGTTAGCAACAGCCCGACTCGCAAAAAACATAAAACGTCAACGTGAAGGTTTTGTCGATCACGATTCAGTAATTACGACTGGTCAGGAAAGATACAATGCTCTTACAAGTTTACTTGATATTATGAACAATCCTTTTGTTGGTCCTACACCTGGCCCAGATGATATTAAGTCAGCACGTAAAGATATTCGAGGTACATTTTCGGGTGTAAATGCGAAGTTACCAAGCGTAGGCGCACCAATGTCTGTTAGTGCTCAGAAAGGCGGATTAACTATTCCTGCTGATACGAAGGGTATGCGTACATTTGCAGTCCAGAAGTGCGAAAAGATTGTAACAGCAAAATGCTCTGCATTTGATGACCCTGAATTCGCAAAGACTTGTGGTATTTGCTTCAAACCTGGTACAGATTCTCAGGCGCAGAATCGTATTGGTGGCTTATATTTGGATTCAGATGATAAGACTGCTGCTGAATTACAGTCACAGAGTATGGGTGAACGTCGTGTAAATTATCGCCCTACTGTTGGAACTTGCCCTCCAGGATTTTTCGTAGTAGACAAGGCGTCTTGTGAGAAACTTGAAAAGCGAATTGATTGTGAACAGAAGAAAACATATGGTATTGAAGGTTGTTCTCAATGCTATACTGATGGAAGTTATACAATTGTAGATGCTTCTGTGCCTCGCGCAGATATATCGCTTTTTGTAAGTTATATTGGAAATCTTAGTGTGACCCTTACAGGTTCTACTTCAGTTGTTGCTAGTGCATCAAGCACATCTCTTGGGGATAATATTGTATCTATTGGTCAAGTACCAGAAGGTTCTTCAGTTGTCATTAATGTTGATGGGCCTGGTGCGGTTTTAGGTGGTTATATACAAGGCCCAACTGTAAGTGGTAATTTTCAAGTGGAGATTGCGCAACTTGCTGATGCTGATTTAGAATCTGGTATTCGCCCTCGTTTTAGTGGAGAGGTTAATGTTGGAGGGAATACTTGTATTGCTCTGCGCCCTGCGAGAGGCAAGACAAAGATGTCTCTTCGTGTAAATATTCCTATGACATTTG
>Ga0114976_10003357_pt1 | contig 10032 bp, 11 predicted proteins | sample S_130805_EF_Meta_FD_87319 | JGI IMG/M metagenome (GOLD analysis project Ga0114976, IMG submission 87319) | Freshwater microbial communities from Lake Simoncouche, Canada to study carbon cycling - S_130805_EF_MetaG | ecosystem: Environmental > Aquatic > Freshwater > Lake | place: Lake...
GAGCGAGTTCGCTTCCTGCAGCGTGACATAGGCCTTGCTGCCATCCGGCGAGACCGTGATGTATTCGGGCTCGACATCCTTCGAGACCAGCGCCTGGCCGGCGACCGGCGTGGTGCCGTCGGACGGCGCGGCCAGGCGCACGCCGGCCGCCTTGAGCGCCGCCTTCGAGGCATCGAAGCCGGTGAAGTCGGCGATCTTCAGGGCGCCGCTCGCGACGTCGATCACGCCGACGCCGCCCGGCGCGTCGAAGGAGTAGTCGGTCTTCGGCTCGCCCTCGATCGCCACCAGCACCTTGCTGCCGTCCGGCGTGAAGGTGACCATGTCGGGGATGACGAAGCTGCCGGCGGTAGCGCCGGTGACGGTCTTCAGCCAGGTCGCCGTGGTGCCGGTGGCGTTCAGCTGGAACAGCGCGACATAGCCGTTGACGCCGGGGGCCGCGCCGTCGAAGGCGACGGCGATCGTGTTGCCGAAGATAGCGACGCTGTTGCCGGTGCCGAGCAGCGCGGTCGGGTCGCCGCCGGTGCCCTGGACATCGGCCTTGCCGATGCCGCCGATCCGCGCGCCGGTCGCCGGCACCAGGAAGTCGACGCCGTTCGGCCCGAGCACCAGGGCCAGCTTGCGGGCCGCGTCATAGGCGACCACCTCGGCGCCTCTTGCGGTGCTGCCGGCAAGGGCCGAGAGCGGATTGGCAGCGAGGGTCGTCGAAAACATCGGCATCGGCTGACGGCACCTTTGTGTCGGAGTACTTAACGCTATACAAACCGTTAACTCATTTCGGTATCCTTGCTCACCCCCCCGCCGACGGCGACGGCGGCGCGTGGGCTTTTCGCGGTCGGGCTTCGGGCCATCGCTGCCCGGCCGATAACCCGGCGCGTGGCGCCGTTGCCGATACCGGCCGACGCCGAACGACCGCCGCTCTCGGATGGGGATACGGCACCCGCGCCGCACCTCCTGCCAGGTTGATCCCTGTGACCCTGCGCCCGGTCCGAGAGATCGCCGCCGCGTGGCGGGAACAGGAGACGTTCCCGCTGCAGGAGGTACTGCATCATGTCGGCGCCGGAGCGGGCCCGGCGTGGGCGATCCGGGAATTCAGAGCTGGCTCGGGCGATTCGGGCAGGCCGATAAGCGGGTTTCCTGCCTCACAGCGGCGAAGCTGCCGCGGATCAGGAGCGAGCATGACGTGCCACCGGCGCCGCGCGACCAGCGTTACCGTTGGGCCTGTCGCTTCGGCGCGGCCTGTCCGGTCCGCTGTGTGGAGACCGGCCTGGTGCCGCCAGTCTCCACCGGCCACGCCATGACCCAGCACCTCGCCGACATCAGCCGCCAGGTCGCGCCCGGCGCGCATGCCGTCGTCACGCTCGACGGCGCCGGCTGGCACCAGCCTGGCGGCAAGCTGCAGGTGCCCGACAACCTCAGCCTGCTGCCGTTGCCGCCCTACTCGCCCGGGTTGAACCCGGTCGAGAATGTCTGGCAGTTCCTCCGGCAGAACCACCTCAGCAACCGTGTCTGCGACACCCACGAGGTCATCGTCGACGCCTGCTGCGACGCATGGAACGCGCTCATCGCAGAACCAGCCCGCATCACAACCATCACCACGCGGGCATGGGCAGTCAGGGAGTAAGGCCGTTGGTATACTTCAGCGTTCCAAGCCGCACCTCGACGAGCTCCGCGCGGGCAAGCTTGTGGAGCGCGCGAAGACGGGCGGCGGTCACCAGCAGCCCCGCTGCGTCGGCGCGCTCCCCCAGGGCTTCGATGGCCAGCATGATCGAACTGTGCTCGGTGGGTCCGGGCAAAGCCACGGCGGCACGAGTCGCGGGACGAGATTCTCTCTGCCGTATTGGCATGCCACACCTCTCAAGCGAATTTCTCTCTCTCGGCACAACCTATGCGTTTAAGTCCGCGCTGTAAACTGTTGATTCGGCGCACTCTGCCGCGCCGCATCACAAACACGTGTTGCCAGTCGATCCTCCACGCAAAGTGGCTCACCACGAAGCCGTGCTCCGGGTCATTCTCGCCACCCGTGTTGTCGAGAAGGCCGGCGCCCACCGCGAGCCCATCAGCCCCGCCAGGTCGCGCAGCCCGGATATTCCGCCGGCGCAGGCTGGCGGCGCGGCTACCCTGCCAGGGCAACGCAGGCAAAGCCGACCCTCGCCTCGGTCGGCACCCCGAAGAGCGCGGTGTGGCGTGCCGGCAGCCCATGCGGAAAGTGCTTCACGTACTCCGCGTTGCAGGCCGCGTAGTCCGCGCGGTCGCTGATGAGCATGGTGACCTGCACGACCCGATCGAGGCTGCTCCCCGCCTCGGCCAGCAGGCCGGCGACGTAGGTCAGGGCATTGCGTACCTCGTCGGCCGGCGTGTCGCCGCGGAAGATGCCACGCGCGGGGTCGTGCGGCGCCGAGTGGCCGGAGACCCAGACCAGGCCGCCGGCCTTGACCACGCGGCTGAAGGGGCGGGCCTCGCCCGCGCCCGGTGGGTGGTAGAACTCCATGCTGTCGCTCCTGCCGAGGCGCCGCGTGACGGCGCGGTTGATCCGCTCCCGCCGAAGCCGCCGGCAATCGCCGCGTTCTCACCGGCGCGCTTTCCTGCTTGGATCGCCCGACCAATACCGGGAAAGCCGGCGGCGCGCCTGCCCCGGCGTGCTGCGCCAGGCGGAGGGACATCACCATGGCGCTGCTGATCTACGGGCTCCACAAACAGATCGGCACCGCGCAGGGCTGGCGTGACGGTGTCGCCGAATTGCTGCCCGGCCTCGAGCTGCGGATCTTCCCGGAGGTCGGGAACCCGGCCGACATCAGCTACCTCGCCTTCATGAAGCCCGACTTCGACGCGATCCCTGCGCTGCCGAACCTGAAGGCGATGTTCAGCCGGTCGGCCGGCGTCGAGGCCTTCATCGGCCATCCCCGCATGCCGCGCGTGCCGCTCGGCAAGATCGAGCCCGCGGGTGGCGATCCCATGATGACGGAATACGTCGTCATGCATGTCCTCCGCCTGCACCGCGAGATGCCGCTCTACCAGGAGGCGCAGGCGCGGCGGGAATGGCTGCGGCGACCGATCCTCCGCCCCGAGGAGCGCCGCGTCGGCTTCCTCGGGCTCGGCCTGATGGCCAAGGCGCCGGCGCTCGTCCTGACGTCGCTGGGCTTTCCGGTCTCGGCCTGGGTGCGCAGCCCGCGGCCGGAGGCCGAGTTGCCGGTCTTCCATGGCCCCGACCAGCTGGCGCCGTTCCTGCGCCAGGTCGACATCCTGGTCTGCCTGCTGCCGCTGACGGCGGAAACCGAAGGCATCCTGTGTGCCCGCACCTTCGGGCTGCTGCCGAGGGGCGCGATGGTGATCAACATCGGGCGCGGCCGGCATGTCGTCGACGCTGATCTCATCGCCGCGCTCGATAGCGGCCAGCTCTCCCATGCCGCGCTCGACGCCCTGCACCCCGAGCCGCTGCCGCCCGAGAGCCCGCTCTGGTCGCATCCGAAGGTGACGGTGATGCCGCATGTGGCGCGGCGCCCGACCATCCGCCAGCTCGTGACGGAGATCGCCGCCAACATCAGGAGCATCGAGCGTGGCCAGGGTCTCCTGCAGGAGATCGACAAGACGATGGGATACTGATCGGCGTCGCCTGGTCCGGGCGCTACGCTGCCTTCCGCAGCGAGCGGACGAACCGGCTGCCCGCCGCCGCGAAGCCCGTCGCGTGGCAGAACGCCTGCAGCGACGGCGAGGCCTGCGGAGCCAGCAGTTCGAGCCGGCCGCAGCCCGCGGTCCGCGCGGCCTGCGAGGCCGCCTTCAGCAGCAGCCTGCCGATGCCGCGACGCCGATCCTCGGCGCCGACGAGCAGCATGGTGATCTGCGCAACCGGACGCGCATCATCGAGCGTCGGGTACCAATGCAGCACGACAAGCCCGCTCGGCGGTCCCCACTGCGCGGCAATGAGCGCCGTGCCGGGCTGCTCGCGGATCGCGTCCAGGCGCTCCGCCAGCGCCCGCACCTCGACCGGGTGGCCGGCCTCGGCCAGCAGGGTGGCGAGACCAGGCGCGTCGATGGGCGTCGCGGCGCGGATCTCGAGGCCGTAGCGGGACGTCAACGCGACACTCCATGCCGAGCAGATGCCGTCGACGGTGCGGCCTCGGCAGGTGGCCTACAAGCCGCATGGAGTCGCGGCGCGCCGGCGAGGCAGCACCCGGGCGATGGTCCGACCGGGGCGCCGCCTGCTCGGCCGGCCGACAGGGTCCCACGCGCCGCGGCGGCGCTGCTGCGCTCGCGGGCGGGACGGATCCCGGGCGGCCGCGTGACGGTGCGCGATGCCACAGCCATTCGTCGATCCATGCAGCGACCCGATGCACCCGACGTCGACCTCCACCGCGTCGACCACGGTGCGGCGGCCCTTGCCCGCGTTGCGTTTTCGTCTTTCCATCAGCCTCCTGCGCCCGCAACAGGGCGGGAGGGAGGGCAAGCCATACCCCTGAGACAGCGTCTGCCGGGCCTGGCTGCGGGCCTGATCGCCGGCCCGTCGCCCGCCCAGCAGGCCGCACCGGTGCCCGGCCGGGCGGCCTCGTGATGATCGGCAGCAGCCTCCCTGTCTTCGCGGTCAACCGGGTGCTGCGCCACGACGACGGGGCCGCACCCGACGGGCCCGCCGGCCTCGCGCCGAGGCCCGAGCCCATCGGGGTCATGCCCGAGGCGCGCGCGCGGCCCGGCGCCGGCTGATGGAGGGCTTCGCGCTGATCCTGCTGGCCAGCCTCGCCGGCGGCGTCGCCAATGCGCTGGCGGGCGGCGGCTCGCTGCTGACCTTCCCGGCCTTCCTCGCCGCCGGCCTGCCGCCGGTCACCGCCAATGCGACCAACGCCATCGCCGCCTGGCCGGGCCATGCCATGGCGGCCTGGGCGGAACGCGAGAAGCTGCCGGCGCTGCTCGCCCGGCATCGCGGCGAGTTGCTGCGCATGGCCGCGGGCGGCGCGGTCGGCGCGCTGCTGCTGCTGGCTGCCGGCGACCGGGTCTTCCTGGCGCTGGTGCCGCCGCTGCTCGGGCTCGCCACCCTGGTCTTCGCGCTGCGCGGCCGGCTGGTCGGCGCCGGGCGCGGGCTCGGCGACCCGCGGCTCGGCCTGCCGATCTCCGTCTATGGCGGGTTCTTCGGCGCCGGGCTCGGGGTGATGGTGATGGCCTGGCTCGCCGGCCGCCTGCCGCCCGGCACCGGCATGGCCGAGGCCAACCTGCTGAAGAACGTGCTGGCGGCGGCGACCACCGCCGCCGGCATCCTGCTGCTGATCGGCGCCGGCGCGGTCGCCTGGCCGGAAGCGCTGGTCGGGCTCGCCGGCGCGATCGCCGGCGGCTGGCTCGGCGCGCGCGTCGCGCGGCTGCTGCCGGGCGCGTGGATCGCCCGGATCGTCATCGCGGCGGGGACGCTGCTGACGCTGGTCTATGCCTGGCGGGTCTACGCCTGACCGCGCGGCGGAGGCTTGCGGGCATTGCCGTCTCGTCACTCCGCCGTCACTGTACGCCAGGAAACAGTCGGGAGGGAAACAACGTCATGACCCTGAGAAAGCTTCTGCTTGGCTTTGCCGCGGGCCTCATCGCCGGGCCGGCGCTCGCCCAGCAGGCCGCACCCGCGGCACCCGCGCCGGTCCCCGGCTGGGCGGTCGGCCGGCCGGAGGGCTCGACGCTTGCGCCGCACGCGCCGCGCCTGACCGTGACGCCGCTCGACCAGGTGCCGGTCGGCGCGATCAAGCTGCCGCCGGGCTTCCAGGCCGAGGTCTTCGCCCATGGCATCCCCGGCGTGCGCGCGATCGCCGAGGGGCCGAACGGCACGCTCTTCGCCGGCACGCGCGCGATCGGCCGCGTCTACGCCATCACCCGCAACCCGGACGGCACCACGCGCACCCGCACGCTGCTGCAGGGGCTGTCGCAGCCGAGCGGCCTCGTGATGATCGGCAACAGCCTCTATGTCTTCGCGGTCAACCGGGTGCTGCGCTACGACAACATCGAGGCCAACCTCGACAACCCGCCGGCGCCGGTCGACCTGACCGCCGCCTATGGCCTGCCGACCGAGCAGGAGCATGGCGGCAACCACCACTGGAAATTCGTGACGCTCGGGCCGGATGGCCGCGTCTATACGAATGTCGGCGTGAACTGCAACGTGTGCGACACGGACCGCGACAAGTTCGCGCTGCTGGTCTCGTTCAACCCGGATGGCAGCGACCGCCGCATCGAGGCGCGCGGCGTCCGCAACAGCGTCGGCATGGCGCACCACCCGGTGACGCGCGAGCTGTGGGCGACCAATCACGGCCGCGACTGGGTTGGGAATGACTCACCGGAGGATTCGCTGCTGCGGGTCCGCCGCTCGGGCGAGGATTTCGGCTTCCCCTTCTGCCTCGGCAGCTGGGCCGACCCGCAGTTCAACAAGGGCCGGGCCTGCAGCGAGTTCTCGCAGCCGGCCGCACTCCTCGGCCCGCACACCGCGGTGCTCGGGATGCGCTTCTACACGGGCACCATGTTCCCCGAGCAGTACCGCAACCAGATCTTCATCGCCCGCCGCGGCTCCTGGAACCGCGAGAAGCTGTCGGGCTACGACGTGGTCGTCGCCAACCTCGACGCGCAGGGCAACGTGACGAAGGTCGAGGAATTCCTCACCGGCTTCCGCGACGACGCCACCCAGAAATTCGCCGACCGCCCGGTCGAGGTGCATGTGCTGCGCGACGGTTCGCTGCTCGTCTCCGGCGAGCAGATGGGCGCGATCTACCGCATCACCTATCGCCGGTGATCCTGTCTCGACTGCTGGCGGCGGCCCTGTTGGCCGCCGCCATCCCTTGCCTCGCCGCGGCGCAGGATGCCCGTCGCGGAGCGACAGAGAGTGAACGTCGCGGCGCCGAGCTTGCCGCGCATCGCTGCGTGAACTGCCACGGCGCGGATGGCCGCAGCCAGATGCCGGGCATCCCGTCGCTGGCGGGCCAGCAGCCCGGTTTCATCGTCATCCAGATGATCCTGTTCCGCGAGGGGCTGCGCCACGTGCCGGCGATGACCGCCTTCGCCGAGGGGCTGCCCGACAAGGACATCGAGGACCTCGCCGCCTTCTTCGCCAGCCTGCCGCCCGGCCCGCCGGATGATCGCCGGCCGCGCGACCCGGCGCTGTTCGCCGCCGGCGAGGCGCTGATCGGGCCGCGGCACTGCAATGTCTGCCACCTGCCGAGCCTCACGGGCCGCGAGCAGATGCCTCGCCTGGTCGGCCAGCGCGAGGATTTCCTGGCGCGCACCATGGCGGAGTACCGCGATGGCCTGCGCGTCGGCGCCGACACCCAGATGAACGGCGCCGTCATGGGCCTCAGCAATGCCGACCTCGCCGCGCTGGCGCATTACCTGTCGCAGCGCGACTGAACCTGGCCCGGCCGCAGGCGCGGTCGCGGCTCATGCGCCGCCTCGGCGGATTTGGCGCCGGCCGGCAGCCCCGAGGCCCGCACCTCGACGGCCTCGATCCTCCGCATCCGCACCGTGCTGCGCCGCCCGACCACGGGCGCGCTTTGGCGCCCGATCCTCGTGATGGCGCTGCGCAGGGCATCGGCCGCATCCTTCGCCGCACCGGTCGCGCCGCGGATGGTGCCGGCGCACACCGCCTCGGCCGATCGGCGATGGCTACCAGCGGCGCTACAGCCGCGACACCAACCTCTTTGGCTCGCTGCCGCCCGAATCACTCCCGGCACAGATCGCCGCCGCCCGACCCAGGGTCGGCACAAAGGTCGGCACAGCTGTTCGTTTGAACCGCAACGGTAGGACGGTTCTTGTGCCGGGCACCTGCCGCAAACCCGCAGAAAACCTGGCACTGGAGGAGGGGAAGGGATTCGAACCCTCGAACGGGGTTGACCCCCGTTAACGGTTTAGCAAACCGTCGCCTTCAGCCACTCGGCCACCCCTCCTCAGGTGCAGCAACAGGCCCACGACGTATGCAGCCCCGGTCATAGAGGCGCCGGGGCCCGCCCGCAAGCCTCAGCTCAGCGCCACCTCGAAGCCCTTCGCCGTCGCCGGCCGCGCCATCATCCGGGCATACCAGGCGCCGACATTCGGCAGATCGTCGAACGGCACCTGGTGCCGCTCATGCCGCCAGGCCCAGCCGAGGATGGCGAAGTCGGCGATGCTCGGCTCGCCCGTCGTGGCAACGTACTCCCGCCCGGCCAGCCGCTTCTCGAGCACGCCGTAGAGCCGCTGCGTCTCGGTGTGATAGCGCGTGAAGCCATACTCCTTCGCCGGCCCGTCCGGCTGCATCAGGAAGTGGTGGACCTGGCCCGGCATCGGCCCGAAGCCGCCCATCTGCCACATCAGCCACTCATAGACCGGCACCCGCGCCCGCAGGTCGCGCGGCATGAACTTCCCCGTCTTCTCGGCCAGGTACAGCAGGATCGCGCCCGACTCGAACACCGTGATCGGCTGACCGCCCGGCCCGTCCGGGTCGATGATCGCCGGGATCCGATTGTTCGGGCTGAACGAGAGGAAATGCGGGTCGAATTGCTGGCCCTTGCTGATATCGACCGGCTTCACGCTGTAGGGCAGCCCCATCTCCTCGAGCGCCACGCTGATCTTCCGGCCATTCGGCGTGTTCCAGGTATAGAGTTCGATCACCGTTCGCTCCTCCGCTGAGACGCCCGACAGGCTAGCCGACCCCCGCCGGAGTGGCGAGGCGGCATCACCGTTGCACGGCGGCCACGCTCCCGCGCCACGCGGAAAATCAGTGCCGAAACGCCTTCACAACCCACTGGGCTTCCAGCAGTTTGTGCCGGGGCGCGGTCGAGGGGATGTCGGCCGCGGCAAGGGGGTTTTCCATGGACGCCGCGATGCTTCTCGGCTCCCGCCGCAAATCGGTGGGCGTTGCCTATGCGCTGCTGGCCGTGTTCGGCCTGTTCGGCCTGCACCGGCTCTATCTCGGGCGCAGCCTCTCCGCCTTCGGCATGGCGGCCATCACCTTGATGTCCATACCGCTGATCTGGTCGGGCATCGGCCTGCTCGGCTTCGTCACCACCGGCACCTGGGCGCTCGCCGACGCGCTGCTCATCCCGAGCATGGCGCGGGAGACCAACCAGGGCGCCGGCCCCGCGGTCCTCGCCGCGCAGTAACCCGCCGCTGGCCTGAGGTTTGCCCGACCATCCCGGCCATCGCCGGGAGAGCGCCTCATGCATCGTCGCTCGCTGCTCGCCGCCGCCGGGATGCTGTCGGTGCCGCGCCGCGCGCGGGCCGATGGCGCGGCACGCTGCGCTTCGTGCCCTATGCCGACATCGCGATCATCGACCCGGTCTGGTCGACCAATGACGCGCCCCGCACCCATGCCCACCTGGCCTGCGAGACCCTGTTCGGCGTGGATGAGGCCGGCAATCCGCATCGGCAGATGCTCGCCGGGCTTCACCACCGAGCAGGACGGCCGGCTCTGACGCCTGACGCTCCGCGACGGCCTCGTCTGCCACGACGGCACGGCGGTGCTCGCGCGTGACATTCAGGCGCTCGCGCTCGAGCAGGCGATGTTCGTCGTGCTCGGGCGCTACCTGCAGCCGCGCGCCTATCGCCGCGCGGTGCGGAACAGCCCGAAGGGGCCGACGCTGTTCACAGGCGTGCGCATCGCCTGAGCGGCGCATGGACGGCCCCCGCGCCGGCCTGTAGCATTGCCCATGGTATGCCAAGGATCGCTTGGCTGCGGCTGGCCCGGCTGCTGGTCTGCGCAGCCTGGCCCGGCGCGGCAGCCGCCCAGGAGATCGAGCCGCGGGCCTTCTCGAACACCCCGGTCGGGGTGAACTTCCTGGCGGGCGGCTATGCCTTCACCCGCGGCGGCCTCTCGACCGATCCCGACCTGCCGCTGACCGACCCGAGGCTGCGGACCTCGAGCGCCGTCTTCGGCTATGCCCGCGCGCTCGATGTCTTCGGCCTGTCGGCCAAGTTCGACGCCGCGCTGCCCCTCACCTGGCTGAACGGCACCGCGAATCGGGCCGGCGTCCCGGTCGAGCGTGCCGTCGACGGCTTCGGCGATGCGCGGCTCCGGCTCTCGGTGAATTTCTTCGGCGCGCCGGCGGTGAC
>Ga0114976_10003361_pt1 | contig 10028 bp, 3 predicted proteins | sample S_130805_EF_Meta_FD_87319 | JGI IMG/M metagenome (GOLD analysis project Ga0114976, IMG submission 87319) | Freshwater microbial communities from Lake Simoncouche, Canada to study carbon cycling - S_130805_EF_MetaG | ecosystem: Environmental > Aquatic > Freshwater > Lake | place: Lake...
ACGCATCTCGTTTTGTCCTTGCTTTTGGTGCAAATGATTACGGATCGTCCACACAAGACCCTATGTTGATTCGTTGGTCAAATCAAGAAGACCCATACAACTGGACGCCTGACGCCACAAACCAAGCAGGTAGCGTGCGTTTGTCTCATGGCTCTTCAATCATTACCGCAGTGCAGACCCGCCAAGAAATTGTGGTGTATACCGACTCCAGCGTGTATTCACTGCAATACCTTGGCCCACCTTACGTCTGGCAGTCTCAGTTGCTTGGCGACAACCTCTCTATCATGGGTCAAAACGCCGCTGTTATTGCGTCTGGCGTAATATATTGGATGGGCGTTGATAAGTTCTATGCCTATGACGGTCGTGTGCAGACTTTAAATTGCGACCTACGTAAGTACATCTTTAGCGACATTAACTTGCAGCAACGTGACCAGATTTTCTGTAGCACTAGCGAAGGCTTTAATGAAGTATGGTGGTTCTATCCATCTTCCGGCAGTAACTCTATTGATAAGTATGTGGTGTACAACTATGTTGAAAAAGTCTGGTACTACGGCACGATGGCACGAACCGCATGGATAGATACTGGCCTAAGAAACTACCCCGTCGCTGCCACATATAGCTACAACCTTGTTAACCAAGAGTACGGTTTAAACGACAATGAGTCAGGTACTGAAACAGCTATTTCTGCGTATATATCGTCTTCTGAGTTTGATATTGGGGATGGACACAACTTTGGTTTTGTCTGGCGTGTACTGCCCGACTTGACGTTTACGGGTTCAACTACCGATCCAAATGGTACGCAACCTCAATTAACTATGACCTTGTATGGACTAACCAACTCGGGGTCTGGTGTAACAACTACTGCCAGCGCAGGAGTGCAAAAAGGTACGTCTTACACAATCACCGAAACATTTACAGGACAGATTTACACCCGCATACGTGGTCGGCAAATGATTTTTAAAGCTTCTTCTAACCAATTAAGTACGACTTGGCAGCTTGGCGCACCACGAATTGACATCCGTCCTGATGGACGTAGGTGATATGGCTACAAACTCAATTATCAACCCCGCTGTTCCCAACTTGCCAATTGGGCCAGAAGAGTACGAGCGTAGGTTTCAAGATCAATTTGCTAATATTTTGCGTTTGTATTTTAACCAATTAAACGGCACGTTAAATTCTTTAACCACTTCATTCACCCTTTCTACTGCGGTGTATAAAGTGGCAGATTTACCCAGTGCGACTACAGCAGGGCAGAGAACATTTGTATCAGACTCCAATACCACCACGTTTAATGCAACAGTTGTTGGTAGCGGGTCAAACACCGTGCCTGTGTTCTCCAATGGAACTAACTGGAAAGTTGGCTAAAAACTTCCCCACATGATAAACTTGATCAACCCCCACATAAAGAGGCAACTATGACCACGGTGTTTGAACGGGCGGTAAACCCCGAAACCTACATAAATGCAGTAAAAGATCCCGGCACAGCAATTAAAAATGTTGCGCCTTATGTTGCCGCTTATTATTTAGGTCCAGAAGTTGCTGGAGCACTTGATATTTCTGGAGCCGCTGGTGCTGGTCTTGCCGCAGCCGGAACATCTTTTGCTACGACAGGTAGTCTACAAAAAGGCATACAAACTGGTCTTAGCGTTTATGGCTTAGCTGGACTTGGCAACGCTGCCATGGGGGGTATTGATAGTGCTAGAACTATGGCAGCAAATGAAGCAGCCGCAGCCAATCTAGGCGTGGACGCAAATGCACGGGATATTCTTATGGCTCGAAGTGCGCCCTCCGTTGCTCCGCAACTGTCTATAGCCGATACAATTAAAGCCGGTGCAAGAGGTATAGGTTCTCTTGGGCCTAGAGATTTATTTAAATATGGTTCAGCGGCGGCTGCTCCCATGCTTTCAAGTTTAGGAGCAAGTAAAAATACAGGCAGCATGCCTTCATCAAGTGCGTCCCCCGGATACATTCGTCAGTATTACTTCGACCCCAAATCACAATCAGTTAAACCACTTGCGCCTGTACGCACCCAAGATTGGGGCGATACTACATTTGAAAGTAGAGTGCCCTATATTCCAAAATCAGCGGGCGGAGGTTTACAAAGTTCTTACGCTATGGGCGGGGTAACTAATGATGGCATGGCTGAGGGCGGTACACCCCCACCTCCACAGAATGTTGAAGATCTATACAAAAGCATCCTTGGTCGCGCCCCCGATGCGGGTGGTGCAGCATATTGGCAACAACAGTTTGGCAACACCATTGACCAGAGCGAAATTGATAACTTTAGAAAAGCAGCAAATATAGAAATAGCTAACCGCCCACCCGCCGCGCCTATTGCACCCGCTGCATCTACTACAGCCGATCAAACTACCTCACCCCAAGCAGCGCCTGCTCCAATAAGCGCCGGTATTCAATCCCTGTATCAAGAAAATCTTTTTCGCCCTGCCGATCCGGGTGGTGCGGCATATTGGCAAAAACAATTTGGTGACACGGTAGACGATACAGAACGCGCTACGTTTGCGCAGGCAGCTAAACCAGAGCAGCAAGTAGCTGATATGTATCGCAATGTGCTGGGCCGTGATCCGGATCAGGGTGGTCTTATATATTGGACTACTCGGATTAACCAAGGAGAATCGCCTTCACAAATTTACAACGAGTTTCTGGGTGCTGCACGTAAAAATCCTGAAATAGTTAATGCCAACGAGACTATTAACAAAGATTTTGCAACAGCAACTACGCCTTACACTGGTTATCGGTCAACGGATCAAACCAATGTTGTTGATGAATGGATACGCAATACTCTGGGGCGTGAGCCTACTGCGAAAGATAAAGAGCAGCCATGGTACAAAAATTTCAATGAAAATAAATCGGTTTCGGGTACTGAGCAACTTTACCGCGACTTCCAAACTTTTGCTAAAACAGATGCGGCGACTACAACTGCTCAAAAGATTAAAGATGCTACGGCTTCCTTGGCTGCAAGGGGTTTGACTGACGCGGACGTTATGAACCAAACGGGTAAAACTATTGCTGAATTAGCCGCTTCAGGCATTGACCTTACCAAAGGCTTAGCTAGTGCTTCTCAGTTGCTGGCTCCCGGCACTAAAGCTGGCTTTGATTTTAGTACCCTTAAAGCGCCTACTACTACGCCCAAAACTAACGCCCCTGTTGGCACAACAAACCCGTATGGAAATGCTACCAATCCCGGCGATATAACGCGCAATGCGGATGGTTCAACTACCGTTACGCCAAATATTCCGGGTCGCCCGTATGGTGGTTTTTCGGGTATGAAGCAAGTTCGTGATGCGTACACCGCTGGAGGAGGACAGTTAGGTCAAGTTCTTTCGCCTTCAAGGGCATATGAAAATACAGGAGCGTCTGCCGACATTTATAAATATTTGATGGGTAAAGGAGATTACCCAATACAAGAAACTGGGATAGGTAAGAATTCTCGCTATTACCACGGCGTAGAACCTACAACATCAAATCCCAATAACAAATTTAGAATAAACCCTCAAACACATATGATTGAACCCAATCCAAATTATGTTGCTCCCGCAGCAAATGGCGGTTTAATGCAGGCTTATGCTTATGCTGGTGGTGGCACAACATCACAAGATGAAGATAAAAAAGGCACTGGAAATCCCAATGCCGCAGCAATGACCGCCGCTGCGTTTGATGCCATGACTCCTGCGCAAAAGGCAGATCATCAAGCACAATTGGCGGCAATTAACGAGGGTTTGACCCCTATGGTAGTAAAAATACTAAAAGCCATAAAAGATAAAATTCTTTTTAAAGATAAAAATGAACCTCTTGCTGAGGTGGTAGACATGAGTATTATGTCTCCTGATGCACAAGCGCAACAAGATGCGGCTATTACCTTGGCTTTGGCAGACAGCGCCGAAAATGCTCCTACTGTTACTAACAACCCAGCGGCCTTAATGGGAGATACTTCTGGAGACGGCGGAGGCGGCGTTTCTTCTGGGGGTGTAAGCGCCACTAGCGGTAGTCCTATGGGTGGTATTGCAAGTACTGGAACTGTTGGACAAGCCAACGCCGCTGTTGCTGCTGCTAACGCCGCCGCTGCTAATGGTGTCGGCGGTATTGGTGTCGGTGGTGGTAACGCTGGTACTGGTAATGGTGGCACATCATCTGGTGTTGGTACTGGTATTGGTGGTTTAGGCGGTATAGGCGGGGGTCTTGCTTACGGAGGCCTAACGGCGGCTATGGCTCGTGGTGGATATGTTGACAATAATAATTTTACTCGTTACATGGCCAACGGCGGTATCTCTGTAGGTAGCCGCCCCGACCCTAATATTGATGGGCAATACCAACCCTATCCAAATGTTCCATTCCAACCTACTGTCGGTCGGTTTGCGGCTGGTGGCGAAGCTGGCTATAACCTTGGTGGCTACTCCGATGGCGGCAGATTACTGCGTGGCCCCGGCGACGGTGTTTCTGATTCAATCCCTGCAACCATAGGCCATAAACAACCAGCACGTTTAGCCGACGGTGAATTCGTAGTTCCCGCTCGTATTGTTTCTGAGTTGGGTAATGGCTCTACTGAAGCAGGTGCACGTAAACTTTATGCAATGATGGAACGCGTGCAACAGGCACGAGGCAAAACTGTGGGTAAGGGCAAAGTTGCCAAGAACTCCCGCGCCGATAAATATCTTCCTAAGTAAGGAACCGACATGGCTGACCAAGTACAAACCACGCAGTATCAAACCGGCTTTGCGCCGCAAATTGCTCCTTATGCCGAGAGCTTATTAGGTCAAGCACAGGCTTACACAGATGTTGGACAAAATCCTTATCAGGCATATACAGCCCCGCGTGTAGCGCAATTTTCTCCGCTTCAACAACAATCTTATGATTATGCAAGCCAATTAAAAACGGCTCCGCAATTACAAGATGCTACAGCACTGGCTGGGCAGGCTGGTCTTGGCGCTTTAAACACGCAGTACACGTTTAATCCGTCAAACTTCAACACAGCATTTAGCGCTGCTAATACTAAAGACGCGCAAGGTAATGTGACCGGCAACACCATGATGAACCCCTACATGCAAAATGTAGTGGATGTTCAAAAGCAGCAGGCAATGCGCGATGCGGCGATTGCTCAGCAAGGTCAACAAGCCAGAGCAGCAAATGCCGGAGCATTTGGCGGTAGTAGAGACGCGATTATGCGCAATCAAGGTAATGCTGAATTACAACGTAATCTGCAAGGTATTCAAGCTACCGGTTTAAACAACGCTTTTACTCAAGCGCAAAACCAATACAACACGCAATACGGTCAGAACGCCGCTCAGCAACAATTTGGTGCTGGTTTAGGTATGCAAGGGTTGGGAATTGCTAATCAATCTGCTCAAAATCTTGGTGCGCTCGGCCAAACCCAGTATGGTCAAAACATGGGTATTACTGGCCTGCAAAATCAATTTGGTTTACAACAGCAACAACAAGCACAAAACTTACTTAATACCCAATACGAAGACTTTGCAAATGCGCAAAACTACCCATACAAACAAATGGGTTTTATGTCTGACATTATTCGTGGTTTGCCAGCATCTCAAACCGGTGCAACAATGTACCAACCTGCTCCAAGCTCAATTCAAAATTTAGCTTCTCTTGGTCTTGGTGTTGCGGGAATAAGCTCGTTGTTTAAAGCTGATGGTGGCATGGTCAAGAGCTACGCAAGTGGTGGCAGTGTTTTTAGCCCAGAGTTCAAGCGCTATGCTGTTGACCACATTGACCCACGCCAACTCCCTATGGCACAGCGCAATGCACAAGCTCGTGGGGACATGGAGACAAACCAGTTTGCTATGCAAGAGATGGCAGATGATGCTGCTATTCGCCGTGGTATTGCCTCTGCACTCCCCGCTGGTGTTGATGTTGTCCGCGCTGCTGGCGGGGGTATCTTGGCTTTTAAAGAAGACGGTTTAGTAGAAAGTTCAGACAATCAAAGCCGAGTAACTCCTGAAAATATGGAAGACGTTCGAGATGAACTTGAAAGTGATGCCGAAGAAGATGGCGCAGGTGGTAATTATGCCGACCAATTTAGCCGTGAAATATTGCGCCAATCAAGAGCATTAAATAATTTAGGCGCTAATGATAAGTCTATGACTCCAGAACAACGTGTAGCTCAACTTGGAATTTTTAATGAAGCTTTGCGCAGGCAAGCTGGTACGGATACTGGGTATGCAGACTTTTCTAAACGTCTTGCAGACATGGAATCATCAAGCCAAGACAGGCTTAGTGAAGGTAGAGGTTTAGCTTTACTTCAAGCAATTCCTGCAATGCTTCAAGGTGGCAATGCTATTCGTGGGTTTGGTAATGCTGGCGCTGCGTTTGCTGGTGTCTATGGTCAGTACGTTAATGCAGCCAACAAAGAAAAACTTTCCTTGGCGCAAATGCAATACAGCTTGGCCGATGCCAAACGCAAAGAAAACCTTGGCCTTACCAAAGACGCCGTAGCTCTTATGGAGAATGCACGCAGAGCCGAAATGGATGCCAAAAAGTTTGCTGTAGATAAAGTTACCGCTCAATCAAGGTTACTGAATACAGGTGTGCGACTTAACAAACCCGTTAAAGGGACAACACCTAACTTTGACATACAAAACAGAGAGCTTATAGCGGCTGACCTTAAAGCTACAACGCCAATGAAGAAAGGTGAAACACCTGAGCAGTACGAGAAGCGTTTAAATGCTATGGCAGCGCGGGAAATCTACGGCGCTAAAGGTACGAAAGACATTACTTCTAAATCAGACGTCACAAGCAATGTCAAAAGCGAACGTGACTTTACTCCCGGTGGCGCTGAAGCTGGCGCTAAAGCTGATACGGTTGCGGCGGAACTAGCCAAACAACAAGAGGCAGCGGTAGTAGGCGTTAAAAAATCTATTCCATATTTGAAGGCTATGCAACAAAAAGATTCGGCTGCTATGCAAAAGATGGAAGAAGATGCGCGGAGTGGAGTAACCAGCGGGTTTGAGAAAGCTCGTAAACAAGTAAACCCCAGCGCAAAATCCGTAACCCCAACTGTACAACCTTTACCCGACAACCCTAAAGACCCAAACAGCTATAAAGATGGAGTTGTATATAAGACGTCAAAGGGTAACGGTAAATGGAATGCAGCAACGCAAAAATTCACACCTGTACCGTAAGGGGTTGCTATGTCTAAAGATTTTTCGTTGGAAGAGGCATTGACCCCATCGCCTCAAGAAGAGTTTGGTCTTTCAGATTTATTTAAACCCGAGTCTGTTACAAGTTCGTCTGAAGAAGGTATGCGTGGCTACGTGCCTCGGCAAAACCGAGGCATAACCCGTCAAGTTGAAGGTAAGACATACCCTAAAACGCAAGCTGTTCCAATTGAAAATACCACTGGGATAATGGGGGATGATCTAGGTTCGGCCATCATGGACGTGGCGCAATCTAAGCAAAGCGTGATGGAGGGTGTAAAAATCCCTCCGCTCCCAACCGAAGACCGAGCAGTTGTAAACCCTCAGTTTATAGCCGCAGTTAAAGCCCAGCTTGATGCAATGCCCGCCGAACAAAGGCAAGCTGCGCTGGACAAAATGGCTAAACGCCCCGATGTATATGGCCGAGCCGCTCGTGCTATTGCTGGTCGGTATGCGGAAACGGACAAAGCGCAAGCCCCTACCCTCAAAAAGTTTGACCCGCGCTTAGAAGCTCAGACCGAACGGTTTGCAGAAAAAGGAAGATTTGACCCAGAAAGTCTTGCCCGTGCGCAAGCACTGAGTGGGCAGTTAATGCCTGATTCGCCGGAAATGACTGCCGATGTAGTGGGCGAACAAGCTGCTGCCGAAGCAAAAAAACGCGCCGAAGAACTTGCTGATGCTGGGTTTATGGAACGTGTTGGCGCGGGCGTGCGCTCTCAGTACACCAAAACTGGCATGGGTTTACTTCAAGCCTACGCAGATTTGACTGGTGACGATGAATTTAGTAACAAACTTAACAGCGCACGTCGTATTGAAGAAGCTCGAGAAGGCGCTATCCCTGAAGGCAAAAGCATTTTTGAAAAATCTTTTCAAGGCGCGATGACAAGTTTGGGGGCACAAGCTCCATTGTTAGTATTAGGTGGCCTTACTGGATCAAGTGGCCCTATCCTTGCACAAGCAGCAATTCAACAGTTTGGGGATTCCTACGGGGAAGGAAAAGCCGCTGGATTATCCGGTGCAGCATCAGCAGCGAGGGCAGTGCCAACAGCCGCAGCCGAAGTGTTCTTTGAGCGTTTTGGTATGACCAAAGCCCTTGCTGGGCTAAAAGCGCATATTGCTAAAAATGGTATTGATAGCGTACCCAAATACGTAGCCGAAGCTATTGCGCGGGAACTACCTGCTGAGTTGGCTACTACTGCTACGCAGTATGGTATTGATGTGTTACCAAGTATTGGTTTAAATAAAAACCCATCTTTGCTTGGTTTGTACAAACAACTTGAAGAGACACTGCGTCAAACAGTTCTTCAGTCCGGTGTGACTGCTGGCGCAACTATTGGCGTTACTAAAGGTATCCAAAAAGCAAATCAAATGCTTGGCCCTCGTGAGGAAGCGTATCAACGTGACCAGTCTTATGAGGGAATGGCTGAACTAATTGCTAAATCTAAAGGGTTCTTGACCCCTGAGCAGCAACCACAACAAGAACAGCAACAGCAGCGCCCGCAACAACGCCAAGAGCAAGAAGTGCCCCCTGATTTGGGCGCAGTCGGCGAAGCTAGACCGGGTGAAGACCTTGTCCCTCCCCAAGCCCCAGCCGTACCAAAAGACGTACGGGTTACTCAACTTGCTGAAGAAATTCAAAAACGTACAAACATACCAATTGAAAATGCAACTCGTATTGCTGAAGAACGTATAGCCGCCGAAGAGGGAACTAATGCGCCTGCACCGAGAGAAGATCAAGGAGAAGAAAATGTTGGACAGACTATTGCCAAGCCAAGTGGAGTTAGCGTTCCAATGGCTGGACAGCCCGATACAGATACCACCGCCAGAGGAACTGGAATCGCTGAGCCAGATCGAGTGGTTCCTACTCGACAAGATGTTGCAGGAACTCCTGAACGAGCGCCAACGCAGCCCACTCCAGTAGGTAAAACCCTTATTGAAGAGTTTAAAGATTTATACGATCAAGGCAAAGTCACGTCTGAAGATGTAGAGGCGGTACAAAATTGGATGAAGGCCGAAGACTCTGCCGGGGACTTTGGTAAAAAATTGTTTGGCTTAATCAATGAGATTGAGCGCCGCCCCGCAGCGGAAGAAGTTAAGCCTGCTGAAGAAGCTAAGGTTGAAGAAGTAAAGCCTGAAGAAGTAAAGCCTGAAGAAACAAAGCCTGACGAAGAACAATTCACTATTGCAGAAGCTCTAACCGAAACAAAAAAACGTGGTCGGCCACCACTTGAGCGTCCAGAAGAACAAAAACAAAAACTTGCTGAAAATAAAAAACAACGTAAGAAAGATACTGACAATGCTACTTATCAGCTTAAAAAACTGAGTGGTATGTTGGATGAGGCAACTAAGCCTGTCGATGAAGAACTTGAAGCCGACAAAGTAGATGCGGCGGAGATGGACAAAGAGAAGGCCAAGAAGTACGTAGCAACGCAGTTATTAGAGTTGACCCTAAACCCCAATTTGCGGGGTACTGCTATTGGCAACCGTGCTAAGGCCATGTTGAATGACCGTAGCAAAATATCTCAAGCTGATATTGATGCGGCTAAACGGGGGATGGAGATCCGTGCAAAGACAGATTTGCGTGGAGAGATTGGCGAGTCATTCCAAGGTAAGAGCCCACTTGCAAGCAGAGTCCCCTTCAAAGGTAAGCCCAACACTGCGTTTAACAAAGCTACCAATGCGGCTCAAGCACTGACCATAGTAGCCAGAACTGGTAATGATTTTCAAAAGTCTTTGGCCAACCGACTGCGTCCATACACCAATGGCGTTACTTTTGTGGTTTTGGAAAAAGATGATCCAATGCCCGCAGCCTTGCGCAAAAGCATGGAGTCTGCAAACGGTTTGTATAGCCGAGGCACAAAA
>Ga0114976_10003362_pt1 | contig 10027 bp, 6 predicted proteins | sample S_130805_EF_Meta_FD_87319 | JGI IMG/M metagenome (GOLD analysis project Ga0114976, IMG submission 87319) | Freshwater microbial communities from Lake Simoncouche, Canada to study carbon cycling - S_130805_EF_MetaG | ecosystem: Environmental > Aquatic > Freshwater > Lake | place: Lake...
TACTTCTATTTCGCCCCTATCCATCATACTTAGCAATAACCTAGTTTGAGCTAAGATATAATCGTAATAATTGACAACAAATGCTTTTGCTTTTTTGTCGGATATTGTATCCAAGTAATTTAAGTCTTGCACTTTTTGGCTATCACTATTACAGAAATAAGCAATGAACTTATTTATATGATTAGCAATTATAAATTCCGTATGTTTCTCTTCATTGCCTTGCAGATTCAAAAGTTCAGCAATTTCATTAGGCTTATAACCAAGTAACTTTATTTTGTAATTATACTTAGCAACAATATGACGAAATGCTAGCGAATGTGCTGTCTCGACCTTCACATTGGTTAAGCCTTTATCCGCAAACTTTCTTATTGCTTCAAGCTTTACCGATTTATTAAAAGCTAAATAAAGTATTTTGCATTCCTTGGGTTGTGCTTTTGCATACTCTATAATGGTTGTGGTTTTGCCAGAACCAGCTACAGCATTGATCTTTATGTTACCAGTTGAATTAATGATGACAATTTGTTCAGTTGTAAAGTCCATGCAATGATATTTTTTTAGTTGTAAGCGTATACTTTTTAATTGATCTTATAGGAAAACCACTATTAAACATTGAACTTTCCGATGACCTGTAAACAGAAATAAGTTGCTAATTTAGTTGTTTGATATTTTACTGGTTAAAAACAAGGTCACATTAAGTACTTAAGTGCAATTTGGCATTCATAAAGGCAAATGATCAATAATGGTAATAGTTAAACATTAAACCAGTTAAAATCATTTAACCAAACGATAAAGTGCATTAAGCTATAAAAGTTGATTTTTAATTTGTCCTATTTTCTGTAAATAAAAAAGGCTGATTCCATTTCTAGAACCAGCCTTTCGAATATCATTAAATTTTTTAAGCTACTTTTTTCTTGTCGAAATCAACAACGATTGGTGTTGCTATGCATAATGAACTGTATGTTCCGACTACAATACCAATTAACAAAGCAAAGGTGAATCCTCTAATAACATCTCCACCGAAAATGAAGATAGATAGGAGTACGAAGAAGGTAGTTAATGACGTATTCATTGTACGACTTAAGGTTGCGTTCAATGCATTATTAATAACTAGTTTCTTGTCCATATTAGGATTTATACCTAAGTATTCACGAATACGGTCAAATACTACGACAGTATCTGTCATCGAGTAACCCATAACTGTTAATATAGCTGCAATAAAGTCTTGGTTAATCTCTAACGTGAACGGCACAATACCATTGAAGATAGAGAAGATAGACAGAATCAATAACACGTCATGTATCAATGCTACCGTAGCACCAAGTCCGTATTGCCATTTCTTGAATCTCACTAATATGTATAGGAACATCAAACCACAACCAAATATAATTGCCCATACTGCCGAGGATTTAATATCATCTGCTACCGTTGGTCCAACCTTTTGCGAGTTAATGATTTTTGTTGATTTAAACTTCTCAATATCAAGATTAGGATAATATCCTTTTAATCCATCGTACAATTTAGCTGTTACCTGTAATTCTGCATCAGCTGAACTTTCTTCGATTAAATAATCGGTAGTGATTTTATATCTATTGTCAGTTCCAAAAGTTTTCACATCAGGAGCAGCACCAAACGATTTCTCTAAAGAAGCACGAATATCTTGAGAAGTTTGTTGTTGATCGAATTGAACAACGTATGTTCTACCGCCGTCAAAGTCAACACCGAAATTAAATCCTCGAGTTACTATAGAAACGATACCAGCAGCGATGATAATACCAGAAATCGTATAATATAATTTACGCTTTTCAACGAATTGAATATTTACATTCTTAAAAGCATCTTTAGAGAAAGCATTCCAGAAGCGGATTTCTTTGTTTGTATCTAGCATCCACTCAAAAACTAAACGACTAATAAAGATAGCGCTGAACATTGAGCAAAGGATACCGATGATCAATGTAGTTGCGAATCCTTGTACTGGACCACTACCAAATGCATAAAGAATAATACCCAATAATAAAGTAGTGATATTAGAATCGACAATAGACGACAATGCATGTTTGTAACCATCGCTGATTGCCAATCTTAATCCTTTACCTAAACGAAGTTCTTCACGAATCCTTTCAAAGATCAAAATATTTGCATCTACCGAAAGTGCAATAATTAATACGATACCCGCAATACCTGGCAATGTTAATACTGCTCCAAGTGAAGCAAGTACTCCCATAATAAAGAACATATTACATATCAATGCTACTATAGCTACAAAGCCAGAGTTATTATAGTAGATCACCATGAATGCAAAAACGAATAACAAGGCAACTACAAATGATAATAAACCATTATTAATTGCTTCTTTACCTAAAGATGGTCCAACCACAGCTTCCTCCACAATAGTTGCAGGAGCAGGAAGTTTACCAGCCTTTAAGATATTCGCTAAATCTTTTGCTTCATTAATCTCGAAATTTCCTGTAATATTAGAATTACCATTCGGAATTTCGCCTTGTACAGTTGGGAAAGAATAAACATTATTATCAAGTACAATAGCAACCGACTTACCTACATTCTCACCAGTTAAACGCTTCCAAGTTTTAGCACCTTCAGCATTCATCCTCATTGTGATTTCTGGTGCGCTGTTAAATTGTCCGAAATCTTGACGAGCGTCAGCAATAGCAGAACCATCTAAAGGAGCTTTACCATCTCTACTTGTTAATTTAATTCCAATTAACTCAAGTGATTGAGACTCTTTAGAACGAGGCTTAACTGTCCATAATAAACGCAAATTTTTAGGAAGACGAGATTGAATTTCTGGTCTTTCAAGAATTTTATTTACTGCAGCAGTATCTTTAATTAAAGAATAACCAACTACACAACCTTTATCTACTTGTGTCTTTTCTTCTTGAGTTCTTACTTGACCATCAGCAGGGAATAATACTGCAAATAACGGATTCTCCTCGGCGAATTGCTCGAATGTCTTTTGTGCTGTATCTTTCTTTGCAGTTGAGTCAGTTCCTAATTTTTCAACCAACGAGTTCTTTGTAGAATCTTTGGTTGAATCAGCAGGAGCAACAACAGTAGTTACAGAAGTATCTATTTTTGTCGAATCGCCTATAGACTTTACGGAAGTAAGTTTTGCTTCGCTAGCTAAAAATTTATTTACTTCAACTAAAGCTGGTGCAACTTCTCCAAATGAGTAAGTTTCCCAAAATTCCAATTTCGCAGTACCTTGTAATAATTTACGAACGCGATCTGGTTCTTTAACACCAGGAAGTTCCACAAGAATTCTTCCTGATCCTAACTGTTGAATATTAGGTTGAGCAACTCCGAATTTATCGATACGCGTACGAAGAATATTAAACGAACTTGCGATTGCTGCATCCGATTCTTCCTTTAATACTTTTAATACCTGATCATTTGTCGAGTTAAAATTGATTTTATCTTGATTCTCGATATTAGCAAAAATGGCAGCAAGCTGTGTATTAGGATCAATTTCCTTCATAGCCTTGCCAAATAGTGTTACATAATCTTCTTTGCTATTTCTTTGTAATTCGAGTGCACGATCGATAGCTTTCTTGAAAGTAGGATCATTGGCATTTTGACCAGCAAGTGACCGAACTAAATCAACAACCGAAACTTCGAGTGTCACGTTCATCCCACCTTTTAAGTCAAGTCCAAGATTAATCTCTCTTTCTTTACATTCTTGATACGTGTAGTCTTTAACACCAAGGTTATAAACTCCTTTAGTGCCAATTGAATCGAGATATTGCTTCTCTCTTTTCTCATCGCCTTTTGCGAATTCTTTAGCATCGTTTTCTACACCACGGGTAATCCAAGTGAATGATAGTTGGTATAAGCATACCAGAGCTAGAACGATCGCAAACAGCTTTACTGCGCCTTTACTTTGCATTGATTTTTTGGGTTATTTTACAGAGGGGGCAAATATAGGCCAATGTTAGATACGAAACAATGGAAATATTTAAGTTCGTTCGTACGAATAGAATTAAGTTAACGTTACCAGAAACTGAAAGAAGTCGAGTATTTTCGCAGCGGATGAAGAAACGTGTTTTTATTTCTGTTACCAGTGATTTGGTCACTGACCAACGTGTCAGAAGAGCCGCAACAGCCTTAAATGAAGCTGGTTACGAAGTCGTGGTGGTCGGCCGCCAACTTAAAAAGAGTAGCGCGTTAGCTGAAAAAGGGTACCAAATTGTTAGGTTTAGGCTTTGGTTCGAACGTGGCGTCTTGTTCTATATGACCTTTAATTTGAGATTATTCTTCTTTTTACTCTTTAAAAAGGTCGATATTTTACTCAGCAACGACCTCGATACCCTCCTACCCAACTACCTAATTTCTAAAATTAAGTTCATTCCGTTGGTGTACGATAGTCATGAATATTTTACCGAAGTGCCCGAAATTCAGCATCGGCCATTTGTAAAAACCACCTGGCAGACAATTGAGAAGCTTATAGTTCCCAAGCTGAAATATGCTTATACTGTTAACAATAGCATAGCCAAACTGTACTTTGATAAATATCAAATTCATTTTGATGTTATTCGCAATGTACCTATTAAAATACCCGTTGGTACTTTTTCTAAGGAGGAACTGAGAAAGGAATTGAAACTTCCAAAGGATAGTTTTATTGTTATTTTGCAAGGAGCAGGAATCAACATAGACAGAGGTGCTGAAGAGGCAGTTCAAAGTATGAAATATGTGCAAGATGTGCTTTTGTTAATTGTTGGTGATGGAGATGTAGTTCCAGCTTTAAAGCAAACCGTTAAAGACGAAAAACTTGAAGATAAAGTACACTTTTATCCTAAGCAGGCCTTGCATGAATTGATGCGCTATACGCATGCAGCTGATCTTGGATTAACACTTGATAAAGACACTAACCTAAATTATAAATTTAGTTTACCAAATAAAATCTTCGATTATATCCAGGCTGGCATTCCTATACTTGCTAGTAATCTTCCAGAAATAAAAAATGTAATTGAAACCTATCAAATAGGAGAAATTATACTAGATCATACTCCTGCTACCATTGCCAAAGCTGTTGAAGAAATAAAAATAAATTCCTTTCAAATTACAACATGGCGCAATAACTTGCAAAGAGCGCAGCAAGAATTAAATTGGTCACATGAAAAAGAAAAGCTCATAGCATTATTTCATAAAGTTGAATCATAAACATCTACATATAATTAGCTTTGATATTCCATGGCCTGCAAGCTATGGTGGAGTTATTGACGTATTTTATAAGATAAAAGCGCTCTCTGAATTAGGTTGGAAAATACATTTGCATTGTTTCGCTTATGGTCGACAAAAAACTGATTTACTCAACAACTACTGCGAAGAAGTTATTTATTACGAACGTCATATTTATAAATCACGGTTATTGAAATTACTTCCCTATATTGTTTGTTCAAGAGATAATGAACTTTTAATTTCTAATTTATTAAAAGATGATTTTCCTATTTTGATGGAAGGATTGCATTGCACTTTTTTTATTGGAGATGAGCGATTGAAGAATCGTAAAAAAGTTATTAGAACTCATAACGTTGAGCACACTTACTACCGTGAATTAGCAAATGCAGAGCAAAATCTGTTTAAGAAATTTTATTTTAATTCCGAAGCATTAAAACTCGAGAAGTATGAGCCCATTGTTAATCACGCACAGCATATTATAAGTATTTCTGAAGCTGATAGAAAACACTTCGCAGCAAACTATTCTCCTGAAACAACATTAGTCTCTGCCTTCCATCCTTTCGAGAAGGTTATTTCAAAAACAGGAAAAGGAGACTTTGTTTTGTTCCATGGAAATCTATCAGTTGCAGAAAATGTAGCAGCAGTAAATTTTCTGCTCGATGATGTTTTCAAAGAAAGCAATTTAAAAATTATGATAGCTGGAAACCATCCAAGTGCAGAATTAAAAAAAGCTATTTCTAAAAATGTTAGTTTTAACTTGATTGAAAATCCAGATGATGCAACCATGCATGATTTAATTCAAAATGCACAAGTAAATGTTTTACCTTCCTTTCAAGACACTGGTGTGAAATTAAAAATATTGTATTCGTTGTTTGCTGGTCGACATGTTATCATTACCAAAGACACTACCAACAATTCAGAATTACTTTCCCTATGTACTGTTTGTTCTGATTCAAAATCTATGCGTGAGCAGACTGAATATTTCTTCAATCAAGAATTTACTAACCAAAGTATACAAAAACGCGAAGATATTTTATCTCAACAATTTTCCAACAAAAAAAATGCTCAGGTATTATCGGCTACTATTGCTAAATTACATTAGTACCACCCACTGTACTTGTTTCAAATACTCTTCCCTGATCTACCTTAACAATTCTAGCTGGAAATTTGTCGATGATGCTATAGTTGTGAGTTATCATTACCACTGCACGTTTATTAGCACTCACCTCAAATAACAAATTCATTATTTCGGCACTTGTTTCTGGATCTAAGTTTCCTGTTGGCTCATCAGCAAGTATTAGGTCAGGATCATTTAATAATGCACGAGCTATCACTAATCTTTGTTGTTCCCCACCCGAAAGTTCATGCGGCATTTTAAATCCCTTTGTTCCCAATCCAACTTTAGACAACACCTCTCCTACACGTAAATCCATTTTCGATTTATCGCTCCAGCCAATTGCTTTTAGATAAAAGATGAGATTATCCTTTGCCGTTCTATCGGTTAACAATTGAAAATCTTGAAAAATAATTCCAATATTTCTTCTAAGCTTTGGAATATCACTTTTTTTCAATGTTTTCATATTAAAACCTGAAACTTTTGCTTCTCCTTGTTTGAGTGGAAGATCTCCATAAAGCAATCGCATCAAACTACTCTTTCCACTTCCTGTTCTGCCAATTAGGTACACAAACTCTCCTTTATCAACGTTAAAATTGATTTCATTTAGCACCATATTGTTGTGGTGAAATACACTTACACTTTCTAAATTTATTACGTTTTCGCTCATTGATCGTTATTGAGAGGATGCAATTTCAAATTCATGAACTTTTCCAAAAGGAATATCCTGAAGTAATTGAATTATTTGGGTTTCGCTGTCGGAAAGGCCGATTTTAGTTAGCGCCTTTTCAGGTCGATCCAAACGGAAATAAGCTAACAAGGTAAATTGTTCATCTCGAAGTTGAACATAGTCAGGGATTTTAGCTTTTCCTTGAATTTTCAATGCGTACAGTTTCAAAAGCTCAAATGTTTGTACAAAAATAGGATAATACGCAAAGAAATTATGATTCGCTTCAATATTATTAATTCTACTCAATAACATATTCAAGAAAATCTTGAAAATGTAAGGAATTTGTGAAATGCGATGCATGGTACCTAAGCTTGCTGAGGGTCTGAGCTTGCCGAATTGTGGATAATGTTTTACTCTGTGCTTTCAAGTGCACTATTATGAGTTGAATTATATTTTGTTTAGGTTTTTGTGTATATTCTCTAAATATTTGCTGATAACAAAACTAATAATAACTTATTTTGAGAGGGTATTAAACGCGAAAGCCACCAATGAATGGTGGCTTTCGATATAATTTGAAATTCTATTATCTCTTTCTATCTCCTAATCCAGTTGGACTACCAACTCTAGCCATTGCGCAACGGAAACCTAACCAATCAGTACTTAACCCTTCATCTAAGAAGCGACGAGTACCAGGTGTTAAATAATACACACGATCTTTCCAAGATCCACCCTTTACAACGCGAGCCTTATCATCGATTAATGTAGAAGTACCTGAATTATACAAAGAGTATTCTGGTTCATCACCATCTAAATAATTGATATTGTCTGCCTTTTGGTAATTTCTTCTAGTTGAAGTTTCAGCCTCCGTAACGTCGCGATATTTCACACGACCTAGGCTATCTTTTTCATCGATTGCACCTTCATCATCCGTAACTTGTGTTTTATATACGTTACCACGAAAAGAGTTGAAATCGGCATTATCTTCGTGAGAAAGAGGACGATAAACATCCATCACCCACTCAGCTACGTTGCCACCCATATTGTACAAACCATAATCGTTTGGAAGATAAGAGTAAACTGGTGCTGTAATACTTGCATTATCGTTTAGTTTACCAGCAGTTCCCATCATATCACCTCGACCACGTTTGAAGTTTGCAAGCATTTCTCCTTGCCATTTGTCTTCACTATTTCTTACGCCATGACCACTCCAAGGAAATAACTTTCTTTCGTTTACATTCTCAAAGATTGTACCTCCTACTAAGCCTAAAGCAGCAAATTCCCATTCTGCTTCTGTTGGCAAGCGGTAACGAGGAAGAAGAATACCATCTTCCATACGTACTTTACGTGTATCACTATTTGGATTTAAGTCATTAAGCGGGCTTTTTACTAATCCCTCATATTGACCAGCATAATATGCATCCGTATTGAAGTTATCTTCATTTACCTGTGCTGGATTAACGCGCAATACACCTTCTCGAATCAAAATTTGCTCATTAACGCGATCAGTTCTCCAAGCGCAATAATCGCTAGCCTGTAACCAATTTACACCTACAACAGGATAATCTTTGTATGCTGGGTGACGTAAATATAATTCAACATAAGGTTCATTGAACGCTAAACGATCACGCCAAACAAGTGTATCAGGCAATGCTTTGCGATATACCTCAGGATAATCCGTACCAAAAACGCGGTTTAACCAATACAAGTATTCTAGCCAGTGAACGTTAGCTACTTCAGTTTCATCCATATAAAAGGTAGAAACTGTAGCACGACGAGGGATATTATCCCAGTCGATAACCACGTCTTGCTCTGTGCGACCCATGGTAAATGTTCCGCCTTCTATCATTACCAGCCCTGGACCAGTTTCTTGTTCATTATAATCGACTACTTCAAAACCTCCGTTTTTTTCGTCGTTCAATTTCCAACCTGTTGTAGATGATGATTGCTCATTAGTCCCGCAGGATGTAAAAATCATAATTCCGGCACTTAGCGTGAGAAGCAGATGATTTTTAACTTTCATATTATTTGGTGTTAGAGAGAACAAATATGCATAATAAACTAAAAACTCGGGCAACTTATTGCACGGAATCTTTTCTTTTTAGGTCGACATTCGAATTGTAAGCCAAGGCTCAACTCATGAGATCCACCAGTTGAATTGCTTAATTTAGAAACAGTTACATCATAACTATAGCCGAATTTAAATACTCCTTTTTGAATTCCTACTAATGCAATAAAAGAATCGCTAGAAAGGAATTTGTCACCTCCAAGATTACCTCGGTACCACAATCCACCCACAATTGGCGAGTGCAATATGTACATTCCTAGGTTCAATTGGTTAAAGGAAGCTTGCTGTTGAAACAATAAATTAGGAGAGATATAAGTTCCTTCATCGCGGTTAAAACGACCTCTAGAACTAGAATATGTATCGCCAATAGGTAAAAGTGCTCCAACGTGAGCGGTAATCTTCATTGGTAACTTACTGGTTCCCTTTACGATAAATGCTTCGTCAGGTTCTGTTAAATGATGAAAAGCTAAACCTCCATACACTTTACTTGAATATGCTAATACACCTCCTGAAAAATCCATATAAGATCTGGATTCATTTGGACGCGTTTCTTGAGTTTGATAAACGAATCCATAACGAGGATCAATCATATCACCGAAGGTTAACTTATCGAAATCTAATCTTTTCTGTACATAAGTACCTTGCAAGCCAAAACGCATCGATAATTTGCGGTTTACATTCAATTGGTAAGCATACATAGCACTGATATTTGTGGTTGCTATGGTTCCCTCACCAGCTTTGTCATTTAAAACCATAAGACCTAACCCACCATTTAAACCATCAAAATGTTGATCGTAACTAGCGCTGGATGTAATGTATGTTTGTTTAAGCGCAGGCCACTGATTTCGGTAATTTATATTTAAACGTGGACATCGTGCTGAACCAGCGAATGCAGGGTTAAGGTATAAAGGATTTGCGTAGAACTGAGTGAACTGCGGATCTTGAGCTTCTGCTAAGAAACTAGATCCAATAATCAAAAACAAGA
>Ga0114976_10003366_pt1 | contig 10020 bp, 6 predicted proteins | sample S_130805_EF_Meta_FD_87319 | JGI IMG/M metagenome (GOLD analysis project Ga0114976, IMG submission 87319) | Freshwater microbial communities from Lake Simoncouche, Canada to study carbon cycling - S_130805_EF_MetaG | ecosystem: Environmental > Aquatic > Freshwater > Lake | place: Lake...
ATAGACTCGTCCAGACGTTCAGCTGACTGGCAGGGAAGAAGATCTGGAAGTTGCCCTGCAGCCAGCGCAATCGCTGATCCACATAATCACGAAACCGGTCGGGAGACTCACCCACACTGAGAATCTCATCGAGGAACACCACGCGCCATCCAGTGGAAAGTAGGCGAGTGCTTGTCTGATGATCCTCAATGATGCAGGTGGTGACATAGCCGCCGATTGACTCCAGTGCTGCTCGGCGCACGACATAGGAGGTGCCGACACAGATGACCGCATTGAAGCGATCGCGGAGCACCTGCTGATAGTGGTAGAACATGGACACATCGCTGGGCATGAGCTGATCAACGGCCAGGTTGCGGGCATGGAAGTCGGTCTGAAAGTAGTGTTGCGGCGTCTGCACGATGGCGACATCCGGCTTGGAGAAAAATCCCAGCGTGCGCTCAAGGAAGTTCTCATAGGGAACAAAATCGCAGTCAAAGATGGCGATCAAAGGAGCCGATGTATGGGCCAACGCATGATTGAGATTGCCCGCCTTGCGATGCTCGTTGGTCTTGCGGCTGAGATAGTGAACACCCAGACTTGCCGCCAGCTTTCGGACCTCCTCCCTGGCGCCGTCATCCAGCACATGGATGCTTCGGCGCCCGTAGCTCTGCGCCAGGCAGGCCTCCACGCAGCGCCGCACCTGGCGGGGCGACTCGTTGTAGGTGGTGATGAAAACATCAACCGGATAGGGCTCTTCGCGCACGGCGGCCAGCTGAGCATCCGCCTGCAAGCGCCGCGACACAGGATCAAACGAGAGTGAGGGCAGGAATTCCATCAGCAACACTACGATAAAGACACCTTCGAGAACAAACAGGACTGCGCTCAGCAGGAAGCTGAGCGGATGAGCCGTGTTCAATGTTGTGGCTCGCCACACGAAATAGCGAAGGCTGAAGAACAGAAGAGCGCCATTCGCCAGCGCATAGGCCCAGGGACGCCTGGGCAGCCGCTGAATGAGCAGCAGCCCTACAGCCGCCACGACGACGGGGCCCAGTCCCTCCACCCAGGGGTCACGGATCTGGAACGACTCTGGCAACTGGCGCATCGCCAAGGCGTTGAGCCGAGGAGGAGACAGCCAGCTGAGATCCAGGTTGGCCGCCACCAGAGCCAGGAGGAACAGCAACAGGGACGTGATCAGAAAGGACCAGCTGGCAGGACGAATCGATCGCAGCACTGGCCTGGGGAGCAGGCTTGTGAACAGATGGCGCACGGATCGAGACATCACAGGAAACGGACCTCGCCGGTGTAACCGACCAGACAGAAGCGCCTGGCATCCAGCTGGGGGTCTGGATCCAACGCCACCTTCACCTGGGCCTCCCGATTGAGATTGATCGGCAGCAACGGGGCCTGATCCGATCCTTCCTTGGTGCGGCCGATGCCTGAACGCACATAGACAACGCGACCCTGGAGAACCTGCCTGGTTCCCACGAGGGAGACGCTGGCCTTCTGGCCGATGCGAATCCGATTGAGATTCGTTTCCTTCACATAGGCATTGATCCAGCGGTCCTGGCAATCCAGCAAGGTCAGGATCCTCGCGGTTCGCGTCACACTTGCACCCTCACTCAACTGGGTGTTCCAGACGACCCCATCCACCGGGCTGCGGATCCCTTCAGCGGCATCCAGACCCCACTCTTTCTCGGCTTCCTGCAGCTGGCGCTGCAGCCCGCCGATCAGAGCCTGCTTGGTGCGGATCTGATCCTGAACGTTGCCAAGTTGCAGCTGATCCGCCCTGGCCTTGATCTCCGGGTCGTCGCCGCCCCGGGTGGCCGTGAGGGAGAGGCTGAGCTTGGCCGCCTCCAGCACGGCCCGCTGGGCGCGAAGCGCATGTCTGGCCGCCTCCAGCTCAGCCTGGGCCTGCTCCCAGGAGGTGCGGGTGCGGTCCACCACGTCTGCGGCGACTGCCCCCTGGGTGAAGAGCGTGCTGTAGCGCTCTTGATGGCGATGGGCAAAGGCCAGCTCCTGGACAGCTTTCTTCTCCCTGGCGAGGAGGGTGTTGAGCTCTTGGGTCTGACGTGCGAGCTGAAGCTGGACCTGGCGACGGCTATCGAGCCCGGAGGCGGCGGCTGTGGCTCGCAGCCGCGCCTCCCGACGCCGCAACTCCAGCAGTTCGGCCTTGGTGAGCTGGAGCTGGCTCCGGATCCCTGCCAGCCTCTGGCGGCTGGCCCGCGGGTTGCTCACGACCAGCAGACGCTCACCGCGGGCCACCCGATCGGCGGATCGCACATCAAGACGGGTCAGCACACCATCGATCGGAGACGTGACAGCGATCTGCCTGGCTTCGATCACCGCATCGCGGGAGCGCGTTGCGCAGGCCCGCAACAGCAGCAGGCCGGCCGCTGCCAGGAGCAGGCTGGCGACGGAGACCACCACCCGATTCGCCCAACGGGACCGCAGCGGAAGATCCTCCTGGTCTGCTACTGGGCTTGGGACACTTGACTGATCTGTTGACGGCACCGCATATCCAATCTGAGTCTCCTTCTCACCGTAGGCAGCTCACACCGGAACGAACCGCCATCGCGAATCGGGGTTTCCGCCCTGTTGGTTGCTTATCTCTCCTACGCCGGCACCTCGCCAGGATCGGGCGCAGCTGTAGTAGGGATGACTACGAGCAACTACACATCATGTCCCAGTCTCGAGGTGTCGGCACGCCGCAGGCGGTGCGTTTGCCCCCTGAGCTGCTGGAGCGGATCGACCGCTACGCCGCCCATCTGGAAGCCGAACTGCACCTGTCGGTGAGTCGCAGCGATGCCCTGCGCCGCCTGCTCACCCTGGCCCTGGAAGATGCCGAAGACACCGCCGAGGCCGAAGCGATCCTGCGGGCCAACGAACCCCGTGTGAGCTGGGAGGAGCTCAAGGCGGGGTCTGCCACTTCCATTCAGGAGCCCGGTACTTGACCTGACTTGACCTACAGGATTGATTTCGTTCGCTCAGCCGCCAAGAGCTACAGCCGCCTGGATCCTGTGCTGCAGCGACGGGTTGGCCGTGAGCTCAGCCGCCTCAGCGAAGCGCCCCGCCATCCAGGCGTCATCCGCCTGCAGGCCAATGAGGAGCTCTACCGCGTGCGAATTGGCAATCTTCGCCTAATCTTCAGCTTGGAAGATGACGTGCTCCTTGTGCTCCTTGTGCTGATTGTCAAGATCGGCCAGCGGGGCTCTGTCTACCGCGAGTGAACAACAAAACCGCCATGCCATTCATCTCCCGGACCAAGTTGCGATGAAGGACGCCACACCACTTTGCTGATCGTGAGGCAAGCTGCGACACAAAGGCCGCCGACGGGTTGGGAGTGGGATGTGTGCAAACAGCGATTCGTTGGATTGTCGGCCTGGGGCAGTGGCGTGTCCTGGATCAGGGCTTCCAGCTTGGGGAGCAGCCTGCCGGAGCTGGCGCGCCTACTGGAGCGGGCCTCGCCCTTTGTCACCCCAGCGGCGGGTCAGCCCCAGGCATGAACCACCACCAGCCGGAGCTGCTGGCGGCCCGTCACCAGCTCGCAGTCGGAAAAATTCCATCCGCACCAGATCGCTGATCACCCAAGCCGGTAAGCCCGCCCCAGGCGCGGCTTTGGTGGCGCTCCGCAGGCTTACGCACCTCGATCAGGGCGCTGCCCAATCCACAGGCTGGAGCCCCTTGATGCGACGGAATTCACTTCTGTTGTGGCTGACGAGCACGGCGCTAAGGGCCAGGGCATGGGAGGCAATCCAGAGAGGATTGGCGCCGATGGGTGTCCCTCGCCCCACCTGGGCCAGCTCATCGGCTGCACCGCAACGGATGTGCCAATCGCGTTCGGCATACAGTGATCTGCCGACCGCACCTGCTCCTGCGTTGATGCCCATCCACCGCTCCAGGTTCAACCGCTCCACCTCAGCCTTGCTGTTGATCGGGGGGCTTCTCACTGCGGCGCTGCCGGGCCCCGCCGCCGCGGGGCCCCTGGCTCGGCGCGTTCAGGAACGCAAAGCCTGCCAGGAGTTCGCCACCAAGCTGCAGCAGTCCAACGGCAACACCGCCGCAGCCCAGCAGGTGTATCAGCAGGGGGTGCTGCAACTGGTGGCCCGCTTCGGCGAGAACCCCTGCAGCGACATCCCCGCTCCCACAGCCAGCGGCACGGCCGCGCCCACAGCCACCCCAGCCGCACCAGCCGCCACAACCACATCCGCTCCAACAGGCTCTCCTGCCACCCCAGCTGGCGCGACGCCGAGCGCCGAGCAACAGCAGGCCTGCAAGCAATTCGCCGGCAAGATCCAGGCGGCCTCAGCCAGTGGAGGGGCGGCGGCTGCGAAGCAGACCTATGCGATGGGCTTGCAGAAGCTCTCGGGGATGTTCGGGAGCAACCCTTGCCCCAGTGTGAGGCCGCCCCAGTAAGTGAGGGACCTGCTCGTGGGTAGGGGGGGAACTCCAACTGCCCAAGCCGTTCGGGGGCATCCAGGATGGACCTCGCCCCGACTCAATAGGGAGGGCTGAGCACTGGACGGCTCCTAGCGGAGCAGGGCAATCGCCCAGCCACCAGAACTGGACCCCATGCCGCGGCGGGCAGCCCCGCCCTCCGTCACTTTCCTGAGTCAGCGGCTGGCGCTGCCCGAGAGCATGGATCTGTGGAGCCGCGCCACCCAGATCTCGCCTCGGTGCATCACTGCCACCAGCGCTCTTGGCGGGCGTGAGCACGATGCGACCGTCTTCGCAGATCACGTCGGAGTCGTCGGCATTGCCGACCTGCTCCACCACCGTCTGGGGAAGGGTGAGCTGCTTCTTGCTGGTGCGCTTGGCAAGGATCCCGGACTGGGATACCTGGAAAGGAATTCTTCCTCTAAGAGAAGGCAGTGGAACTCTTGCGGGGCGGCCTGGCGGGCATGGCGGACTGGCTGGAGAACGCAAGCCTGCTGGATGGCGGTGAGCTGGGCGGGCGTTCGGCGCGGGGACTCTCACCGGTGTCGCGAGCCTTGGAGACGAACAGGATCACGTTCTTGGGCGCAAACGTCTCGACCAGGCGCTTGGTGAAGAACTGCGGGCCCGCGCCCGCCTGCTGCCAGCCTGCAGCGAGACGCTGGGCAAAACGCCCCACGCCGCCCTGGCGGAGGTGAGACTCGAGCCGCCAGCCCGGTCCACGCCCCAGGTGAAGTCGAACGAGAGCGACATGGGTGGAACCCATCCCAGCTTTTCGTGGGCCAGGCCCAACAGATCGTTGCCGGAGAAGGAGGACCTGAAGAGGGTCGGGCCGGTGCCCCGAGGCCGGCAGCACGTAGCGGAAATCGTTCAGTGTCGAATAGGGAATCAGCCCATCCCTGCTAAGTCACAGGTCAAGCTCAGGCCCCAGCAGTCGGTTGCCCTCAGCGGATTGCCGCAGCCATTCCCCCGGCGTACAGGCGTGCCTCCCTCTGAACTCATGCGCTTTAAACCACCTGCAGGCTTGACAGCGCCCCGGAGTAGCCTGTGATCTCAATGATGGCGTCGTTGGCGGCCTGGTAGCCGGCCACGCCGTCATTGATGCCCAAGAACGTGCGCATGGAAGAGCCGCTGCCAAAGGTGAAGGTGGCGGCGCCATTGGCCGCGAAGCGGGTGTTGTTGAGGCGGTTGCCGATGGCACTTGCGGTGAGCGCAGAGGCGCTGCCTGCGGCTGTGGGGGTGATGGCCGTGCTGCGCAACGGGCTGTCGAATGTGTCCTCTGTGGTGAGGAGGGAGGTGACTTTGTCCAGAGTGGTGGAGGAGACAAACAGGGCGTTCTTCAGGTCTGTGAGTTGGAAGCGATCGCGACCGCTCAGGCCGGTGAGGGTGTCCTGGGAAGGGGTGAAGACTTGCGGGGGGTTGCTGTCGTCGTTGGCGATGGTTCCGGTGATCGCCGTGGTGGTGGCCACCGTGTAGCCGCTGCCGGCCGCCAGGGTCAGCACCACCGTCTCATTACTCTCGACGGCCGCATCGTCCGTGGGATCCACCACCACCTGGGCTGAAGAGGCCCCAGCAGCGATCGTCACCGTTCGGTTGCCGCTGCCGGTGCTGATGCCGGTGTAGTCCACCCCCACGGTGGCGGTGCCGGCCACCGTGTAGCTCACGGTCAGGGGATCGGCGGTGGCCACGGAGCGGCTGAAGGTGAACGTCAGGTTGGTGCTGCCGCCCTCTGTCACCGTGGCTGGGGACACTGCCAGGCTGACACTCGGAAAATCATCGTTGGTGATCGTTCCCACCACCGGGGTGCTGGTGCCCACCCCATAGCCGCTACCGCTCAACAGGGTGAGGGCCACGGTCTCGTTCGCCTCCACTGTGGTGTCTCCAATGGGCGTCACGGTGACGCTGGCGGAGGCGGCCCCAGCCGCAAAGCTCACGGTTTTGGTGGTGCCAGCGCTGGCGATGCCGCTGTAGTCGCTGCCCAGGGTGGCCGTGCCCCCCACCCCATAGTTCACGGTGAGGGCCACAGTGGTCGGACCGGTGCGGCTGAAGGTGTACACCATGGCCAAGCCGCTGTTCTCATTCACCGCAACCGGGGCGATGGCCAGGGTCACCACCGGCAGATCGTCGTTGAGGATGGTGCCACTCACCACCCCTGGGGTGGCAATGGTGTAGCCACTGCCGGCCACCAGGCTGAGATCGATGGTCTCGTTGGTTTCGACCGTCGTATCGGGGGTGGGCAGCACCTCCAACACGGCTTCGGCAGCCCCTGAGGCAAAGGTGATGGTGCCACTGAGAACCCCATAATCACTTCCCGCCGTGGCGCTCCCAGCCACCGTGTAGGCCACGCTCAGGGGATCCACATTGAGGGGGTTGCGCTGGAAGATGAAGCGCAAGGGCGTGCCCCCATCCTCTACCACGCTGGGCGCCTCCAGCCTGAGGCTGATCAAGGGCAGATCCACATTGGTGAGGGTGCCGACCACCGGTCCGCTGGTGCCAATGGCGTAGCCATTGCCGGCCGCAAGGCTGAGCGTCACCGTTTCATCGGTTTCGCTCACGGCGTCAGCCAGGGGAGTGACCAGAAGGGTGGCGGAGGCGGCACCGGCGGCAAAACTGATGCTGGAGCCGATGGCGGCATAGTCGCTGCCATTGGTGGCGGTGCCGCCCACTGTGTAGCCCACCGTGAGCGCGTCGGCCAAGGCTCCAGAGCGGAGGAAGGTGTAGAGCAGCCCCCCATCAGCGCCTGTCTCCCGAACAGTGGCCGGACTCACCGAGAGGCTGATCAGCGGGGGATCGGAATTGAGAATCGTGCCAACCACAGCGCTGGGGGTGCCCACGAGGTAGGCGCTGCCGCTCTGCAGGGTGATGGCCACGGTCTCGCTGTTCTCCACCAAGGCGTCAGTGAACGGATCGATGGTGAGCGTGGCGGTGCTTGATCCAGCGGCAAAGGTCACGCTGCTGCCAAAAGAGGCGTAATCCACCCCATTGGTGGCGGTGCCGGAGACAAGGATGTTGACCGTCAAGGCATCGGTGACGGGGGCCGTGCGGGTGAAGGTGAAGACAAGAGTTTCGCTGCCCGCTTCAGCGGCCGTGGCAGGACTCACCCCCAGGGTGATCAACGGCAGATCATCGTTGGTGATCGTGCCGATCACCGCAGTGCTGGTGCCAATGCTGTAGCCGAAGCCAGGGAAGAGAGTCAAGGCCACCGTTTCATCCGCTTCCACAACCGTGTCTGCGGTGGGATTCACCGACAGGGAGGCGCTGGTGGCATTGGCGGCGATCGTGATCGTCTTGACCACACCCGTTGTGGAGGGGCCGCTGTAGTCGACCCCGTTGGTGGCCGTGCCGCCCAGCGTGTAGCTCACCACCAGAGCCTCTGCGGTGGCGTAGGACCGGCTGAACGTGAAGATCAGATTGGGCGTTCCATCCTCGGTCACCGCAGCGGGTGACACCGTCAGGCTCACCACGGGTACATCATCGTTCGTGATCGTTCCGCCCACGGCCGTCGTTGTGGCCACCGTGTAGCCAGTGCCAGCAGTGATCTGTAGCGCCACCGTCTCGTCGCTCTCCTGGGAGGCATCGGCGTTGGGATCGACACTCACTGTTGCGGTTGCTTGGCCAGCCGCGAAGCTCACCGTGCCCGCCGACCAACCGGTGATGGCGTAATCCGTGCCGAGGGTGCCTGTGCCGCCGAGGGTCACGTTGACCGTGAGGGCGCTGGTGGTGTCCCCTGTGCGGCTGAAGGTGTAGAAGGTTGGGAGTGCCATCTTCAGCAACGCTGAAATTGGGACCCATCGCCAGGGAGATCTGGGGCAATGCACCAGCTCCAGTGATCGTGCCGCTGATCAAATAGCTGCCAATGCTGCCGTAGTCGGAGTAGCCGGTGGGGGGATTGACCGTGGGAGTGCCGAAGCCGACGCCGTCCAGCTTGAGGTAGTAGGTGTCGGCCAGCAGAGTGCTCAGATTCAGGTTCGCCACCAGACCGGTGGGATTGGCGCTGGCAATCAGCACATTGGCGCTGTTGTAGAGCTCCACGGCCAAATCGAGGTTCGCCCCGTTATCTGCCCAGCTGGTGCCGGTGCTGGCGTCGCTGATCCGGGCGTAGTAGGGATTCACGCCACCACCCCAAACCCCATCGGTGTCGAGGAAGGCGCGATACCAGTAGGGATCGAAGTTGAGGTTGATCGAGCCCGTGTTCGCCAGGGTGAAGGAATACCAGTCGAGGTCGCTGGCGGTCTCAATGGTGCCGTACTGGCTGATGCTGCCGGCCTGGATGGAGAGGGCGTTGGCCGTGGCCGAGTTGTTGCCTTCCTGATCGCTGACATAGCCGAAGCCGTTGATCCCGGTGATGACCGCCAGGTCATCAGGGCCCCGGTTGTAGTTGGCGTTGCTGCCGCCGTTATTGCTGTTGTAAAAGGTGCCGTTATCCCAGGTGGTCACGTTCTGGTAGTAGCCCACCCCCATGATCGAAGCCCAACCGTTCTCGCCGCTGCCGTGTCCCGAGTAGTAGGACGCACCGCTCAGGGTGCCATCGTGGGAGAGGCCGAGGGTGTGGCCCACCTCATGGCTCACCGCTTCGCTGACGCCGACCAGGCTGGTGTTGTAAACGAAGCAGGGAGTGTCGCTACTCCAGTTGAAGCTGTCGATGTAGGCGATGCCGCCGGCCGTGCTGGAAGAGGGGCCAAAGCTGGTGATCACCACCCGGATTCCGTAATTCGGATCGTTGGCGTTGGTTTTGATCAACCAATCATCCGGGGGGGCCAGGGTAGTGACATTGACATCAAAGGGAGCAAAGTCGCTGGCGACCCGCTGCCAGGCCTGCTGGATGAGGGTGAGTTCGCCAGTGCTGAAGGCGGCAACATTGCCATCATTATTATAGGCAGGGGAATAAAAAGAAGCCCCCATGGTTACATCATTCCAGAACGTACCTGCCGTGGTGTGGCCGTCGAAGTCCAGGTAGATGGTGGTGCGAGCCGTTGGGTTCGAGCTCAGCCGGAAGGTATTGGCAAGGGCTACCAGCGGTGTCCCAGCGCTGATGCCAACAGCACCGGCGATGGCTCCCCCTGCTTTCAGCACATTAACCTCCAGAGGCAGCTCCGCGCAGATCCCACCGAGATGGTCATGGTGGTGCTCCAGCCCCTGGTCGGGGTCAAGGTGCTGCTCCTGGGGCCCATCCTGGATGAGCCCTGGGGTCGCTTCCTTCTGCCCGGCCGCAGCCAAGAGCCCTTCGACTTGAGGCAGAAGGGCTTCCGGCCCGATCGCTTGGGAAGGGATCTCGCCACTGGGAGCCCCGGATCCAGCTCCAGAGGGGCGAGATGCTGAGTCGGAGGAACGGGCGCTCGAGAGGATGGCGGCAGAAGGCTCAGCAAAGTGCTCGAAGGCGGCGGCCGTTGAGGCTGGGCTGGTTGTCCCTGGGACAACAGACTCCGGGGCATCAGCGCTCGGGGACTTAGGGTCAACAGAAGCAGCTGCCCTGTGCTCCTGCTGCTGGCCGAGATCAAGGAGGTGGTCCCTGGATCGGGCGGGAGCTCCCCAAGCACCTGTCAGTGACTCCAGCAACAAACGGAAGGGGGAAGCGTGGGTCATGTCAGCTGCTCCTGAATCAATCCATGA
>Ga0114976_10003367_pt1 | contig 10019 bp, 6 predicted proteins | sample S_130805_EF_Meta_FD_87319 | JGI IMG/M metagenome (GOLD analysis project Ga0114976, IMG submission 87319) | Freshwater microbial communities from Lake Simoncouche, Canada to study carbon cycling - S_130805_EF_MetaG | ecosystem: Environmental > Aquatic > Freshwater > Lake | place: Lake...
AGCTAGACAAAAGCTATGCCTTAACAAATGCATCACACACCATTAAATTAGTTGCAACAAGACCATCAGGGCTAACTTGTAAGGTAGAATCAATATCCTTGGATACCATCTTTCCTTCTAGAATAAATACCTCGTCAGGCTTAATGGTATATGCCTTATTCTTGAGCCATCCCTTAAACTCGGTATCCTTTTCCTTCGTATGTAAATACCCATCTCCTGAAGCCGTAAATGTATATTTTACATCAAACTCTTTAAGGCTCTTAGGCCAAAACGGCGATGATTGGCGCTCATATACTGTAACTGGCTTACCAATATGTTTCTCCAGGATATCAATAGTAAGAGGCTTCAGGCCATGAATCACACTAGAAGCATAAGGAACCCATCTCTGAGTCTTTCCTATTTTCTTAATCACCCACATGCGTTTATCATTTCCTAGCTTTAAGGCACCTTCGATTCCTTCGGAGGCAGAGTTATTTGGCCCCTTTCTTGCCTTACGTGTCTTTGCCATCTAATTTACCTGAGCTAAAAAGGCTAGCATAGAGACTTTATAGGGGATGTCCTGTTTCTGAATTAGAGAAGAAGTAAACCCTAGAATATTAAATAGTCTAGGGTTTAGCTTATTTATATGTGTTTACTAAACGTTTAGTGCTTGCGGTTGCCACGGCGGCCGCGGCGAGTGCGGTTCTTGCTGCGGCGGCCACCCATGGTGGCATTCTTAGCGTTCTTCACGTTCTTGCGACCACGAGTGGCGCGGGGAGCACGGCGACGACGACCTCCAGACATAGTTAGGTTCTTGAGGGAAGGCATTTTATACTTATACCCTAGATTTTTTATACGCGCACCGGAAGATTCTAATATGGCCAAGTCTTCAGCTCTACTCTTTAGTCGAGTCGTATGGTGACCTCGCCCTCGATGCACATAAATAAGTTTTTCAGCCCCCTTTTCCAAATCTAAGCTAGAACCACGAAGCCGTTGAATAAATTTAAGAGGTTCATAAGGCATGACTTGTAAATCTGCCAAGTCAGTTCTAGCTATAACAAGCAACTCTGGCATACCCTTTTCAGGAATATGCTCCATTGGACTCCATTCTGCAGTTGCGATAAAGTCAGTTGCCGAAGTTCCAAATTCAGAAGTTTCCAGAGTCGTTAAAGGTAATTTGGGATTCGTCATAGTTCTCAAGATATCCACATATGGTGATTCTATATAAAGAGAACTAACCAACCCGGGGTTTCTTACTGCAACACTTGCCATTAAAAGTCCACCTGCCGAACGTCCATATAGTGCTGTATTTACAGATGAAATACCATGCTCTTCCTGCAGGCTTTTAATTGTTTTAGCAAGTAAATCAATGGAATATATACGATTTAATCTCTGACCTTTTTTAATCCATTCTTTGGTATCATCACCACCTCCTGGAACTTCAGCAGCCGCAATCATCCAACCCCTTAGTAAGAGCGGTTTCCATTTATCTATAAGTGAAGTAATCTGAGTTGGCATACCATATGCACCATATGCTATAACTAAGAGACCTCTTACTTCTGCCGCTCTATCTTTTCCTACATGTTTAGGGTGAACCACAAATATTGGAAGATGAGTATCATAATATGAGCAAGGGAATTGAACCGGCTTCGGATTTGTCAGTTTCCACTGAGGTAACATGATCGTATATGGCTCATACCGCACATCAGAAATATCTAACCTGTATGGGTTTCTGGAATCAGATACTATTTCTCCCCATACCCAGGCAATTGGCTTCGTTCCTTTCCATAAGGTTCGAATTCCTCTGGAAATAGTAACTGTCCAGTCGCCCTTTAAGGAAAAGGATTCAATGGTTCCTTTAATTCCAGGTAATTCTAGGTCATCAGAAACAATACAAGATTCTAAATGTGGCTTTCTTAACCACTTAATTTCATTTACTAATGAATATGATTTCTGTGTATAATCACCCTTTATTAGATATACAGATCCATCTTCTCCTCGCTCAAGTTCTAAATTTTCTTCTAAATTGCTTGAATAAAACAGAGTAACTATCTCTTTACCTGTCCATTTACATAGACTAGAATATCTCAAGGGTTTCTCGGAATGCAAGAAATATATTTCGCCTTTAAAAATGGCTACATCTGGACCAGTATTGTGAATTGTCTTAAGATGTCTTAGCTTAGAGTCCCTTACTGAAAAAATCTCAACCGTAAAACGCTCATACCCACCTGGGATTCCAACTCCTGCTACGAAGAAATCTTCAGAATAATCTGCATCAAAGCATATAAATGAAAACCCTGAATTCATATTCTTCCATGTTTCCTCATACGTATATTCATCATCCTCGATTTTCCAGGGGCCTAAGATATATGGTTCTGTTTTATCGTCGCTAGTATCACCCTCTAATTCAGATTCCATTTTCTTTATCAGAGGTTTAATCTTACTAAGTCTATTTCTGAATCGCCTATTTTCATCCCTAAGTAATTTATCCCAACGGACTCCCTTCTGTGTCTCCATCCAGGATAAATCATTTTTCCATGCGATATATCCTAAATTTCTTTCCCCACTGTCCAAGGACATCCTAGTATAATCTAGTATTTTTATCTAAATCCTCTACGATGTCCGTAAATAATCGAATCAGGACAAGGCGGAGGGGTTGACAAGGTCGGACCAAGCATTAATCCTACACCTGGTGCATGAGATACCCTTATTGACTGCATTGCAACTGGCTTTATCTTGGTCGGCGTAGAAAATACAGTATTTATCTTTCTCACTGTATTATTTCCTGGATCAGCAATAATCAGCTCCTTTAATGGAGTCATGAGAACTTGAGCCGGTCTATTAAAGGTAGCCCTATTATTAAATGAAACCAGGGCTCTTTTAGGATCAATTGCCCCATATCCATCAATTGCGCCTGGTTTCTGATCGGGTGCACCAACAATGGGTAAGACATCACCATCAGTAGTTATACGACGTATCATATTATTTCCAGTATCACTTACGTATAAGATATTCTGTAAATCTACTGTGATTCCAGTCGGTCCCTTAAAACTGGCCTGCTGACGCCTACCCTCCTTGTAAAATGGTTGTCCACTACCTGCCACTGTGCTAACATTACCTGCCTGAGTAACTCTACGTATTACATTATTACTTGTATCTGCAACAAATATATTTCCTATTAGATCTACTGTTAAGCCGGTGGGTGAATGAAATGATGCGTTTGTTCCTTGACCATTTACAAATCCACTTAAATATCCTAGACTACCATCTAGCGTTGTTGAACCAGCCAGAGTTATTAGTTGACCACCTGCTGTAATCTTGCATATTCTGTGATTTCCAGTGTCAGAAATATATATAGAACCCGATGAATCAACTGCAACTCCGCGTGGTGCATTCAAGACATTGGTCTCACCCACTGCAGAACTAGCGATAGTAAATCCTCGTCCAACTAATGTCACTACAAGCTTGTGAACATCTATAATGTTCCCCGAAGAATCATACTGATTTTGTTTTTCAATCACTCTGATAGCGTTATTTCCAGTATCTGCTACAAATACTCTACCAAACTTATCTACTGCAATCGAAGTAGGGCCATTAAATAATGCTCCAGATGAACCACTGTCGAGATATCCTGCAATCCCTATAGGAGAGCCAGCATAGGTTATAAAATTTCCTGATGGATCTAGAATACAAATACGATTATTTCCTGTATCTGCAATATATAGGTTTCCCGATAGATCCAGAGCTACGCCTGATGGATTATTCAACTGGGAAATATAATTTCCAGAAGCATCCGTCGAAATACCTGGCTGAGAAATAGTGCCATGAGATCTTGGATTTCCAGATGCATCTAGGCGAATTGAGTTTTGAAAATTAAAACGAGCAGGATTTACCGGCCCAGCGCACCCCACAATTGTGTATGTTATATGATAAAGGGGTATTATTGTAATTTCTAAATTTCCTATAATATTATTTATATCAAATGCGGTCTCATAGACATTTGTCAGAACATCTTGATTAGTCCCGTAGCGCACATTATGACCCGTTTTCATTGAAGTATCCGTAAATCTAAAAATTTTCTTAGATTTCATTAATATTATATAATCAATAATTATATCCTCAATATTTGGAAGGCTTTCTACTACACTTATATCAATATCAGATTCATCAATTGCTTGAACCGCTGCCGAATTCATCTCAATATACTGCGACAATATTTTGCGCAATTGTATACTATTAGAGAATACCATTATATCTTTATTTAAATCTATATTCTGACGAATTTGTCTGGCAAGAGAAAAAATATTTTGCGCAGTGCTTTTAAAGTTAAAATCGCCCCTATTCACATATACGATTGTATATCCATAGAGCAAATTGTCTGATGCACCACCTGGTCTATGTAATAAGTTTGCCGCGACTTTCTGAGCCGCCGCCACATATAAGTAATCTTTCAGACGAACGGCAGTATCAAATCCTAAAAACGACATATTATAAATATCGCACCGATCTAACCAAACATTTGATGTTAAAACAAAAATAGGATCTGGTGATGTCATGAAATCATCTAAATCTTTTATCAAGGTTGCCTGATCGACATTCATATAATACATCTTTGGCTGAATATTTACCTTATCATAGTCATAATTTTTCACTATAACATATGGCTCAAATTCTGCACCTACCACATTTACCTTAACATCAATATTATGATCAATAGCATAATTAAAGAGCCTGAGAGTTCCTCGAACAAAGTCGTGAAATCCAAAGGGCTCATTTCCAGAATATACTTGTATAATTGTCTTTCTTAATGCCATGATTCTAGTATCTAAACATAAATTAATTTCTACACTTATATGCCTCGTGTAGTTATACTATGGAATCAGTCAAACACCTTCGGTCTCAGCCAGGATGCAGCGCTCATTGAAGAAGCGATTAAACAAATACCCGTTGTTTCTAGCCCTTTCGAGATTGTCAAAGTAGACCCTCTTCAGCCACCAATCCATGCCGATATAGTGATTCACCTTGAGGTCCCACATCCGGTATGGTTTCCTTGGGCACCAACCCAAATTTGGATGGTAAATCCTGAATGGTGCTCTCCAAACTGGTCCTCCTATCATGAACGCTTCAGTCAAGTGTGGCTAAAGGAGCAGTTCCGTGTAAGCGAGTTCGGCTCAAAGGCAATCCATGTGCCGTGGGCAGTAAGAGGACCTCTAAAGCCTATTAATCCTGAGGCACTCGGACTCAGACAGGCACTTTGGGTGCTAGGTGCATCACAGAATAAGCATCTTGCTGCGAAAGCTCTCCTACCCCTTTGGCCAGCAGATTTTCCCTTGACTGTGACTACTACACTAGAGGCAGCAGATCTACCTGGTGACTTTCCCCCTTCTGTTACTGTTTTAAGGGGTTTCTTAGAGGCTTCTAAGCTAGAAGAGCTCAATGTGTCGGCTGCTACTCATGTGTGCATTAGTGCAGCTGAAGGTTTCGGATTCACAGCAGCTCAGGCGGAGGCTAGGTCTGCGGCGATGATTTTGAACTCGTTGCCCGTTTACCAGGAATATTATGGATCCAAGGAATATGCCGGTTTTCTAGAAACGCCCTGTGTAAAAGGTAGTAAAAACCATGTTGGTTTTTTAGCAGATTTTTCTTCCGTGACAACGGAAAATATCAAGTCTGTTCTGAGACAGACAATCCCTAGTGGACAAGCACAGGTAGAAGTAGCCGATGCTAGGTTAGTGAACTTCAACGAGCTAGTTGGTAACTTAGTAAGAGATGCTCTAGCCTCATCTGAAGACAAGCCCTTACAAGGCCTCCCACCTGTTCTAAAGCAAGCTGAGTGCCCTCCTATTTCCGTGCTAACCTTAACGTATAATCGCCGTAATTTCATTGATCTGGCATTCTTAAACCTCCTAGTAACCGATTATCCCTTAGATAAGATTCAGTGGGTAATCGTAGATGATAGTGATGATCCGTCAAAGGGAGTTCTTGATAAGATCAAGTCCTTCGAATTAAGACAACCTGGAGTTGAGATTACCTATGTTCCACTGGCTACCAAGAGATCTATTGGCTACAAGCGGAATAAGGCGGTGCAGCACGCCAAGTATGGCATCTGTGTAAATATGGATGACGACGATGTATATCCAGCATCATCCTTTAGACGTCGTGTTTCCTGGCTCCAGGCATTCCCTAAGGCCGAGGTTGTCGGATGCACGATGATTGCAATGTATGATCTACAGAAGGGGATTAGTGCGGTAAATACACCCCCTTGGGCTCTTCCACAGTGCCAGAGAGTGAGCGAGGCCTCCTTCTGCTTCTGGAAGACATATGCGGCAAAACACCCATTCCCTGACCAGCAGCAATCTGAGGGTGAGGCTTTTATTCCTAATGGCGAGGGCTTCCTAGAAATCCCACCCCAGCAAATTCTGGTCGCCTTGAATCACGGAACAAATACTAGTGGTCGCGTAATTGCAGGACGTGCTCAGACAGGATGCTTCTGGGGATGGGAGAAACAATTTATTACCTGGCTCCACGGACTTGCTGGGGTTCAGGTTGAGGCGGTCTAACTGTCTAAGGAGTCTGTCAGAGTAACACCCATATGGGCTCTGGATCCAAGGAGAAAAAAGGAAAATCACCAACCGTTTCAATTGTCACTCTTACACAATTGAAACGATTTGCCTGTTTAGAAATTCTGAAGGATGTGATCAAGGCACAGACTTATCAGAATATTATTGAGTGGGTAATTGTGGAAGGAAGCAAGTCCGAGGAGGATGCCACTGCAAATGCTCAGAATATTAAGGCCTTAAAGGAATCTTCAGATTTACAGTGCTCCATTATCTATCTGGAGAAAAGCCCAGGTGAGAAACTCGGTGGCCTGAGAAACAAGGGAAACAAGGCATGCACTGGAGATATTACTGTGGTCATGGATGATGACGATTATTACCCTGCGACACGAGTAAAGCATGCAGTAGAGCAGCTGCAGGCATCTTCTAAGCTCATTGCAGGGTGCTCTCCAATGTATATTTACGACTACACCTTAGAGAAGCTCTGTAAGTTCAAGGGCTTCGGTGAGAATCATTCTATTAATAGTTGTTTTGCCTGGAAGAAGAAATATCTGGAGAACCACTCGCATGATGAATCGAAGGAATGTGGAGAAGAACCTAGTTTTACTAATGAGTTCAAGGAGCCAATGATTCAATTAGATCCTGATCAGACGGTTGTGCAATCTAGTCATACACAGAATACCTTTAATAAGCGCGAAATCTTAACTGGCGGTGTTTGTAAGATCATGCAATCAAATACGGAAATCACGAGACCAGTGACCGATTTAATTAAGGAACCCTTCTTCAGTCGATACAAGGCGCTCTTTTATAAGGAGGAGCCCAGCAAGTATGACATAGTCTATCTCGCAGGTGGATTTTGTCTTGCATGGGACCCTGCATCTAAATCGCTCTCAGGCTCAGAACAAGCTATTGTGCAGCTAGCACAGAGCTGGACTAAGCTAGGAAAGAAGGTTGCAGTATATGGTATAATTCCTGAGGCCACCATTGAGGGTGTAGATTATTTCGACTGGAAGAAATTTCCATTTAATGAGGTCCATGATATCGTGGTCCTATGGAGAACCTATGGAATGGTAACTGGTTTACCCTTTTCTTTAAAAGCCAAACATATTTGGTTAGACTTGCATGATGGCAATTTTCCAAAGGAATTAATGGAGATGTGGTTCAGATATAATGAGAAAATCACCAAGATCTTCTTTAAAAGTAATTTTCACAGAGAATTATTTGAAAAATATTTTCGATTCAAGTTAGACCCTCGGCGTTTTACCGTGATCCCAAATGGCGTTCGTCTAGAAACATTTCAAAAAAATACAGATTTAGTTCAACGAAATCCTTACAGATTCTGTTATTGCTCATGTTATACACGAGGACTTCTACAAATTCTTCAACATATGTGGCCTCTGATTAAACAAATCGAGCCGCGTGCAGAACTTCATGTATATTATGGAATGGATTCTGTGCAAAATGAAGAATTTAAGAAAGTCATGACACAGTTACTAGCATCAAAGGGTGTAATGGATCATGGGCGCCAACCGGTGGATGTAATTGTGCGAGAGAAATACATGTCGAGCTTTCATCTCTATCTATCATCTGTAGAAGCAGAGATCGATTGTATTACAGTTAAGGAAAGCTTAGTGACAGGAGCTATACCCATACTTTCAACCTTTGGTGTCTTTAAAGAGAGAGAGGGTATTAAGTTTGATCTCGCTGATGCAAGTCCAATGGTCTATGCAAATATTGCTCTGAAAGTTATTGAACTAATGAGGGCTTCTGACAAAAACGGACAACAAGATGCCATCAGAGAAACTCTGAAGAAATCAAGCACTATTATTTCCTGGATTGATATTTCGGCCAAATGGATTCAGGAATCATTTTAGTAAAACTAAATGCATAACTGGAATAGTGTCTAGCGGCGAAGTATCCCCACGCAAACTATGTAAGCCCTTAATCTCTTTCTCACTCAGAAGAAATATATTAGATTCCTTGGTAGAAGAATCTAACTGTTTTCTAACAATCATGCGCTCAGATTCTGGCGAAAAATTAGCAAACCCCCAGTAAAAGAATGCCTGAAATATAGACTTACTATGTGTAACTGCAAATGTATGTAAATTAGGATATGTGAATTCTAATAATAAAAGAAAGACCTTCCCTAGTAATCCAGCCACTGCTGGTGAACACTCGGACCAACTTATAAACCCTTCTTTCCAAGAACCCTTTAAAATATCTATAAGCCCCAGTATAAATGGAGAACACTTTTGCATAATATCCTTTGAGTTCTCCAAGGAAGATATCGTTCGTATGGTTTCGATAGTAAGATCAATTATAATAGGAACAACATTCTTCTCTGGAATTTTTATTACGCTGGAATAAGGTGAATCTACCAGAGGAACAGGAAAATCAATAGTGCACCCCTTATTTTTCTCATAAACGAATCGAAAGGTTCCAAATTCTCGTGAAAATTCATTGATCTTGAGAGCAAGATCCTTACAATGATCCTCGATTGTTTTTAAGATTCGCTTTATATGCTGACTTTCTGACACATCGATTAAAGGCTTCACTATAGATCCAAAAAAATGTTCTATTTGTTTAGCCTCCTTAGAACTAAACATCTTACCATGACGATCTTCTACGGTTGAAGCCCAGCCCCTATTAAACTTTACCTTCATTCCTTCCACATATAAAAAACTAAACTTAGAAAGAGCCTTATATATATTCTTTTTTAAGGTCTCAGGGGCATCATTTGCCAACTTTTCCAAGAGATCAATCTGTATCCCTTCCATCTATCTAAGATGAACACATTGTGCAACCCTCACCTGACGCTGCTGCCTCCTTTGCCTCCTTCACCGACTGCTCATACTCCTTAGATAGACGCTCACGCAGTGCTGCCCTCTCCCTCTTCTTCTTCTCCTCAGGCGTTAGCTGCTCAACCACCTCTGAATCAGAATCTGAGTCAGAATCGCTGGCGTCTACCTCGAGATCATTAGCCACCCTAGAATCTACTAGACTACTCTGTAGAAGACGAGGATCAACCGTAAACTTCTGTGCCATTACCGGAGCCTTTGTGCGCAAGTAGTAACATCCCGTCTTCAGTCCCTGCTTCCATGCATGGAAATGCATGCTTGTAAGTTTGGCATACGTAGGATTCTCAATAGAGAGATTCAGGCTCTGGCTCTGACAAATGAAGGCACCGCGCTGTGCAGCCATGTCAATAAGAACTCGCTGCTTAATCTCCCAGGAAGTCTTGTAAAGTGCCTGGACATCATCTGGAATCTCCTTGACCCCCTGGACACTCCCATTCCTCGCGATAATCTGCTGCTTGACTGCCTCTGACCAAATCCCACGCTTCATGAGATCATCAATGAGATACTTGTTCACTACTACGAACTCACCTGCTAGAACACGGCGAGCATAGATATTAGACGTCATTGGCTCAAAGCACTCCGTGTAACCCAGAATCTGAGAGGTGCTCGCAGTAGGCATTGGAGC
>Ga0114976_10003370_pt1 | contig 10015 bp, 8 predicted proteins | sample S_130805_EF_Meta_FD_87319 | JGI IMG/M metagenome (GOLD analysis project Ga0114976, IMG submission 87319) | Freshwater microbial communities from Lake Simoncouche, Canada to study carbon cycling - S_130805_EF_MetaG | ecosystem: Environmental > Aquatic > Freshwater > Lake | place: Lake...
ACCCAGAGCCCGATCGAAGGCTTCTCGCTGGCCTCCTGCTTCGCGGATCCCGCCGCACCGAGCCGCCATCTCACCCAGTACTTCGAGATGTTCGGCCACCGCTCGCTGTATCACGATGGCTGGCGCGCCGTGTGCCCCTGGCCCGGCACCTCGTTTGTGGAATCGGGCCGCCGCTTCGGTGATCCGATCAGCTACGACCAGCTGATTCAGCTCGATGCCCACGGCTGGGAGCTCTACAACCTCAACAACGACTTCGCCGAAACCAACAACCTGGCCGCCTCGGAACGTGATCGCCTGATCGCCATGATCGGCATGTGGTACGTGGAGGCCGGCAAGTACAACGTGCTGCCGATCGACAGCCGCGGCACCCAACGCTTCGCGGTGGAGCGTCCCCAGATCACCGCCGATCGCCAGCGCTACATCTATTACCCCGGCACCCAGATGGTGCCCCTCAATGCGGCACCACGGGTGCTCAACCGCCCCCATTCGATCTCGGTGGAGGTGGAGGTGCCCGAAGGCGGCGCCGAGGGGGTGCTGTTCAGCATGGGCGGCAACGACGGCGGCTTCGCCTTCTACGTGCAGAACGGGCTGCTCAGCTACGGCTACAACTACGTGGCCGAGCAGTTCTTCCGCGTGCGCTCCAGCGGCCCGGTGCCCGCCGGCCACCACATCGTGAGCGCCGAATTCACCCCCACCGGCGCGCCCGATATCGCCAACGGCAAGGGCACGCCGGCGAAGGTGGTGCTGTTCGTGGATGGCCAGCCCGTGGGCGAAGGCGATCTGCCGGTGACGATCCCGCTCAGCCTCGGCCTGGCCGCCGGGGTGGCGGTGGGCGCCGATCCGGGCTCGCCGGCCCTGCCGGACTACAAGCCCCCCTTCGCCTACGCCGGCCGCATCAAGCGCGCGCTGGTGGATGTGAGCGGCACGCCGATCGACGACCTCAAGGAGCAGATGCGCCAGATCCTGGCGCGGCAATAGGCGGCGGGGTGGCGTGCGCACTCCCGGCGCCGGCGGCAGACTCCCGGCGCCGGTGATCCTTCCTGTCTGCCCATGACCGCGAACCGACCCCGCATGCAGCGGCCCGTTGCCGGGGCTGGAACCTGGACCCAGCGGCTGGTGCCGCTGCTGGCCAGCCTGCTTGGGGTAGTGGTCGCCTACCAGCTGACCCGTCACCTGGGGCCGCTGCCCTCCGCCTTCATCGCATCGCTGCTGCTGGCGGGAGGATCGGTGGCCAGCGGCCGCGCCCTGGACCCGGCAGTCTGGTGGGGGGTGCTGGGGGCGAGCTGCGGCGGGCTGCTGGGGAGCGCCATGGTGCTGAGCCAGAAGATCCAGAGCACCGATCCCCGGGAGGGCCTGGAGCTGCGGCTGGCCCTGGTGGCCTGCCTGATGGTGGCAGGCGCGATCGGTGGGCGCAGCTTCAGCCTCGATGCCAACCATCCCGGCCGGCGGCCCCCCAAGGAGACCCTGCGCAGCGCCAGCGGCCTGACCACCGGCATCTTCGCGGGCCTGGTGACCCTGGCCTTCCTCCATTCCGGCCTTGATGAGGCGCGGGCCGTCTCCAGTCGGCTGAGCACCTCGCTCACGATCCTGGTGCTGGCCCTCTCCGGGCCGGGCTGGGTGGCCCATCAGCTCAGCCACGGCTGGCAACCTGGCAGAAAGGAGGCAGACCGGAAGGCAGGAATTCCAGCAACCAATCCCGGCCAACAACGTGAGAACCCCAACGATCGACCAGCCGCCCGCTCCGACCACGACCACGATCAACGGTCCTGATCACGCCTCAAGAACCCGCCAACGATTCCATGGCTGCCTGGCTTCAGCCCTCAAGGCAGGCGCGGGGCATGGCGCAACAAGAAGGCAGGCGCCAGAATGGCGCGCCCAACATCGATGCCACCGCGACGCCTCCCAGGTGCTTCCGAGGTGACCCGGCGGAGCCCCCGGGCTGCCCCCGGTGCTCGATGTCCTGCCCCGCTCCCGAAGCATGCTCCCGACAACACCGGCCAAGCTCTCCGACATGGCGTTCCGCGTCGGGGCTCCGGGAGCGTGCCGCTCCAGCTTCAGGCTCCGGGTCTGCTGGATTCTGGTGAGCTGCGGGTCTTTCTTGCTTGCCACGCCGATCGCGAAAGCCCAGGCCTTCCCAGCAGGTTCCACGCCAGAGCCAGCGGCGATGCCCGACCAGGCGGCTTCTCCCGCACCGGCACCGGCCAACCCCTGGGCCGCCACCCTGGAGCTCTACGGCTTTGCGCCGATCCGCACCACCGGCAGCACCACGGTGCGGGGTTTCACCGCCGACACAGACCTCTGGCTGGGTGATCTCATCCCCCTGATCCAGATGACGGCCTCAGCCCGCGGCAGCCTCGAGCAGGGCCGCCTCGGCCTCCTCGCCGACCTCAGCTACAACCGCATCGGCGACAGCCTGGCCCGCACCACCCCCCGCGGCCTGCTCACCGGCAAGGCCACGGTGACCTCCAACCTGGGGATCTACGACATCGCCCTGCGCTACCGGCTCGGGGACCGGGAAAGCGCCGTGGCCAACCCCGGCAGCTGGAGCGTGATCCCCTACGCGGGGGTGCGGCTGGTGGACACCAGCCTGGGCGTGAGCGCTCAGATCCAGGGCAATGGTCCGTTTGGCCTGCGCCTTCAGCGGGAAGGGAGCCTCTCCCACACCTGGGCCCAGCCCCTGCTGGGCACCCAGGCCACCGTGTTCCTCAGCCCCCGGCTGCGGGCCTTCGGCCGGGCCGACATCGGCGGCTTCGGCCTTGCGGGCGCCCAGGATCTCTCCGGCAACGCCCAGCTGGGTCTGGGCTATGCCATCGGCAACAGCACCGATCTCAATCTCTCCTGGCGCTACATGGGGCTCGCCTACAACAACGGCGCCAGCAGAGACTCTGGCTTCAGCACATACCAGAACGGCGTGGAAGTGGGGCTGAAATTCTTCTTCTGAGCCGCCGACCAGCAAAAGGCCAACCGGCACCTTTGCACGCAAGCATCTGGAATCAGGTGCTGGGCTAACCGCCGAGCAACGCCTCCACAAACTCAAAGCTGTTGAAGGGCCGCAGGTCGCGGATCGTTTCGCCAGCGCCGATGAAGCGGATCGGAAGTGCGGCCTCGGAAGCCACCGCCAGGGCCACGCCGCCGCGGGCGCTGCCATCAAGCTTGGTGAGCACCACCCCGGTGAGACCGGCCGCGCTGGCGAAGGCCATCGCCTGACGCAGCCCGTTCTGGCCCTGGCTGGCATCGAGCACCAGCAGCGATTCCACCACCGCCTCGGGCGCCAGCTTGTCGACGATGCGGCGCACCTTGCTGAGCTCCTCCATCAGGTTGTTCTTGGTCTGCAGCCGGCCGGCGGTGTCCACCAGCACAAGCTCGGTGCCCTTGGCCCGGGCGGCACCGATGGCGTCATAAACCACGGCCGCGGGATCGGCATTGGCGCTGGGATTCGACACCACCGCCACACCGCTGCGCTCACCCCAGACACTCACCTGCTGCACGGCGGCGGCGCGGAAGGTGTCGGCGGCGGCGATCAGGCAGCTGTAGCCGCTGCGCACGGCCAGGTTGGCCAGCTTGCCGAGGGTGGTGGTCTTACCCACGCCGTTCACCCCCACCAGCAGCCACACGTTGAGCCGCTCCTTCTCGGGGGCCAGGAGGCCGCGGCCGCTGGCCGTGATCGGTTCCTCCAGGATCTGGCGCAACTGCTCCTTGAGGAAACGCAGCCCCTCGGCGGGATCCACCACCTCCTGGTTGAGGCGCTGGCGCAGGGCCTCCAGCACCCGATCCGTGGCCTGCACCCCCACATCGGCGCGCAGAAGCGTGGATTCGATGTCTTCGAGCGTGTCGGCGCTGAGGGGATCGTCGCCGAGGGTGTCGAGCAGCTGGGCCACGAAGCCCTTGCGGGTCTTCTCCAGGCCGCGGCGCAGGCGGGTGAGCCAGTCGATCTCCTCCAGCGACACATCCTCCACCCGCCGGCCCTGGGCCGCCAGCACCTCGGCGGACCAGGTGAAGTCGGCGTCGAACGCCCCCAGGCTGGGTTCAGCTTGATCGGCGGCGGGGGTGGGGGCTTCGGGCGTGGAAGCCGGGGCAGGCTCCGCCACCGGAACGGGCGAAGCGGCCAGGATCTCCTGGCGGCGCTGTTGCCGCTGGGCGGCAGCCAATTCCAGCAGGGAAAGCCCAGAGGCAGCAGGCGCGGCAGCAGGCGCAGCGGCGGCGGCCGGCGGGGGCACGGCGGCCGGCTCGGGCTCGGGCTCGGGGGACAGCGAAACCGAAGGCGGGCTCAGCGCTTCAGGCGCAGCTGAGGGCTCAGCGTCGTCCGCTGGCGGGAGGGGCGCTTCCGCCGAAGCGGAAGGCGCAGCGAAACCCGCGGGCCGTGAAACCGTGGCCTCGAAGGAAGCGACAGCGAACGTGGGATCGGACGCTGGGGCAGCCAAAGGAGCGGAGCCGTAGGGCTCGATCGCCGCGATCGTCGGCTCCCCAGGAACTGGGGTGGGATCAGGCTGAGCCGGGGAAGCGAAGCGCTCCGTGCCTTCGCTGGAATCCGCGCCGGCCGCAAGGGCAGCCTGATCCGGGAGCACCTCGACAGCCTCGCTCTCGGCAACGGCCGGCGGGGGAACCGCCTCCACGGCCGGCGCGGGGGAAGCGCTGGCCTGGGCATCGGCCTCCTGCTGGGCCTTCAGCCGGGCATAGGCCTGGCGGGCCCAGGCGAGGGCATCCTCATCGACGCCGGCGCCAGCTGGGGACGCGGCGGCGGGAGCGGCCGGAGACTCCACCGCCGGAGACACCACCACCGCGGCCGGCTGAGCCGGCTCGCCGGCCCCTGGCACTGGGGAATCCGTGGTGGGAAGCGACTCCGGGGATGGGGGCGGCGGCGTGCTGGCCTGCTCCGATGGGCCCGCAGCCCGCTTGAACCAGTCGAACACCATCGCGCTACACCATCGCCGTGGTGAAACGGCGGAGCACACCGTTGATCATGCGGCGCCCCTGCTCATCGCTGTAGCGGTTGGCCAGCTCCACCGCCTCATTGCAGGCCACGGCGGGGGGTGTGGCGAAAGTCTCAAGGTCCACCACCGCCAAGCGCAGGATGTCACGGTCGATGCGGGGTAGACGGGTGAGGCGCCAGCCCTCCATCACCCCATCCAGGCGCCCATCGATGCTGGCCCGCCCCCGCAGCACGGCGGAGGCCCGGGCCAGGGCGTCACGACGCACGCCATCCTGATCGGCGAGCAGAAGCAGCCGGGGCAACTCCAGGCTGGCGGAGAGCCTGTTGATCGCCTGCTCCCCAAGGCTGAGGCCCGTCTGCAGGTGCTGGCGCACCCTGGGCAGACGCTCGCCACCGGCCTCCTGCAGTTCACTGTCCAGGAGTTCCTGCTGGGCCCGCCGCAGATCGTCAGCGGAGCGGTCGAGGGCTTCGCGCACATGCTCGGCCAGGCTGGCCTGGGCCTGCTGCAACACCTCCTCCAGGGAGGTGTCGGCGGAGGGAGCGGTGGCGGAGGCGCGATCGCTGATCTGGCCAAGGATCAGCAGGGCCAGCTCACGGGCAAGGGTGCGACTCTGCATCAGGGCTGCTTCAGGAGTACTGGGGAGCCCGCAGCTGGGCGAGCAAGGTGGAAAAACTGCGATTGGAGGTGGGTTCGCGATCGTCGGGGCTGACGATGCCCGCGGAGATGATCGTGCGGAAGGCATCCTCCACGCTGATCTCCAGATCCCGCACCGAACGTTCCGGCACCACGGCATACCAACCGGTGGTTGGATTCGGGGCAGTGGGAATGAACACGCTCAGCATCGTTTCGGGAAAACCCGCCTGGACGGCCGAACCGATCGCACCGGTCACGAAACCCAGGGCATAGAGCCCCTCGCGGGGGTACTCCACCAGAACCACCCGGCGGAAGCGGCTGCTGTTATCCCGTAAAAAGGTTTCCAGCAGCTGCTTGAGGGTCTTGTAGACCGAGCCGGCCAGAGGAATGCGAAGCAGGGTGCCTTCACCGAACTCCAACAACCAGCGGCCCACAATATTGCGGGCCATCAGGCCAATCAGAAGAATGCCCAGCAAGGGCACCACCAGCCCGACCCCCAGGTTGATCAGTTCCTGGAGCAGCGGATTGAGGGTATTGAAGGGGTTGAACTGCTTCGGTATTGATGTGAGAAAAGCCAGCACAAACCGGCTCACGGTGGTGGCCAGCCAGATGGTGGTGGCCAAAGGAATCACCACCAGGAGGCCGGCGATCAGATCATTCTTGAGATCCTGCTGCAGCCGGTTGGTGAGCGGCTGATCCGGGCGGGGATTGGAGGACTCCAAGGGATCAGAACCTGGACAGGACTCCAACGGTAGTCACCCGCTGACCCCTAGAGGACGCTGCCAAGGCAGAGGAGGGTGAAGGCCACGATCAGCACCACCGCGCCACCGGAACCGGCCAGGCGCCGCTGGCTGAGGGTGACTTTGCTGGTCTGATCGGCCTGTTTGAACTGGGCCTCCATCTGCTGCAGCTGGCGGTCGATGAAGGAGCGGGCCGCCTGGGTCTTCTGGGCATCGGTGGCGGTGGCCGGCACCTGACCCGCCGCCTCGGCCTGCTTGATCAGCTGCTGGAGCACCGCCGGGTCCTTGCTCTGCTGGCGGGCCATCTCCAGCTGTCCGCGCTTGGCGGCCAGCTGCTGATCAGCCTGATCCTGAAGCAGCTTGTCGCCCCCGAAGGCGACCGGCAGGGAAGCGGTGAGCAGCACGGCCAGCAGGCCGCTCAAGAGGCACACGGCCCAAAGCACCGGGGTGCGCTCATCGCCGTCATCCTCCAGCCGGGAGGAGAGATACATCAGCAGGAGTCCCACCAGCGCCATGGGGGCCTGCTGAATCAGGCGTTCCACCACCAGCTGACGGAAGGCTTCCGAACTCCAGTCCCAGAGGCCCAGCACCGCGAGCATCTGGAGCAGCAGGAGCACCACCAGGGTGATGCCGATCCAGCGCAAAAGGGGACTGAAGCGACCGGAAGACGAGAGGGCCACGCGGTAGACAGGAACTGCTGGGGACTTTACCGGCATCCCCTGATGGCACCACCCACGTCCACCACCACCGCGGCGAGCAGCGGGCCGGCCGAATTGGCCGCGGCCCTCCGCCACGAAGCCAGCGCCCTCGGCTTCGATCCGGTGGGCTTCGCGGCTGTGCCGGGTGGCCCCACACTCGCCCTGCGCAGCGCCGCCCTCGAGCGCTGGCTGGCGGCCGGTCACCAGGGGGGGATGGCCTGGATGGCGGATCCGCGGCGCCGCTCCCTGGAGGGGCTGCTGCCAGGAGTGCGCAGCCTGATGGCGGTGGGGCTCCCCTACTACGTGGCCGCGGCGCGTCGCCCCGGAAGCCTGGCGGTGGCCCGCTACGGCTGGGGGCGCGACTACCACCGGGTGATCGATTCGCGGCTGCGCCGACTCGGCCGCTGGCTGGAGGCCCGGGTGCCGGGCACCCGCTGGCGGGCCTGCGTGGACAGCACCCCCATGCTCGACAAGGCCTGGGCGGAGGAGGCGGGCCTGGGCTGGATCGGCAAGCACGGCAACCTGATCCACCGCCATCGCGGGTCGTGGCTGCTGATCGGCCACCTGCTCACCACCCTGGAGCTGCCGCCCGATCGGCCGGGTGAACCCCTCTGCGGCCGCTGCAGCCGCTGCATCACGGCCTGCCCCACGGGCGCCATCGTGGAACCCTTCGTGGTGGATGCCCGCCGCTGCATCGCCTATCACACCATCGAGAACCGTGATCCCGCGCTGCCTGAAGCGATCGCCGCGGCCCTCCAGGGCTGGGTGGCCGGATGTGACATCTGCCAGGACGTGTGCCCCTGGAACCACCAACCCCTGGCGAGCACGCCGGACCCCGATCTGCAACCCAGGCCCTGGCTGCTGGAGCTGAGGGCCGAGGAAGCGCTCCTCTGGAATGACGGCGACTGGGACGAACGGCTGCGCGCCTCGGCGCTGCGGCGTATCAGACCCTGGATGTGGCGCCGGAATCTGAGGGCCGCCGTGGGAGGAAGGGGGATCAATCCCTAGGCTGGGTCGAATTCGTGGGCGATCCGTGGGCAGGCGGTGGGGATTCCGGTCGGGATTGCGGGCTGTCAATCCCGCGGAGCGGCTCGCTGAAGCGCTGCCTCCAAACCTCGCCGCCCTGCTCCCAGCCGGCTTGGCTCAGGCCAACCCCGCCCTTCTGGTGGCGCCGCTCCCCCGCTGGGGAGTCCGCAGGCTGGTGGCGCCCGCCCTGCTGGGCGCAGCCCTCGGGGCGGGATTGGGGGTGGGACTGATCGGAGCGGGCAACCCGGCCCGGGCCCTGGTTCCCTACGTCTATTTGCCCCCCGCCCGGGAGATGGAAGGAGCAGGCCTGGGCATTGCCCAGGCGGCGGCCCGCCTGCTGCGGATGGGCCAGGCTGAGGACGCAGCCCGGCTCGCGCAGCTCACCGTGCGGCTGATCCCGAATGATCCGCGGGGCTGGATCCTGCTGGCCGAAGCGGAATTGCGCAGCAATCACCCCGACCAGGCCCTCAGGGCCCTGGCACAGGCCAAGCAACTGGAACCCGGCAACGCCGGCATCTGGCTGGCTGAGGGTTCGCTGGCCCTGCGCAAGAACGACCCCGCCAAGGCCGTACCGCTGCTGCGCAAGGGTCTGGAGCTGGATCCCCGCAACTCCGGGGCCTACTTCGACCTGGGCAACGCCCAGATCATGCTCAACCAGCTGGCCCCAGCCCTCACCTCCTTTGAACGGGCTTCCAAACTGCGCCCCGACTTCTGGGAGGCGATCAACAATCAGGGCCTGGTGCTGTTCGAACAGGGGCGCCTCGAGGAGGCCCTGCTGCGCTGGCGGCAGGTGCTCACGATCAAGCCGGATGCAGCAGAAACCACCCTGGCCATGGCCGCCGGCCTGGAAGCGAAGGGAGGTGCCGCCAACCACAGCGAGGCGGTGCGGCTGGCCGGCAAGGCCCTCGCCGAGGATCCCAATTACGTGCTCGACAGCTTCCGCAAGGAACAACTCTGGGGCGAACGGCTGCGGGCCGCCACCCGCGCCCTGCTGGCACAGCCGGAACTCAAGGCGAGTGTGGACCGGGCCGGTGCCAATGCCTCCCCTCCAGGAGAACGCACAACGGACGGTCCCTGAGCGTCACGGCCCTCGCTCCGGGCTGGTCGAACCCCCGGGCAACCCCGGCACGATCTGTAGGCTGAGCCCCGTCGTCCGCCCCTGAACCCAGCACCGGATGGCCGAGGACCGCCCCGAAGCAGCCAGCGAGGAGCCGAGCGAGGGGCGGATCGAACCGATCGCCCTGCACCAGGAGATGCAGCGCTCTTACCTCGAGTACGCCATGAGCGTGATCGTGGGCCGGGCCCTGCCGGATGTGCGCGATGGGCTCAAACCGGTGCAGCGCCGCATCCTGTTCGCCATGCACGAACTGGGGCTCACACCGGATCGGCCCTACCGCAAGTGCGCCCGGGTGGTGGGGGATGTGCTCGGCAAGTACCACCCCCATGGCGATCAGGCGGTCTATGACGCCCTGGTGCGTTTGGTGCAGACCTTCTCCAGTCGCCATCCGCTGCTCGATGGCCACGGCAATTTCGGCTCCGTAGACGACGACCCGCCGGCGGCGATGCGCTACACGGAAACCCGGCTGGCCCCGATCGCCCATGGGGCGATGCTCGATGAGATCGGGGACGACACCGTTGATTTCGCCCCCAACTTCGACGGCTCCCAGCAGGAACCGACCGTGCTGCCGGCCCAGCTGCCCTTCCTGCTGCTCAACGGCTGCACGGGCATCGCCGTGGGGATGGCCACCAATATCCCTCCCCACAACCTCGGCGAGGTGGTGGATGCCCTGATCGCCCTGATCCGCAAGCCGGAGCTCAGCGATGAAAAGCTGCTGGAGCTGGTGCCCGGCCCCGATTTCCCAACCGGTGGCGAGGTGCTTCTCGGCAGCGGCATCCGCGACACCTACCTCAGCGGCCGGGGCAGCATCCCGATGCGGGGCGTTGCCCACATCGAGGAAGTGCAACCCGGCAAGGGCCGCCACCGCCG
>Ga0114976_10003372_pt1 | contig 10014 bp, 10 predicted proteins | sample S_130805_EF_Meta_FD_87319 | JGI IMG/M metagenome (GOLD analysis project Ga0114976, IMG submission 87319) | Freshwater microbial communities from Lake Simoncouche, Canada to study carbon cycling - S_130805_EF_MetaG | ecosystem: Environmental > Aquatic > Freshwater > Lake | place: Lake...
CCCGGCGTGAAGGGCACGATGATGCGCACCGCCTTGTCGGGCCAGCGCGCTTGCGCGCGCGCGACCAGCGGTAGCGCCAGCAGCGGCAGGGTTCTACGGGCTGTTCTCATCCTTGGCTCTCCCCGGGTTGCGCGACCGATCCTTGGAGCGGCCATTTGGCCTTGTCGGATCGGACGCGGGTGGTTGTGTTCGGCCGGCCTGTCACGCCGGCCCTCAGGTCATGACGGGCCTGGAACCGGCATCGGCAGCGTGCAACGGCACATCATGCCAAGCGGACGGGTAGGACCGCCGGCACAGCCCGCGCCCGCTTCACGACAGGGCGACGGGCGATCATGCGAGCCTGCGACCGGCGGCAACGTCATTCCGGCTTCAGCCCGGCGAGCGCCATGGCCTCGATCCAGCCCGGCCGCTCCGCCAGCACCTGGCGCGGCACCGCCTGCGGACCGCCGCCGCCCGCGGTAAAGCCGAGGCCCTCCATCCGGGCGCGGACGTTCTCGTCGGCCAGACACTCCTCCACCGCCGCACTCAGCGGCTGCAGGATCGCATCCGGCAGGCCGGGCGGGGCGTACATGCCCATCCAGACCTCGGACGGGAAATAGGGGAAGCCGAGTTCCTTCAGCGTGGGCACGTTCGGCGCGCGCGGGTTGCGCGCGTCCGACGTCACCGCGAGGCCGCGCAGCTTGCCTTCCTCGACCAGTTGCTGCGAGTTGCCGACGCTGTCGAACTGCACGAAGGCGTCGCCGCGGATCACCGCCATCAGCCCGGCGACGGTGCCGCCGAAGGAGATGTGGTTCATCTCGATCCCCGCGAGCTTGCAGAAGGTCGCGGTCGCCAGGTGTCCGACGCTGCCGGTCCCGGGCGAGGTGTAGAAGAGCTGCCCCGGCCGCGCCTTCGCATAGGCCACGAAGTCTTCGAAGCTGCGGATCGGCAGCGCGCTGCTGACGACGATGTAGAGCCCGTAGCGCTGCATGATGGCGATCGGGGTGAAGTCCTTGGCCGCATCGTAGCCGGCGGATTTCAGCAGCAGCGGCGCCACCACCATGCCGGTGTTCGGGCTGTAGAGCAGGGTGTAGCCGTCGGGGGCCGAGCGCATCACCGCCTGCGCGCCGACCGTGCCGGTCGCGCCCGGCCGGTTCTCGATGACGAAGGGCTGGCCGAAGCGGCGGGTCAGCCATTCGGCGGCGATGCGGTTCATCGGCTCGGTCGGGCCGCCCGGCGCAAAGGGGATGACGATGCGCACCGGCTTGTCCGGCCAGGCCGCGGCGCGCGCGACGAAGGGCAGCGCGAGCAGCGGCAGGGTGCGGCGGGCGATCATGACGCCGCGTCCAGCAGGAAGGGCAGGATGGCCGCCGCGACGCGCTCCGGCGCCTCGATGGTGCCGACATGGCCGAGGCGCTCGAGCAGCGCGGTCTTCGCGCCGGGGATCTCGCGCGCGATGGACAGCGTATGCGCGGCCGGCACCAGCCGGTCCTGTTCCTGCGCCAGCACCAGCGTAGGCGCGGTGATGCGCGACAGGTCGAGCCGCGGCGCTTTCGGGATCAGCGCATTGCGCCGCGCCTGCTGGTGCGGTGGCCGCTTGCCGCCGGCGAAGCGCTGCGCGAGTTCGGGATGCGCGGCGAGATGCGCCTCGGTGTAGAAGTAGCGCGCAATCGCGGCCGCGTTGGCCGCCGGGTCGGCGCGCAGCTTGCCGAGCTCTGCCGCCGCCTCCGGGTTGATGCTCGGGATGCTCTCGCCGATCCGGATGGCGGCGGAGAGCACCAGGCGATCGACGACGTCGGGGTGCCGCACCACCAGCGCCTGCGCGATGACGCTGCCGAGCGAGGACCCGAACACATGCGCGCGCTTCAGCCCGAGCGCGCGGATGAAGGCCGCGGCGTCGTCGGCGAGTTCCTCGATGCCGAACTCGACATCGGGGTTCGTCGTCTGCCCGCAATCGCGCTGGCTGTAGGGGAGCGCGGTGACGCCCGCGAGGTGCGTCACGAAGCGGTCGTACTGCGTATGGTCGGCCTCGCCGCCATGCATCAGCACGAGCGGCGGGCCCTCGCCGGTCTTCGCATAGGCCAGCGTGATGCGGCCGGGGATATCGACGAGGAGCGTCATGCCGCGAGCGTCCCGCCGCGCCGCACCTTGTTCAGCGCCTCGGTCACCGCGGCGCCGAGATTGTCCGGCTGCCACGGCATCCGCCACGCGACGTGGCCGTCGGGGCGCACCAGGCAGGCGCCGCGCATGCCCATCCGATACCCTTCGTCGTAGTCGACCCGTGGCATCATGCGGAACCCGACCGGCAGCCCCGTCGCGGCCGCCGCGGCCCGCGCGCCCTCCTCCCAAACCGCGCCGAGCGGCCCGGCGACCAGCACGAACTCCTTGTCGAACCAGTCGATGGTCGACTGCTTGCGCGCGAAATCCAGCCATAGATGCGGGAAGCGCGCGCCGTGCCGGTCGTTCGGGCGATAGACCCGGCTGTCATGCCCGCGCGGCACCGTGCCGTCGGGGATCACCGCGCCTTCCTCGTAGCGGAAGCCGAGTGCCTGGCCGACGGAGTGCAGGTGGTTGTCCATGTCGTCGAGCCAGAAGGCGATGCGATCCGGATGCCCGCTGCGCGCCGCCGCCTCCATGTGGGAATAGCGGTAGCGGTTGCCGAGCGAGAAATCGGCGTTGCTGTGCGCGACCGGCCGGCGCTCGACGTCGTAGGTGTCGAGCAGCCGATTCTCGGCCCAGCCGCGCAGCACATAGGCCAGTTTCCAGGCCAGGTTGTGCGCGTCCTGCACGCCGGAGTTCAGCCCGAAGCCCCCCGTCGGCGGGAAGCGGTGCGCGGCATCGCCCACCAGCAGCACGCGGCCCTGGCGGAAGCGCTCGGCGACCTGGCGTGAGACCCGCCAGGTCGAGCGGTTCAGCAGCGTCACATCCAGGTCCGGCACGCCGGTCTGCTTGCGGATCAGCTCGATCACCTCGGCATCCGTCCAGGGCGCCGGCCGGTCATCCTGCTGCTGGCCGATCTGCGTCACCGTCAGCCAGCGGTCGCGGCCATTGGTGTTCAGGATGGTCGAGACCGGCACGCCCGGGATCGGCGAGATGATGCGATAGCCGGCCGCCTCGCGCGTGATCGGGAAGCGCGAGAGGTCGCCGCGCCAGTACTCGTTCGACATCACCGCGAGCGTCGCCGGGCCTTCCATCTCGATCCCCGCTGCGCGGCGGGTGCGGCTGCCGGCGCCATCGGCGGCGATGACGTATTTCGCGCGCCACCAATCCTCCTCGCCGCCCGCCGTGGGGCGGGTGCGGACGGTGACGCCATCGGTGTGCTCCTCGAAGCCGAGGAACTCGGTGTCGAACAGCACGCGGGCGTGCTTCGCGCGCGTCAGTTCCGCGTAGATCTCCTCCTCGACCGCATCCTGCGCGACGAGGCTCTTCCAGGCCGGCGTGTAGCCATCATTCGGCTCCGGCCTGGTGCGGCCGATCTCGCGGCCGGCGATGCTCTCGACGAAGACGAACATGTCGGAGCCATCCTGCAGCCCGCGGTCGCGGATGCGCTGCTCGATCCCCCATTGCCGGAAGATCTCCATGGTGCGGATCCAGCAGCCGCGCGACTTCGGATGGTCGGTGGTGGAGGGGCTGCGCTCGACGGCGACGCAATCGACGCCGAAGCGCTCGAGCAGCAGCGCCATCGCAAGCCCGACCGGGCCGCCGCCGACGATCAGCACCTCGGTCTCATGGGTCGCCATGGCCATTCCTCCCTGGTTTTCCGCCATGCTGCGACGGGATCACGGGAAGGGAAACGGGAAAATTCACGGCGGTCCGGCAGAGCCCGCGATTCAGGCGCTTCGGCGGTCACGCCGAAGCCGCGCCTCCATCACGGCCGCCGAGGTGGATCCAGGGCTACCGCTGCCCCGCCGCCCAGAACATCAGCCACTTCGCCGGAAATACCCAGGCGATCCCCGCCACCACGAAATACGGCACCTGCAGCGCCCAGTGCCAGCCGAGCACGTGGTCGGCCAGCGCCACCACGACGCCGATGTAGAGCAGGAAGCCCAGGATCCCGACCGGGGCGGCGATGGCGATACGCGACATGGCAGCGATGTGGCCCAGCGAGGCCGCCCCGCCAACCCCCGCGCCCCGTCTCCCCAAGGTTGCCCCAGGCGCCCCCGCCTGGGTAGGGTGGCCGGCCCTGCCCCCGCTTACAGGCCCCGCATGACCGACCCCCACCCCGAGCTCGACCTGCGCGACCACATCCGCGGCATCCCGGATTTCCCGAAAGCCGGCATCCTGTTCTACGACATCTCGACGCTGCTCCGGCATGGGCCCGCCTGGCGCTCGGCGATGGCGCGGATGGCTGCCGCGATCCGGCCCTACAAGCCCGACCTGCTCGCCGGCATCGAGAGCCGCGGCTTCCTGGTCGCCGCCCCGCTCGCGCTCGAGCTGGGCCTCGGCTTCGTCATGCTCCGCAAGCCGCGCAAGCTGCCGGGGGCGACGCGGGGGCTCGACTACGCGCTGGAATACGGCACCGACCGGATCGAGATGCAGGAGGATGCCGTGACCCCCGGCCAGCGCGTGGTGCTGCTGGACGACCTGCTGGCGACCGGCGGCACCATGGCCGCCGGCGTCGGGCTGCTGCGCCAGGCCGGCGCGGTGGTGCCGGCGACCGCGGCGCTGATCGAGCTCACCTTCCTGAAGGGGCGCGGGCGGCTGGACGTGCCGTTCGAGGCCCTGCTGCAGTACGACGACTGATGCCGATGCGGGGCCGCCTGGCGCGCCGCGCGCTCCTCGCGCTGGCCGTCGCCGCCACGACGGCGCGGGCTGGTCTCGCCGCCGCCCCGGCGCGTGGCGGCGTCCGCCAGGCGCTCTGCCTCGCGCCGGGACCCGCAGAAGGCCCGGCAGCGCGGCTGATCGAGCGGCTCGCCGAAAGCTGCGCCCGCGCCCCCGGCGGCGGCATCGCGCTGCGCTGGAACCTGCTCGGCGGGCCGGATGGCGTGACCGCCGCCAACCGCTTCGCGGCCGAGGCCGCGCCCGATGGCCGCACCCTGCTGCTGGTGCCCGGTGCCGCGGCGCAGGCCCGCCTCGCCGGCGACCCCCGCGCCCGGTTCGACGCGGCCGGCTGGCTGCCGGTGCTCGCCCTGGCGCAGCCCGCGGTCGTCGCGATCCGCGAGCCGGCACCGGGCCAGCCGGTCCGCTTCGCGCTCGGCACGCCGGACGGCCCGGCGGCCGCGGTGCTGCTCGGGCTCGAATTGCTCGGCATCCCCGCCGTTGCGGTGCCCGGCCTCGCCGGCCTGCGCGCCGAGCAGGCGGTCGCCGAGGGTACGGCCGATGGCGTGCTGCTGCAGGGCGAGGCGCTGGCGGCGCGCGCCGCCGCCCTCGGCGCGCGGCCCTGGTTCACGCTCGAGCCCGCCGGCACCCGCGATGCCGCGCTGCCGGAGACGCCCTCCCTGCTCGACCTGCCGGGCGCCATGGCGCCGCTGCGCCAGGCGCTCGAGGTCGCGGCCGCCTGCGCCCGGCTGCAGGTGGCGCTGGTGCTGCCGGCACTGACGCCGGCGCCGGCGGTGGTGCAATGGCGGGCGGCCGGCCAGCGCTGGCTCGAGGAGGAGACGCGCGCCGCGCGGGGGCTCGTGCCCCGGGCGGTCGGCGCGGCCGAGGCGCAGGCGGCGCTGGCCGCGCTCGCGGCCTCGCCCGAGGCCGGCGTCGCCTATCGCGACTGGCTGCTGCAGCGCTTCGGCTGGCGGGCGGAATAGCCGCCTATCGCGCCGTGATGTTCCCCGCCGCCCGGGTCAGCGCATAGCTCGCGTTTTCCACCGAGCGGAGCGGCGGCAGGTTGCCGAGCGTCGCCAGCGTCGCCTGCGGGCCGGCCGGGAAGATGCTCGGCGAGAGCGCGGCCAGCGCCGCCTGGCTCTGCCCGACCTGGTAGTTCTGCCCGAAGCTCTGCAGCGCCTGGGCCAGGACGCGATGGGGCACACCGGGGGCGACGCCGAGTGCCGAGCGGATCTCGACATCGCCGCCCTGGATCACGCCCTGCGAGGCGAGCGGGATGCCGGCGCCGTCGCCGCCGCCGCCGATCTGCGAGAGGATGAACTGGTACTGCGCCAGCGCCAGCGCCGCCCCGGCCGGGTTGCCGCGGTACTGGCCCATGTTGGACATGTTCTGCTGCGCGGTGGTCAGCGCGCCCCAGAGCGGCGCGCCGGAATAGGCATAGCCGAAATCCGGCGGCTTCGGGGCGCAGGCGAAGAGGCCGGCGGCGAGGGTCGCGGTCAGGACGAAGCGGCGCATGGAACTCCACCCTCTGATGGGGCCCTCAGCCTGCCGCAGCCGCTCCGGCGTGTCACCGCCCTGCGAGCATCCGATTCCGGCGGATGCGGTCGAGGCGCGGTTTTCGGACAAACGGCGGGGCGCGTGACCGTTCGGGTCGCACCCGCCGGGCCACGGTGTCCGGGCCGGCCGCGCGTCGGGTGCCGGTTTCGGACAAACCGCGGCCGCGCCGCGCGACGGTGGGCCGGGTTTAGTTGCTTAAATTTCGTGGATTCAGATACGGTCCCAATTCGCGTAAACCTTGGATAGAGGCCGGTCAGGGGCCGATTCGAATTGAGGGTTTGAGGGTTTGAGGCCGGATTCCGGCGGACGGACAGGGGTCCTGTCCGGCGACATCGCTGACACTTCAGTCCGGCGACAGGGCTGACGGTTTTCAGTCATGGGCGGCGCGGACCTGCCTGTGCCGTGCAACGCCTGCGGCGTGCTGCCGGAGCGGATTCGGTTCGTGCCGGCGCTCTCACGGTGCCATGCCCGGCTTTGCGCGCGGGCCGCCGGCTACCGCGACTCCGGCGCAGGCCCCGGCAGGGATGCTGCTGCTCGCGGATGCACGGTTTCAAGGAGCGACAGCGCGCGGGGCGCCGTGGCGCTGGTGTAGCATCGCTGGTGGCTGGAAGCAATTTTTTCCTAATTTGCAGGCGGTGCGCGGCTCCGCCCTGGCCGCTCGGTCGGCCAGACCGGTGCCTCGGACGGCGCGGATGCGGGCCGCCAACCAGGCCTCGCGGAACGAGGCGGCGGCGCGCGCTACTCCTCCAGCGCCCGCCCCGCCCGATGCCGCTGCAGCAGCCGCAGCCCCAGCCAGACCGAGCCCGCCAGCATCGCTGCCGCCAGCCCGATCTGCCACGCCCCGTCCACCCGAACGCCCTTGCCGAGCAGCGCGAAGACCAGCGTCTGCGGCAGGTAGCCGAGCGCCGAGGCGGCCAGGAACGGCAGCGCGGCAATCCCCGTCATCCCCGCCAGCAGGTTGAGCGCGATGTTGCTGCCCACCGGCAGCATGCGCAGCGCCAGCGTGGTGTCGAAGGGCCGCTCGGCGAGCGTATCGCGCAGCCGCCTGAGCCGCCGGCCGTAGCGCCCGGCCAGCCGCCGCTCCGCCCAGTCGCGCGCGACCAGCCGGGCCCAGCCATAGGCCAGCATCGCGCCCAGCAGTTGCCCGAGCAGCGCCAGCGCCGTGCCGGCCACCGCGCCGAAGGCATAGCCGCCGAGGAAGGCCACGCCCTGGCGCGGCGCGCCCGCCGCCGTCAGCGCCGCGCCGAGCACGACGAACAGCGCCTCACCCCTGAGCCCCTGGTCGCGGATATGCGCATCGACCCAGGCCGTCCCCGGCACCGCACCGAGTGCCCGCAGCAGCAGCCCGCCGGCGACCAGGCCCGCGACCAGCAGCGCAAGCTGGCGCAGCGAGCGCGCCCGCCCGGCGGCTGGCTCCGGCGCCGCCCCGCTCACCCCTCGCGCTCGACCACGGGCCGCTTCCAGCGCCGCTGCAGCCAGGCGACGCCGATCAGGTCGAACAGGCTGACCGCCAGCCGGTCGAGCGTGCCGTAGTTGGAGGTTCCGCGCACCCGCGGCCGGTGGTTGACCGGCTCGCTGACGACGCGACCGCCCTGGCGGAGCACCAGCGCCGGCAGGAAGCGGTGCATGTGGTCGAAGGCGGGCAGGTCCAGGAAGAGCGCGCGCGGGAAGACCTTCAGCCCGCAGCCGGTATCGGGCGTCGCATCCTTCAGCAGCCATGCGCGCACGGCGTTGGCGATCCGGCTCGAGCGGCGCTTCACCCAGCTGTCGCGGCGGTTGACCCGGTGGCCGGCGACCAGGATGGCGCCGCCTTCCTCCTGGGCGCGCGCCAGCAGGCGGGGGATGTCGGCCGGGTCGTTCTGGCCGTCGCCGTCGAGCGTCGCGATCCATTCGCCGCGCGCCGCGCGGATGCCGGTGACGACGGCGGCCGATTGCCCGCAGCTCGCCCGGTGCCGCAGGTGCCGGACCGGCGCCGTCGCGGCGGCCGCGGCCAGCGCGGCAGGCGTCGCGTCGGTCGAGCCGTCGTCGACGTAGACGATCTCGTGCGGCAGGCCGGCGAGCGCCGCCCCGATCTCGGCGACCAGCGGGGCGATGTTGGGCGCCTCGTTGCGGACCGGGATGACGACGGAGAGCAGGGGCGCGGCAAGGGGCGAGGATGGCGGCGCCCCGGCCGCCGGGCCTTGCGATTCGGCGGCTGACATGCGCCGGCGGGGTAGCAGGGGGGGGCCAGGCCGGCAAGGCGGGTGGCAAGGCGCGCGGGTTCCGGCTGTCGGTCCGGCGCATGCAGACTATATTCGTCCCATGCCCTTCGACGCCCAGGCCGCCAGCGCGGCCGAACCCAGCACCCGCGCCGCGCCGCGGCGCATCGCCACTTGGCTGCTGACGGTGGCCGGCATGGTCTGGATCATGGTCGCCCTCGGCGGCGCCACCAGGCTGACCGGCTCCGGCCTCTCCATCATGGAATGGGCGCCGATCAGCGGCATCCTGCCGCCGCTGTCGGAGGCCGAGTGGAACCGGCTCTACGAGCTCTACCGGACCATCCCGCAATACCAGCTGGTCAATGCCGGCTTCGGCCTCGAGGGCTTCAAGGAGATCTTCTGGCTGGAATGGGGGCATCGGCTCTGGGGCCGGCTGATCGGCCTCGCCTATGCGCTGCCGCTCGCCTGGTTCTGGCTGCGTGGACGGATTCCGGCGGGCTATAAGCTGCCGCTGCTCGGGCTGCTGGCGCTCGGCGGGCTGCAGGGCGCGATCGGCTGGTTCATGGTCGCCTCGGGCTTCCAGGCCGACCGCACCGCGGTCTCGCCCTATCGCCTGGTGATCCATCTCTCGCTGGCGCTGGTGCTGTTCTCGGCGCTGGTCTGGATCGCGCTCGGCCTGCTGCGGCCGCAGCCGGAGATCCTGCCGGAGAAGGCGGGCCGCGTGCGCCGCCAGGTGCAGGTCGCCTTCGGCCTGATCGTCGCGGCGATGCTGGCCGGCGGCTTCGTCGCCGGGATCCGCGCCGGGCTCGACTACAACACCTTCCCGCTGATGGCGGGCGAACTCGTGCCCTCGTCCTACTGGCAGCTCACGCCTTGGTGGAAGAACCTCACCGCCAACATCGCCGCGGTGCAGTTCAACCACCGGCTGCTGGCGACCCTCGGCGGGCTCGCCGCGCTCGGCGCCGGCCTCGCCGCCTGGCGGCACCTGCCGCCGAGCCACGCCCGCGCCGCCTGCCTGGCGCTCGCCGCCGCCGCCGCGCTGCAATACGGGCTCGGCGTGCTGACGCTGCTCCACGTCGTGCCGGTCGGGCTCGGCACGCTCCACCAGGCCAATGCGGTGCTGCTGCTGGCGGCCGGGCTCTGCGCCCTGCACGGGCTCAGGCCCTCGCGGGTCGGGGGCTGAGCGGGATGGGCGGCGCGGCACTGGAGGCGGTGCTCGCCGCCCTCCCCGAACCGATCTGGAGCTTCTCGGCCGAGGGCGCGCCGCGCTTCGCCAACCCGGCGGCGGTGGCGCTGGCGGGCGATGCGGCGCTGCCGCTCGCCGCGGTGCTGGCGCGGCTGGCGCCCGGGCTCGATTGCAGCGCGCCGCCCTGCCGCCACCAGGTCGCGACGCCCGCGGGCGCGCGCGAACTGCGCCTGCTGGCGCAGCCCGATGGCGGCATCGCGCTGACCCTTTCGGACCTGCCGGAGGGCGCGAGCGCGACGCCCACGACCGACCTCCAGGGCATGCTGGCGAGCCTCG
>Ga0114976_10003374_pt1 | contig 10013 bp, 7 predicted proteins | sample S_130805_EF_Meta_FD_87319 | JGI IMG/M metagenome (GOLD analysis project Ga0114976, IMG submission 87319) | Freshwater microbial communities from Lake Simoncouche, Canada to study carbon cycling - S_130805_EF_MetaG | ecosystem: Environmental > Aquatic > Freshwater > Lake | place: Lake...
AAAAAAATTTAAGAATTGAATTACAATTCGATCTAATAATTTTTGATTCGTTAGGTTTTTACTTTGCAACTTTAACTTTATTTAATAAGCATATTGGTGTTCATGTTACTAGTTTTATGTTGGCATTTTCTTCAGGAATATTAATTAAAAAATTTTTAGAAATTAGAAAAGTATATAGCGCTATAAATTTTTTTTTCATTTTTTTACTAGTGCTTCATATTCATCCTTTGATTATGTCAAATTCTGGCGCCATGAGACAAGGTTGGGTAATGTCTTTTTTATTTCTGTCCTTTTATGCATGGATATCAGAATTTAAAAAAACCTCGTTCTTACTCATATTAACCGGAGTTTTTTTTCATAAATCAGGTCCAATTATTTTTATAATTTTTATTATTACAATTTTTTTTAATTTAGTTTTAGATAAAGTAAAAAATAAAAAATTTATTTCTATATTATTTGCACTTTTTTCATTTTTTTTCTTCTATTATATTTTTAAAATTATTTTTGAGGGAAAGAGTACTAGAGTAGTATATGGTGACTTTAGATTACCTTGGTTTATTTTAAATTCACTTTTTATATTGCTTTTTTTTTATTATAATAAATTATTTTTATCTTCCAAATTTAGATTCATTATTACGTATTCTTATATTATAGTATCCATCAATCCTATTTTTTTGTTATTAGATTTAAATGATCAATACGAACGAATGAATATGATAATGGGAGTTATATACGTTTTGGTATTTGGATTGATATTTAAAAGAAAATATTATTTAGTAGTAATTAGTATTTTATTTTTAATATATTTTTATCTAACAGTAACACAAGGCATGTATACTATTGGTTTAACTAATTAATGTGCGGTATATTTGGTATAATTTCTCGATCTAATATAAATTATAAAGACTTAAAAATATTAGCTAATCACGCTAGACAAAGAGGCAAAGATTCTTCTGGTTATATTGAGTATTCAGAGGGTAAATATTCTATCGCAAGATTTGACCATGATTTAAAAAAAAATTCTAAATATATAAACAAGAATAGAAAAATTTTCATAGGTCATAGTAGATTAGTAACAAATTCAATGGCTGATAATCAGCCATTAATTAAACATGACATATGTGTTTTTCATAATGGAATTATAACAAATTTTCAAAATTTATTTGCTAAATATAAATTTCAAAAAAATTTACAAACAGACACAGAAATAATAGTTGAACTATTTAATTTTTTTTTAAAAAAAAATAAGAACTTAAAAATTGTTACAACTAATGTTTTGTTAACTATTAAAGGTACAGCATCCTGCGTAGTTCATTTGCAAAAAATAAACAAATTAATTTTATTTTCTAATAATGGAAGTTTATACTGGGGAAAAAAAGATAAAAATATTTATTTAAGTTCAGAGTCTTTCCCTCTTAAAAAAATAAATTGCAACCAAATAAAAAAAGTTACTGAACCAATAATTATCAATATGCCCATAGCAAATGTAAAGACTTCAATAATAGATTATAAAGTTACAAGAAGAGATTTAGTTCCTGATATTTCTAAATTATCAGTAAATGAAAAACTTTTAAAATATCAACTCAATAAAGTTAATAGATGCAATAAATGTATATTGCCGATAAATTTTCCTTTTATTACATTTGACAATGATGGAATATGTAATTTTTGTACTAATTATCAAAAAAAATATTTAAAATTTGAACAAAACGATAGTATAAAAAATTTTAAAAAAATTTTAAATGAATATAAAGATAAAAAAAATAAAATAAATTGCATTATTCCACTTTCTGGAGGTAGAGATAGTTGCTACGGTCTTCATCTTGCAGTTAAAGAATTAAAAGTTGCGCCAAAAACTTTTACATATGACTGGGGTTTAGTTACTGATTTAGCTAGAAGAAATATTAGTAGAATGTGTTCGATTTTAAATGTTGAAAATATAATTGTTGCAGACAATATAGAAAAAAAAAGATCCTATGTTAAAAAAAATATTTTAGCGTGGTTAAAAAAACCACATTTAGGGATGGTGAATTTATTTAATGCTGGGGATAAACACTTTTATAAATTTTTAGAAAAAATAAAATTTCAAAATGATGTTAATCTCAATATATGGTCTTATAGCCCATTCGAAATTACCCACTTTAAACACGGATTTTTAGGTATAAAACCAAATTTTTTAAATAAAAAAACCTATAATGCAGGTCTACTTAGTCAATTGGACTACCATGCAAAAAGACTAAAAGTAATGTTTGAAAATTTTTCTTATTTTAATTCTTCAATTGTAGATACATTAGTTGGTGAGTACAGCAGAAGCATTAGCAAACATGAAGATTATTATTATTTGTTTAATTATTTTAGATGGGATGAAAATAAAATAAATGAAACTTTAATAAATGTGTATGATTGGGAAAAATCGCCAGACACTAATTCTACATGGCGTATAGGAGATGGCGCGGCTCCATTTTACAATTATATTTATTATACTATGGCTGGATTTACCGAATTTGACACATTTAGAAGCAATCAAATTAGGGAGGGGGACATCTCCAGAAGTCAGGCTTTGGAATTTATTCAAGATGAAAACAGGCCAAGGCATCAGGGTATTAAGTGGTTTTTAGAAGTTATAGGTTTAGATTTTGAGACAACTATTAATAGGATTAATCAGTTTTCTTTTTTCAAAAATTAAAATTTTTCTAAAAATGAAAATACTTTTTATTTGTAAATATTTATCAACTGACCAGAATGGCATGGAATCAAGACTAGCAACATTAATAAAATATTTCAAAAAAAATAATTATCAAGTTTCAGCGATAACAAGTAGTATTTCATTAAAAAAAATTCAATTTAAAAAAACATATACTCTTAAAAAAATTAATAATGTTAATTATTATTTTATCAGAGATTTTTCTGAATACTCTTTGTACTCTTTTAAAAGAATATGGTCTTGGATAAATTTTGAGTACCGTATTTTTACTTTTAATTATAACTTACTCGGCTTTAAACCAGATATCATTTATGTTTCATCTTTATCATTATTTACTATTTTTAACGGAATTTATTTAAAAAAAAAATTCAAATCAAAATTAGTATTTGAGATGAGAGATTTGTGGCCTTACTTTTTGTATACTACAGGAAGATTTTCAAAATTTAATCCCTTAATTATAATTTTAAGTTGGATAGAAAAATATGGAATTTACAAAAGTGACTTGATTATAAGCCTCATTCCTAGAATTAATAAATATATTAAATATAAAGGATTTCATAATAAAAAATGTTATTCATCGACTTTTCCATTAAATAAAAATTTTTTTTTTAAAAAAAAAAATTTTAAAAATAGTAAAGATCATTTAAAGTTTAATATTTGTTACGCTGGTAATTTTGGTTTTGATAATCATTTAGAAGATTTGTTAAATTTAATTTCAAAAACAAAAGATAAATCTTTATTATTTAATTTTTTTGGAGATGGTTCCCAAAAAAAATTTTTACAAGAAAAATTTTCACACTTAACCAATGTGAAATTTTATGATCACATAGAATATAAAAATTTACACTCAGTCTTAATACAAATGAATCTCTTGGTAGTTAGTTTTGGTTTTAATAATAAGTATCCTTTATTTGGGTATGAGTTAAACAAACTTAACAATTATTTAATGGCATCAAAACCTATACTTGTTATTGGTAGTAAAAAAAATTTATTACCTGAGAGAGGAAACTTTACTTTTGTAACTGAAAACAATTCTTTAATCTTTGAAAAAAAAATAAATCTTATAAAAAATAATTATAAACACTTTTTAAATATTGCTAAATTTAATAAAAAAAATATGATCCAAAGAAATAATCCTAATTTAATTTTTAGTGAAACTATTAAAAATTTAGAAAGTTTATGATGTATAATAAGAATCAAATACAATCTGTTTCTAGTATTTTAAAAAAGAATAAAACTAATTATTGGACGGGTAATGAGAACAAGAAATTTGAAAAAGAATTTTCAAAATACGTAAACAATAAATATTCCATCGCAGTATCCAACGGTAGCGTTGCGTTAGAAATTGCTCTTAGAGCTTTAAATTTGAGAAAGGGCGATGAAATTATAGTAACTCCAAGATCCTTTATTATTTCTGCAACTTGCACATTAAATCTTGGACTAAAGACTATTTTTGCAGAAGTGGATGAAAATGGAAACTTGAGTATAGAGGGCATTCTTAAAGCTTATGGAAAAAGTGTTAAGGGAATAATTCTGGTTCATTTAAATGGATTATCTTGCGATTTGGATCCAATTATTAAATTCGCAAAAAAAAATAAAATTTTTTTAATTGAAGACTGTTCACAAGCTCATGGTGCAATTTACAAAGGAAAACCTGTCGGTTCCTTTGGGGATGTATCGGCTTGGTCTTTTTGTCAGGATAAAATTATCTCAACTGGAGGCGAAGGTGGAATGATATCAACTAATAATAAAAAAATATGGGAGAGATGTTGGTCATATAAAGACCATGGTAAAAATTATAATAGTGTTTTTTATAAAAAACACAAACTTGGGTTTCGTTGGCTTCATGATCAATTAGGATCTAATTATAGGTTAACCGAAATGCAAGCTACTCTTGGCAGATATCAGCTTAAACATCTAGATAAGCAAATAAAAAAAAGAAATCAAATTGCCTATTTATATATTGATGGTTTAAAAAATTTTTGGACTAAAAATAATTTATTAAAAAAACCGAATTTTGCATGTTTAGACTGCCCCTTAAGAAATAAAATTAATAAAAAATGCAATTTTTGTCGCCATGCATTCTATCGTCTTAATTTATTTATAAATAAAAAAAAAGTTAAACAAATAAAACTTATTAATGAACTTAATAAAAAAAAAATATTGTGTGGAGTTGGTTCATGTCCCGAGATATATAGGGAAAAAATATTTAAAAAATTAAAAATTTTTCAAAAAAAAAGATTTGCAAATGCTAAATTACTCGGAGAAACCAGTATTACTTTTTCAATAAATCCTTATAGAGCTTTATCTACGATAAGAACCGAAATTAAATCCATTAATGATATATTAAGTAAATATCTTTAATCGATGTATCAAAGTTACTTTAAAAGATTATTTGATATAATTTTGAGCATAATTCTAATATTGATTTTATTTCCTGCGATGATTTTAATATTTTTTTTAATATGGCTTCTTATAGGATTTCCTATTTTTGTTCAGAAAAGACCTGGTTTAAATAATAAAATTTTTAAATTTTATAAATTTAAAACTTTATATGACGAACCAAGTACTATTTCTGAGAAAAAAAGACAAAATAGTTTTGGTAATTTTTTAAGGAAAACAGGTTTAGATGAAATACCACAACTATTTAACGTTTTAGTAAACAACATGAGTTTTGTAGGTCCGAGACCATTATTAGTAGAGTATTTAAAAAAATATTCTAATTATGAAAAAAGAAGACATTTAATTAAGCCGGGAATAACAGGTTTGGCTCAGGTTAATCCAGGTCCTTCAGGCATGAAATCGTGGAATAAAAGTATAAAATTAGATATTTATTATGTAACACACGTTAGTTTTTTATTAGATATGAAAATATTATTAAAGACATTTAAATTGATAATTTTAAGAAAAAAACAATATCAAGATTTTAAAAAGTTTTATGAGTAAAAAAATAGCAATTATTGGAGCCGGGGGCCATGGAAAAGTTGTTGGGGAAATAGCGTTATTAAATAAATTTAAAGTTATTAATTTTTTTGATGATGCCATAGTAAGTAATTCTGGCAAATTCCCTTTCTCAGTTATAGGTACTTTAAACGATCTTAAAAATAATTTGGAAAATTATGACTCTTATTTTGTGGCGATAGGAGATAATAAAATTAGATGTGAGAAAATGAATTGGCTAATAAAATATAAAGTAAGTTTTGTTAACTTAATCCATCCTCAATCAACTATTAGTAAATTTAGTTCTTTAGGCGTAGGTATTTGCGTTATGGCTCACGCTGTAATTAATCCAGGAACTTTTATAGGAGATGGCGTGATTATTAATACTTCCGCATCAATTGATCATGACTGCATACTCGAGGATTATGCTCATATTTCCCCTAATTGTTCTTTATCAGGAAATGTAAAAATTGGAAAATTTACTCATTTAGGAACAGGCACATCTGTTCACCCGGGTATAGTAATAGGTAATAATGTATGTACTGGAGTTGGTTCCAAAATCTATAAAGATATTCTAGATAAAGAAGTAATAAAAAATAATTAAAATGATTCATTCAAAAAACTCTCAAAATGAAGAATAAAGCTAAAATTTTATTTTTTAATACTTTAATTTTCATATTTTTAATAATTTTTTTCGAAACCTCCGGTTATATTGTAAGGAAATTATTAGGCAAAGTAAGCGTTGGATGGGTTTATCGAACTGATGCTCAAACTTTAGTTTTAGAGGAATTTCCGTGTGTAAGAATGGAAACGCATCCAGTTTTTTCACATGTGCCAGATCATAGAGGAGATTGTAAAATTTTAGGAGGTTATTCAAATGGACCATTTGTAGAATATTCAAGAAAAAAGAAAGATAATTCTATTGTTACACTTGGAGGATCAACAACAAGTGGTTTTTATCAACACTACTCAAAAGGCGAAACCTGGCCATTTCTATTAAACAAGATTTTAGAAAATCAAAATTATAAATATGATGTCATTAACGGGGGGCACGGTGGTTATTCCTCTTCTGAAGAACTTCTACAGCTATTATTAAATGTTAGAAGATTAGATCGTAATATTAAAGTTATAATAAGTCTTAATGGAATTAATAATTTATATTCAGAAAACAGAAATTATCTTTTTTTAAATGATAGAGTCGTAGAAATGTATGAGAGACAAATGTGGATTGATCAATCTTTCCTTTCTAGATTTATGCCAAATATTAACTCTTTGATAAGAAATTTTTCTCCTAAAAGTCAGTTCAAATCAGATATGGGAAAAAGAAAAAATAATATAATTAATCAAACAAAAAAGTTGTCGAATGTAGAAATTTGGGAATCGGATATTAAAATTATGTATGCAATATCAAAATCTATGGGTGCAGAGTATTTAGTATTTTTGCAGCCAACTATGGGGTTAAATGGTGAGCAATCAATTATGCCGAGTGATTTAAATTCTAGCGATGCGAAAATGCTTAGTTTTATTTTGGATGATCAGGGTGGATCAGAAGGTTATAGCAGCGGTTATAAAAAAAAATTAAATGATGTCTATAATGAATTAAGAGCAAAGTGTAGGATTATTGAATTTTGTATTGATATTACTGATACAGCACCTCCATCTGTTAGTAACAATTATAACAATCCAAGACATCACAATGAAAATGGCAATCAACTTATAGCTAATAAAATTTTCGATATTTTAAAATCAAAAAATTTGTTAAAGAATAATATTAAAAGTCATAAATATTAGTTATGTCAGATTATTCTTTACAGCTTATTATAGTTTGTAAAATTATGTATAAAATTAATAGTGACTTATTACCCAAGTCTAAATAATTTATATTAAAATAATGAGTCATATAAAGATAAAGTTAAATTATATTAATTTTTGTTTATCTTTAGTAATACCATTTTTAATTTTAGGACCATTTTTTCCAGATTTAATTTTAAGTTTATCTTCTTTAATATTTTTGATTTACATTTTAAAAAAAAGAAATTTTAGTTATTTTAACAAAAAACCCTTAATTATTTTTTGTATTTTTTGTATTTATTGTATTTTAGTCAGCATCTTTGTTGCTAAGAATATTTTGTTTAGTTTTGCAACTTCATTATTTTATTTTAGAATTGGAGTATTTGCTTGTTTAATTTGGTATTTAATTGAACAAAATAAAAAAATATTAAATTATTTTTATTATGCTTTAGTTATTTTTTTTTCAGTTTTAGTAGTAGATGGTTATATTCAGTTTTTTCTCGGGTTTAATATTATAGGATTGCCTGCAGCAGGTGATCGCATTTCATCTTTTTTTGGAAAAGAGCTTATAATGGGATCTTATTTATCAAGATTGTTTCCTTTATTATTTTCTTTATTTGTAATAAAAAAAAAAAATGGAAATTTTGAACTTTATTATATTGGAGGATTATTTATATTAATTGATGTTTTAATTTATATTTCAGGAGAAAGAACCTCTTTTATTTTTTTAAATTTATCTACCTTATTTATTATTATTCTAGTTAAAAAATATCAAAAATTTAGGTTGTTTACTTTTATTTGTGCCTTAGTTTTAATTGCAGGCTTGACTTACAGTTATGATAAACTTTCTGATCGCATGATCTCTAGTACTTTAAGAAGCATAGGTTTAACCAAAGAAAGTCAAAAGAAAAATATCTTTACCATCGAACATGATAGTTTAATCAAAACGGCTTATAATATGTTTTTAGATAAACCTATTTTCGGGCATGGACCTAAAATGTTTAGGGTGATATGTAAAGATGAAAAATATGCAACCGGTGTTGCGCCTTGTAACACCCATCCTCATAATTTTTATGTGCAGTTATTAGCTGAGGCTGGAATCATTGGATTTAGCTTTTTATTTAGTGCTTTTGCTTATGTTTTGTATTGTGCTTATAGGCAATTTAAAAGTATTGTTTTAAGACAAAAGAGATATTTAACCGATTATCAAGTTTGTTTGTTAGCTGGAATATTAATTACCGTTTGGCCATTAACTACCAATGGTAACTTTTTTCACAATTGGTTGATGATAGTTTATAGTTTGCCTGTAGGATTTTATCTTCACTCTATTTATGGTAAAAATAGAAAGAATATTTCTTTCTAATTTTCTTTATTTTTAAAGATTAAAAAATTAAAATAAATTTTTATTATTATTATGTTATTTAAAATTCATACAGCTACAAAAAGTATTTTAAATCTTCCCCGTTTTACAAAACAGATTATTGCTATAATTGTTGATTTAAGTTTGTGTGTTTTATCTACTTGGTTTGCATTTTATCTTCGCTTAGATCAGTTTATTTTAATTCAAGGGACAGTCTTAACGGCTGCAGTGGCATCCGTTGCTTTGGCACTGCCTGTCTTTTGGTTACTTGGATTATATAGGACTATCTTTAGGTATTCAGGTTTAAGCATAATGTTTTCAGTGTCCATTGCTTTATTAGTATATGGATTACTATATTTTTCAGTTTTTGGAGTTTATGGGGTTGTAGGCATTCCAAGATCTATTGGCATCCTTCAGCCCATGTTATTATTTTTTGCAGTTGTAATTTCAAGATTATTTGTAAAATATTTACTTGGTGGCAATTATCTTTTTAAAGACAAATCTCAATTTTTAAAAAAAACACTAGTGTATGGAGCCGGCAGTACTGGTCAACAGTTAGTATCTGCTTTGGCAAATAGTAATGAATTAAAGGTAGTTGGGTTTTTAGATGATGATGACCGACTTCATGGTCAGGTTTTGCAAGGCCAAGAGATTTACTCATGTTTAAAAATTGCTGATTTAATAAAATCAAAAGAAGCACAATTAGTTTTACTTGCACTCCCATCTATCTCTAGATTTAAACGAAATGAGATCTTAAAGAATTTAAGTAACTACCCACTCCACGTGCAAACTTTGCCAACGGTTGCAGATATTATTCAAGGAAGAGTAAATTTATCCGATATTAAAGATTTAGATGTGGATGATATTTTAAACCGCGATCAGGTTTTGCCAAATACTGAATTATTACTTAAAAATATAACGTCAAAAGTCGTATTAGTAACAGGGGCAGGCGGTTCCATTGGCTCTGAGTTATCTCGTCAAATTGTAAAACAAAATCCTGAGAAATTATTGCTTTTAGAAGTAAATGAATTCGCTCTTTATAAAATTTATGAAGAGTTAAAAATTCTAGATAAAAATTTAAAAATTGTTCCGCTTCTTGTTAATGTTCAAGATCAAATTAAAGTAAATGAAATATTTAAAACTTTTAAAGTCGACACCGTTTATCATGCTGCAGCTTATAAACATGTGCCCTTAGTTGAGGAAAATATTTCAGAAAGT
>Ga0114976_10003377_pt1 | contig 10012 bp, 9 predicted proteins | sample S_130805_EF_Meta_FD_87319 | JGI IMG/M metagenome (GOLD analysis project Ga0114976, IMG submission 87319) | Freshwater microbial communities from Lake Simoncouche, Canada to study carbon cycling - S_130805_EF_MetaG | ecosystem: Environmental > Aquatic > Freshwater > Lake | place: Lake...
AAAACTAATTAACTAAATATTATTATAAAAACTAAAATAGAAATTATAATAATGTTAAACGATTTAGAACAAATACCAAAGAGTATAAGTACTCTAACCGATATAGAAGCCGGTGTCAACTATTGGTTTTCTGATATTGAATCTATATTAGAAAAAATAAGAAAAAATAGTGTTATGTTATCTCACAACCATAAAAAGTATTACATATACTTAAAAACAAAATTAAAATATTTTAGAATTCCTGTTATTGTTTTATCATCTATAAATACAGTACTTAGTATTAGTTTAGATAAATATACTCTTTATGCTAGTGTAATTATATGCGCTATCAATTTAATTGTAACTATAATTAGTAGTATAGAATTATTTTTAAATATACAGAAACAAATTGAAACTAATTTATTATTACAGACTGGTTTCTATACCTTATCTATAAATATTTATAAAACTTTACAATTGAATAGAACTAACAGAACTATAAAAGGTTTAGACTTTCTTAATGAATGCTTCGATGAGTACAATCGACTATTTCACCTTAGTACTTTACAAACCATTAAGGACAGCTTGACTCCACTTGAGAAGGAATTAACTGACCATGAATCACCTAACTCTTCAACTATACACAATGAGACTAATCTATAATCAGTAAAGTTTTTAATTTATATTCCAATATTCCAATTATTCCAATAATATAAGGGTTTTTATAAAAGTATCTATGCGAGTGATTCTAAGAAGAAAGTTCGTAGAACGGCCCATTTTCCGGAATAAAATGGAATTGGATTTCAAAATAATATTTAAATAGTAGATAGGTATATAAAATATATGAGTAAAGATAATTATAATGACGACGAAGCAACAGAAGAGGAAGATATCTACGGTGAAGGTATGATCCGTCCTATGATGCATACGACAGTTAATAAATTAATAAAATTAGGAAAGCTTAAACAAGAAGATATGATAGGTGGAAAGCTAACAAGTGAAAAAGCCCGAAAATTGTATAAAAATAACATAAGAGTACACATCAGGCATTACGTACCAAAAGATCAAAGAAAATATTTTCATGATGTGGAAATCAAAGGTGGTATGCTAGACATAGGGAATGCAGTAAAAAAGATAGGATCAACAGTAAAGCACACATTTAATAAAGCAGTTGAAAAGGTAGGACAATATACAGACGTCGTATTACATGGAAGAAATGACTATCCGCCAAAGGTAAGAAACTTAATCAAGATATACGGTGACAAACGTATAACACATATTACAGTTGACAGAACTCCTGTACCTAGTGTACTGACAAGCGCATTGAATGCTGTATCGTTGGGAGCATTTAAACAGAGATTCGATAAACTACCATATGATAAACTGTTTCATCTAAGAATGGATTTAACTTTCTCAGATAATACCCGTTTAGCCGTAGAAAAGAATGAAGTGATTAACATGTATACAAACCCCAAGAAATTAAAAGAGGGTGAACAACGTGATGTGATTTGTAGAGAGTCTGATCTAACCCTTAACAAACTGTTAGCAGGAGGTCAAAATATACAAAAAGACAAGTGGTTCGGCTATTCCGCAAGTAATAATAATTGTCAAGATTTTATTTTATCATTATTGAACGGATCACATATCGGTAATGATCAAGACAGACAATTCGTTAAACAGGACACATCTTCATTATTTCAAGGTGATTCATTTTTAAGAAAGTTCGCAAATACTGTAACTGATATAGGAAGCAAAGTAAATGAAATAACTACAGGTGCAGGTTTAGAAGGTCATAGTCATGTTCAAAGTGTTCTATTTGATAAATCAAAATGGACAGTATATACAGCTACTAAATGGCTTAAGAAACATGGATACGATGGATTAGGTGTAGATGAGAAACCCAATACTTTAAGGTTTAGACAAGTTGAACCAAATAAATCAGATAAATATATTACTAAAACCTTACCTGATAATATAGAATTAGTTATAGCATATAAAAATAAAGTTTCTAATAATAAACATATGGTTAATAAAATTACAGGAAGAGGAGGAGGTGCATCTACAGCTAGAGTTACTCCGGAACTATTATCAGACGAAGAACTTTTACAAAGAAGAAATGAAGAAGACAGAAGATTATTAGATGAACATACACGGGAATTGGAGGTTATGATGAAAAGTCTAGCAGACCGTTATAGTGTTATTCCGCACAATATGATTCGAGATGTGCGAAATTTAGCAACAATTACATACAGAAATCGTATGCGAAATATACGTCGCACGCGTGCACGTGAAGATAGAAATAGAGAAAGAATAAGACGAAATATGACACCTCCTGTTTCAGAAGATGAAGATGAAGAAGGTAGTCGTACAGAATCAAGAAGTCCAGAACATATAGGAAGAGGAGTTTTTAATAGAAGAAGTGATTATGAAAGTAGTTCATCAGATTCAAGTTCCGATGACGAATCACAAAGTTATAAAGGACGTGGATTACAACACGAGAAAGATATTATTCAACATATTAAAAAATTAGGACAAGTAATTAAGGCTCATCAACAAGTACATGGTGGAAGTCTTAGTATTTTGGATGAATGTAAAAAGATGATTCCGCATGGTGATTTAGTCCATATAGATATAGGATCACATAATGCTAAAGGTAATATTGAAGGTGAAGGAATTAGAGGTGGTAATTTATCATTACTACAACTAATGGAAAACTTTAAGAAGAGAGAAGATGCAGATCTAAAAAAATCAATGAAACAATATTACAAAGATAGAAATGAAGAAGTATCAGACTTAACTAAAAAAGTTAAAAAGTTACCTAAATATGGAAAAGCATTAGGATCAGGATTTAAGAAAGGATCAGAAGCCGCAAAGGAGCACATGCGTAAAATTAGAGCAATGAGAAAGAAATAGTTTCTATAATTATAATTAAACATTTATTAATTTATATATATACTAATGAAATATTATATATACAAAATATTTGACAATAATAATAAAGATGAATTTTATATAGGGTCTACAAAAAATTTAAGTTCAAGAATAAGTCACCATAAAAAGAATGTTAGAAATAAAGTAGGTAAAAGATATTGGTGTAAAATATATCAATACATTAGAGCTAATGGAGGGTGGGATAATTTTACTGTAGATATCATAGAAGCAGGTACATGCGATGATCCTAAATTCTGTAAACAAAAAGAACAATTCTATATAACTAAATACTCACCAACTTTAAACTCAATAATGGCCTGTATAAATAGTCCTAAAGAAATAAATTCTATATAAATTATCGCACCCGTTTCTAATTTCACAAGAATTAAGAAAAAATATTATTTATAAGAACTTATTATTAGACTAAATCGACTACTTCCCTAATGTACGTTTCTTATTATTTGATATACGATAAAAAACTATAATTGTTTATGATATGACAGATAAATTTTTATATACCTAAATGGTATATAAAAGATTATTCCTATATATAATTATATGAGTTCAGAACCACAAGTTATATTTAATGATTCATCTATATACGCTGCAGATATTAAATGGCGTGATGATATTGAACAACAACCTATTAACGACTACGAAAAAGATATGCTTAAAAATACTAAAGATGCAGATCAATTATTAAAAGAAGAAAGTGAAGAAAGACCACCGGAACTTACTGATGATCAAAAACTAAAACAAAAAAGTAGAGACTATATTACAAGAGTCAAAGTATTAGCATTAGACAGTATCGGTAAGCATCCATTAGCTAATACATATTATTTTTCAAGAAAAGAGAAGCAATCACTTATATCTGCTATGGAACATATTATGTTAAAGACTGAAGATGAGATTATTTACTTATTCAATACTGTTTGTAATGATAAACTATTTACAAATGAATCTGATTATTCTACTTTTCCTGTCTATAATTATTTAGTTTAACCATATTTTTTCTAGAAATCCTAAAATAACTAAAATAGTTTCTAAAATAATATAATAATATATAAATGTATAATTCTTATACTATTTTATAGATAAATAATGAGTGGACAACCTTACCGTTACGCATCAGATCCTGAAAGATACAGGACTGAATATTTAGATTCATTAGGCTTAAGAGCTAACATCGATAATATGAATCTCCAAGCCAATAAAACATATAAACTAACTGGTCAACTACCACCAGTATCACAAATGCAAGAGACAAGAACAACATCTGAAATACTTGCAGATAATGAAAGACTTAAAATAGATATTATAAAAGCAATGAGAGAAGTTGGTGATGCACAATTTGCTCAAGCAGTAATACAACGAATACAGAATTCCCCATTAAATACAACGGGTAGCTTATATACATTCTTCGCCCAACGAATACAAGCAATTATTAAAAATCTTAAAGAACAATATCATTATGGAATTAAAGGTGATACTAAAGATGTGGAAACCTTTGCAAGTTTTGTAGAAGATATGTTTACTAAAACTAAATCAATGACATCTTCCGTAAAAGGATACTTTCAACAAATACATGATGGTCAAAAACGTAGTATACATAATCCCGAAGATTATGATAAGATTTATACATTATTTAAAGATATTGCTAGACGTTTATTATTGAAATCTAAACCATCTAGTGCAATTGGAAAGAAATGTAATATGATTGCACAGGGTTTACGATTATATACTGAATTTTTATCTATGGATACTATCGATAGAATAGTTATGATGATTGCTAATGAAAAATCAGAAAATTTTGTAGTTTATGAAAATGGTAAACCTACAAATAAACTTGATGATTTTTACGATGTATTTAAAAGGTATAATGAAATTGTAGAACAATTCCCGGCAGCATCAACATTAAATGGATTATTACAACAATTAGACCAAACTATTATTAACTCTGATACTACATTGACTAATAGATTATTAACTGAATTTGAAAGTTTAGTAAGTATGATTAATGAAGTAGGAGACTTAATTATAGAATTAAGAAGATTACGTAATACATTAAATAGTTTTTATAATCAACCAGTTGATAAAGACGAAGAAGCAGCAGAAGAATATTTTAATCAACAACCAACACAATCTGAACCATCTCCACCACCACCAACACAACCTGAACCATCTCCACCACCACCAACACAAGAAGACACAGGAGGAGGTGAAGGAGAACCATCATCTAAAGATTCTATTGATACAGAAGATTTAAAATCTGAAATTGATCGTACTGAAAAATTAATTGAAACTATCAGAAGTGATTTACAAAAGTATCATGAAAAATTAGATTCTAAATTACAAGAACCGGATTCTGCAACTAAAAATACTTTTATAAAAACAATATCTAAAAAAATAAAAGCTCTCGATGAACAATATATAGCAGCTAAACAATATTTAGAAACATTAAATAGTAAAATGTCAGGTCATGGTTTACGAAGAAGAGGAAGACCTAAAGGATGTGGTGTTGGTAAAAAAACTTCATATACAGAAAGTGTCAAAGCTCATACTGCATATGATAAAGGTGTTATGGAAAGCCCAAGATTTGTTAAGTTTGGTAGATATCTAGTCAATACCCATAAACTTAATAAAGATGATATTTTAGCATTGAAACAACCATCAGGTGCGACGCTTGTAGATTTTCCAAGTGTTCGTATATCTAAAAATTTATCTAATGTTGTTAAGAAGATGATTGGTGGTGGTGTACCATCGTATAACGAACTCAACGGATTATCTGAACCAGAAAAGGTATACCTTCATAAAATATCATCAAAGGCCAATATACTTGATAAATTTAGTATTCCTGCACCTAGTAAAGACCAACAAGAGAAGGATATACATGAGTTTGAAGTATTGAAAGGTGAAATAATGGCGGGTAATGATAGCAAGGAATTAATTAAGAAGTTTAAACTTCATTTAATAAAACTTTCTAAAAATGGTTCATTACCAAAGAAAGAAGTAGCAGAAATTATGGAAGAACTTTTACAGTTAGGTTTCTAATTAAAAAATAGTTTACAATAATTATATATAATGTCAACAGCCGGAATTTATAATTACCATCCTAAGGTAGAACATCCTAATAAAATATTCCCACAAATGAAATCAGGAGAATTTCAAAAGCCTTTCTTCTTTGGAGGATCACAAGTACCTGAAAATCTTAATATATCTACAGGATTAGGAATTCAAACACCTTATATGAGTCATGTACATAGCATGCATAAATTAGATGCGCAAAATAGAGGAACAGGATTAACAGTACATAAAAATCATAAAATCTATTTACCAAAATATATGAGCACTATAAAAAAATAACTTAAAAATTTTAAATTTAAAAAAAAATAGTTAATAATAATTAAAACCTTATTTATATATAACCTTATATAAAAAATGTTTGTAATAGTTTTCAATCAAACTAACATCGTTAACGATGATCAAAATAATAAACTTGTTTATAAGTTTCCAAATTCAGTAGTGTTAAAAGATAAATATGTAGCAGTATCGAGTATATCAATGTTTTACAGTTGGTTTAATATTACCGCAAATTATAGTAATAATATAGTTACATATACATGGACTGCAGGAGCTGTAACAACTACATATACTGTAATAATCCCAGATGGATTATATGAAATTTCAGAATTAAATAATTTCTTTCAATATACAATGATTCAAAATGGTACATATTGGATTGCATCTAATGGTGCAAATATATACCCTTTTGAAATTTTATTAAATGCATCTAGATATGCAGTTCAACTTAATACTTATCTTGTTCCTACATCATTACCAACAGGAGCATCAGTACCTGGTAACTTTCCTGGATGGCCAACTACTACACAAAATCCAGTAATTACGTTTCCTGCAAAATTTAATATTATTGTTGGATACGGAGATGGATTTACATCTAATGCTAATGTTGGTAATGCATATGTTCCATCATCGCCAACTGTATCAACTTATTTTGAAGCTAAAACATCAGCCGGAACATTAAGTTATTTATCAAATACTGCACCTCAAGTTCAACCAAATAATACCGTATTACTATCATTATCCAACATCAATAATCCATACTCTCAACCATCTAGTATTATTTATAGTTTGAATCCCGCCGTTGCAGTAGGTGAACAAATATATCAAACGCCTCCTAATTTCATGTGGAATAAAATGATTGACGGCACATATAACGAATTAAGATTAACCTTCTTAGGAAATGATCTACAACCTCTACCTATTGCTGATCCTAATATGACTATCCTTCTAACAATTAGGGATCGTGACGAGGGATTTTTGGCAGGAAAGTAAATCTCCAATTATAAAATCCAAATATCCATAAAAATGACTGATTTACGAACTTACCCTAGTGTTTTTCTTTTATGGATACTTTTATAAAATCACTATATTTCTGGAATAAAAAGGAATTTGGAATTATTATTAATATATAAACAAATAGTAACTATATATTATTAATGAATAACTTAGAAGATAGTCAATATATTAACAGATTACAAGACGAACTAGAATCATCAAGAACAACTATAATGAATGAAATGAAGGCTGATAAAGAGTGTACAAAAGAAAGAGTATTGAATACAAAACTATTATGTATAGACACTATATTAAAATCATTACGTAAATATAATAATCTAAAAATAAAAGAGAAATTGAAAGCTGACTTATAGTAGTTTAAAAACATGTTATTACATTAATAATATTATCAAATGGTTTACAATAGTGTAACACATACTAAAATGCCTTTCTCAAATGCAAAGGTTAGACCCTTATTATCAAGAATTTCACATTCCGGTACTGGTATGGGATCTGTATTATTACATACAGGAGGTGGAGGTGCTGGATCATCTTATAGTGATATGGATGATTATATTAGAACTACAGGAATTAATCCATATACACGACCAGGTGTAATGCAACCAAAAGGAAAAGGATTACAATCATTATCATCAAAATTAGAAAAGCTAGATATCATTCCCGACAAACATAGAAAAAAGAAAATAACAATGTCATTCTAAACATTGTTTCTGAAATAACAATGTTATTCTAAATTATATTAACCTAAATTATTCTCTAAAATTACTATTTTTAAAATTTATACTAATACTATTTAAAAATAAGTATACTATAATAAGTATTATAAAATAATTATGTCTGACAAACTTGTTTTCGACTTAGCCCAAGAAGTGGAAGGATCACCTAATGTGTTCGTCCGCAAAGATTGGCTTAATATTCTTGATAACCAAAATCAAAACTATAACAATAACCAGAGTATTATAGATACTTCACAATTATCTAACTCTAATAAATATATGTCTTATAGAGAGGCATATCTATCCGTACCTTTTATAATTTCATTGGCAACAACTGGGACAACTACTATATCCGGTGCATATGCAGGTGAAAATATTTTTACACCTGCAACTGCTGCACGTTCTGCAGATTTTTCAATTGGACTTAAAAATTGGTTTGGCCAAATTATTCACTCATTCACACTTGATTATAATGGTACTACTATTGTACAACAAACACCATATATTAATATGTGGAATTCGTTTAAACTAATGACATCTGTTTCAATTGATGATATTAATACACAAGGTGCTACTATTGGATTTTACCCAGATGATGCTACATCATGGCAATTTATGCCTGCTGCTGCTACTGCACAATATTGTGGTCAAGGAGTATGTAATAATTCAAATCAAATTGTTTCTATTGATACATATGGACAATATAACAGTTATGATGCTGGGTTAGGTAATCCTGGATTTTTACAAAGACAACAATTAATTAACTTTAACCCAGATGCAGTATCTGGTACAGGAGGTGGGACATATGGTTCACTTATTGCAAACGGTGCAGGTGCAGCAAGTAGTGTATGGAAATCATATATTTATAATAAAATAAATCAAACAGCAGCTAATGCAGTACCAGGTTTTTTTCAAATTGCCGTTGTTGCTACAATATATTTAAAACATATTCATAGCTTTTTTAATATGTGCCCATTACTTAAAGGTGTATTTATGAAAATGACAATGAATTTAAATAATACTACTACATCATTTATTACAGCATCTACATCATCAACTACAACTGTTACAGCTACAGGTTTACTATGTACCGGTGTATCAAATCCTTTAGGTGGTGTTAATCCTTTAATGATTGCAAGTGCATCGGGTCCAGTTGCAAGTCAAGTTATAACTAATATTACAACTGTTAATGGAGGTTATTCATTATGTCCTGGTGTTCCTGCAGCTACCGGAGTTACTTCTATTTCATATAGATTAAATATTTCAGTTGGTGCAACATGCCTTGATCCTACAATTAAATCTACAACAGGATATTCTGAAGGACCAATGTCAAAATCTGTATATTTATATATTCCTGCATATACATTTAATCCTGTATTTGAACAAGCATATTTATCATCACCTGTTAAACAAATTAAATATACTGATGTATACCAATATCAAGTTTTAAATGTTGCCCCTGATAACCTTTTTAATAATTTATTAACTAATGGTATTGCTAATGTTAAAAGTGTACTTATACTTCCTTTTTATTCAACTAATGGATTATCTGCTACAACTTCTACAATTGTTGCAACCGGTGCTACACCTTCTACTCTAGTAAACAATAATACTGGATTTTTATCAGGTACACCTGTTTGGCAGTCTCCTTTTGATCCTGCAGGAACTGGTCCTACTTCTCCTTTGTGTTGGATTACTAACTTCAATATTCAAGTATCGGGCCAAAATGCTATTTATAATACTGAACGTTATAACTTTGAACAATTTAATAACCAACTTTATGGACAAAATTCAGTTAATGGAGGTCTAACTGACGGGATTACATCTGGTCAAATGGATAGACAAAAATTCGATATGTGTTATTCTTATTACTATGTTAATGTTGAAAGAATGTTACCCGTTGAAATGTCTGTACCAAAATCTATTCAAATATTAGGACAAAATAAATCATCTAAAGCACTTGACTTATACTGTTTCATTGAATACGGGGTTGAGGTGTCGATCGATGC
>Ga0114976_10003380_pt1 | contig 10006 bp, 8 predicted proteins | sample S_130805_EF_Meta_FD_87319 | JGI IMG/M metagenome (GOLD analysis project Ga0114976, IMG submission 87319) | Freshwater microbial communities from Lake Simoncouche, Canada to study carbon cycling - S_130805_EF_MetaG | ecosystem: Environmental > Aquatic > Freshwater > Lake | place: Lake...
ACTCGGTGCTGACTCGCTTCGGCATCCCGCCTGCGCTCATCAGCAAGCGCCGGCTCGTGGGCACGGGCAGCCCCTCGCTGCCGTCCCACAGTGGCCGCCGGTTCTCTGAAAGTGGCCGCAGGTTTTCAACCTGCGGAGGGTTCGGGCATTGCTCCCGCTCGGGGCGTGTTTCGCGTGTCGCCGCCAGGATGGCGGCGCGTCAGGCGCGGCGAACCTTGGCTTCGCCTCCGCCTGACCCCAAGCGAAAACCGCCAGGATGGCGGTGTTTCGCGTATATCAAGCGAAAACCGCCAGGATGCCGGTGTTTCGCGTGAATTCAGTCCAGCCAGTCTTCCTCGGAGAGGCGCTCCGGCGTGTACGTGTCGGTCACGTAGCTGATGTCCTTGGAGATCAGTGACTCGACCTCGAGCTTGAAGCCGTTGGTGAGCATCGTCTCGATTTCCTTCTGCCAGGCCTTCTTGCCGGCAAACCATGGATAGGCGGCGATCTGCTTGGCCCGCTTGATGTCGGTGTCGTTGAGCTGGATCTGCACGCTCGGGCTGAGCTTGCACCGCTGATAGTCGCGGGAGCGGATGCCAAGGAAGCGGGCCTCGGGGATCGCCATGCGCTTCGACTCATACGCCAGGTTGATCGAGCCCTGCTTGAGCACCGAGTAGATGTAGTAGCCCCAGGGATCGTTGTCGAGCAGGCAGTAGACCGGCAGTTTGAGCTCGTTGTGCAGCCGGTAGAGCATCCGCCGCACGCCACGCGGCGGCTGACCGCCGCCGTGCGTCAGCAGGCAGTTGTGCTTCCGCCAGAACTTGTCCTCGTTGAACCGGCGCCAGACCGTGTCTTTTTCGACGTGCAGGATGAACTTCGCATCGCACGTCTTGAACTTCACGATGTCGGCCTCGACGATCGAGGGGATCGAGTAGCCGCCGGAGCCCATCCGGGAGCAGTCGATCTCGTCCCCCGAGTCGATCAGCGTGATCGGCCCCACCATGCCGCCGCGGTTGCTGGCATAGACGTGGAGTTCCTCGCGGAGGCTCTCCAGCGTCACCTCCAGGTCTTCGATGATCGGGTCGCACTCCTCCTGCGTGGCGAAGGTCTCCTCGCGGGTGCCCTCGATCGTGTGCTTGAGCAGGTAGTAGAGACCTCGGATGCTGGTGGTCTTCTGCTGGTCGATGAGCTGCTTGCAGCCGGTCGCCACCAGCAGCGTCTGCATGTAGCTCTTGGCCTGCGAGAGGTTGAAGAGCTGGCGGCGATTGGTCTGCCCCCCCATCTCGATGATCTTCCGCGCCTTGTTGAAGCGGACGTTCGAGAGGCTGCGGGTGGGGATGTCGAGATGGGGGTCGCGCTTCTTCTCGGCGGCGCTGGCCACCTCGTCGGCGAGATCGACGATCAGCCGGAGCGTCTTCTGGTCGATGACGGGCAGTTTGCCCGGAGCCTTGGGCGGACGTTTCGACTTCGTGGCCATGGCGCGTGAAGGGAGAGCGGAGGACCGGGGGATGTCGCCCGGAATCCTACCTGCAATCCCGGCGGCCCGCACGGCGGCCGACATCCGCGCCCAGCCGCGGGATCGGCCCGGCGGCCGGCCGAAGCGGGCTCAGCACCGCACGTCGTCGGCCTTGCCGACCGCGCGGCGGAGAATGTGGGGTGTCGGCAGCGCCGACTTCGCGGCCGCGGGCTCGGCGGCTGCCGTCCGTGCGGCGCCGAAGAACTCGGCGATCCGGCCGACCACCGTCCGCTGTTCGGCAGCGGTGAGCTCTGGGAAGATGGGCAGGGCGATCGTCTGCTCCGCCGCCCGCTCCGTTTCCGGGAGGTCGCCCTTGGCCCAGCCGAGGTGGGCGAAGCACTTCTGGAGATGGAGCGGCACGGGGTAGTAGATCTCCGTGCCCACGCCCTGCTTGGCGAGGTGCGCCCGCAGCGCATCGCGGTCGTCGCCGAGCACGCGGACCACGAACTGGTTCCAGACGTGGCGGCCGCGGGGCTCGTCGCCGGGCACGGCGATGCGGCCATGCAGATCGTATTCGGCGAACAGCTCGCGATACCGGCCGGCGTTCACCTGCCGGGCCGTGGTCCAGGCGTCGAGGTGCGGCAGCTTCACGCGGAGCACCGCGGCCTGGATCGAGTCGAGGCGGCTGTTGATGCCGATCACCTCGTGGTAGTACCGCGGCTCCATTCCGTGCACGCGGAGCAGCTTGAGCGACTTCGCGAGGTCGTCGCGAGTGGTCGTGAGGAACCCGCCGTCGCCGGCGCCGCCGAGGTTCTTCGTGGGATAGAAGCTGAAGCAGCCGATGTCGCCGAGGCTGCCGGAGCAGCGGCCGTGCCAGGTCGAGAGGATCGACTGGGCGGCATCCTCGACGATCGGCAGGCCGGCCCGGTCGGCGATCGTGGCGAGGGCGTCCATGTCGGCCGTGCGGCCGAAGAGGTGCACCGGCACGATCGCCTTCGTCCGGGCGCTGATCTTCCGCTCGACGTCACGAGGATCGACGAGGTAGGTCGCCGGGTCGATGTCGGCGAAGATCGGGGTCGCGTTCAGCCGGGTGACGGCGCTCGCGGTGGCGAAGAACGTGTAGCTGGGCACGATCACCTCGTCGCCCGGGCCGATGTCGAGGGCCATCAGGGCGAGGAGGAGGGCGTCGCTTCCGGAGGCGCACGAGATCACGTGGGGCACGTCGAGCGCCTTGGCCAGCTCGGCCTCCAGGTCGGCCACGTCGGGGCCGAGCACGAAGCGGCCCGAGTCGCACACCCGATTGATGGCGGCGCGGATCGACTCGCGGAGCACGTCGTACTGGCGGTCGAGCGCCAGGAGCGGAACGGAGGGCAGCAGGTCTGAGTCGGGGCCGGTGGTCGTGGCGGGTTCGGTGTCCGTGCTGCGGCGAATCATGGCTGGGGGAACTCCGTCGGGCCTGAAACAGGGATGGCGGCGGTCACGGTCGTGCGAGCGGCACGATCCGGCCACGCTTCGTGATCGTCACGATCGTGCAGGCCGCTCCAATGGATTCCGTCGGTTGGGTCCGAGGACGTGTGGCCGGGGTGCGATACGCCGCGCCGAGCGGGGAATAGGCGAACCTGCGCTGGAGGGTCAAGGGCAGGCGACGTGGAGCTGGCAGGAGAATCGGGGCAGGATGAGCAGGCTGAGGAGACTGGCCGGTTTTCGGCGTTTGACACCGGTCGGGGTGACGCCCTAGATTCGACGCCTGTTCCAGATCCATCCCATCCTGCGCGGTTGCGCATGGAGCGGGGATCGCGGAGGAGAGTTGTGCGGGTCGGCCACGTTCGTGTGGGCGGACCGCGAGCAGGATGGGATCCACGGCGATCACCGCTGTCATCGATCTGGGATTGATTGCCCAGCGGCTCGGCCTGACGGTCGCGGCAGTGCAATCGACGGTCGAGTTGCTCGACGCGGGCAACACCGTCCCCTTCATCACGCGGTATCGCCGCGACCAGACCGACGGTCTGGATGAGGAGCAGATCCGCCTGATCGCCGAGGCCGTGGCCCGCGCCCGGCAGCTCGCCGACCGCAAGCAGACGATCCTGCGGACGATCCAGGGGCAGGGCCGGCTCACCCCCGAGCTCGAGGCCCGGATCGTCGCCGCCGAGAGCACGAAGAAGCTCGAGGATCTCTACCTGCCCTTCAAGCCCCGGAAGCTCTCCCTCGCGGAGGTGGCGCGGCAGCGGAAGCTCGAGCCGCTCGCCCGGGAGATCCTCGCCGCCGATCCCGCCGCGGCGAACCTCGAGGCGCGGGCGGCCGATTTCGTCGATGCCGACGCCCAGGTGCCCTCCGTGGCGGATGTCCTGCTCGGCGTCGGCCACATCATCGCCCACGAGTTCAGCGAGCGGGCCGACCTGCGGCAGCGGCTCCGCGAGATTCTCTACCGGTCGGCCCACCTCAGGAGCCAGCGGGTCGAGAGCGAAGGCAAGGCGCTCTCCAAGGAAGAGAAGCACTACCGCGACTACTTCGACTACGGCGAGCACATCCAGCGGGTGCCCCCGCACCGCCTCCTGGCGATCAACCGCGGCGAGCGGGCCCGGCTGCTCAAGGTGCGGATCGAGGGGCCGGCCGAGGAGATGCAGGGGGTGGCGGACGAGCTGCTCGTGCCCGCGGGCCATCCCCATGCCGACATGCTCCGAGCCTGCGGCCGCGACGCCCTGGCGCGGCTGATCCTCCCCAGCCTCGAGCGGGAGATTCGCCGGGAGATGACCGACGTCTGCGAGTCGCACGCGGTGCACGTGTTCGCCCGCAACCTCCGCAACCTCCTCCTCCAGGCCCCCGTGGCCGGGCGCCGCGTGCTCTCGCTCGACCCCGGCTTCAAGAGCGGCTGCAAGGCGGCCGTGATCGACGAATGTGGCACGCCGCTCGACCACGCGGTCTTGCAAGTCGTCGGCAAGCAGGAGAAGCGGACGGCCGCGGCGGCGAAGATCGTGGAGCTGGTGCGGAACCACGCCTGCACCGTGATCGCCATCGGCAACGGCGCCGCGGCCCGCGAGACCGAGAACCTCGTCGCCGACCTGGTGGCGGGCGAACTCAAGGACGTCGACGTGGGATACGTGATCGTCAACGAGGCCGGGGCGAGCGTCTACTCGACGAGCCCGTTCGGCCGCGAGGAGCTGCCGGGCCACGAGGCGTCGGTCCGCGGCGCGATCTCCATCGGCCGCCGGCTCCAGGATCCGCTCTCCGAGCTGGTGAAGATCGAGCCGGCGAACATCGGCGTCGGGCTCTACCAGCACGACGTCAAGGCGCGGCACCTCCACGCCTCGCTCGACAACGTGGTCGAGAGTTGCGTCAACTACGTCGGCGTGGACGTGAACACCGCCAGCCCCGCGCTCCTCCGGCGGGTGTCGGGCTTCAATCAGGCCACCGCCAAGAACTTCCACGAGTGGCGGACCAAGAACGGCCCGTTCACCTCCCGGCAGCAGTTCCTCGAGGTGCCCGGCTTCGGGGAGGCCGCCTACGTGCAGGCGGTGGGCTTCCTGAAGATTCCCGGCGGCACGAATCCCTTCGATTCGACCTGGATCCACCCGGAGAGCTACCCCGTCGCCGAGAAGGTGCTCGAGCGGCTCGGTGGCAGCGTGGCCGACCTCGCCGCACGGCAGCAGGCCGAGGCCCTGGCCGACAAGGCTGCCGCGGTCGACCTCGAGGCGCTCGCCCGCGAGCTGGGCGTGGGCCGGCTGCTGCTGGCCGACATCCTCGAACAACTCGCCCGTCCGGGCCGCGATCCCCGCGAGGATCTCCCCAAGCCGTTCTTCAAGAAGGGCGTGCTCAAGCTCGAGGATCTCGCCGTGGGCATGGAGCTGATGGGCTCGGTGCTCAACGTGGTCGATTTCGGGGCCTTCGTCGACATTGGCCTGCACGACAGCGGGCTAGTGCACCTCAGCCAGCTCTCCAGCCAGTATGTCCGTGATCCGCACGACGTCGTGAGCGTGGGGCAGATCGTGCAGGTCTGGGTGCTGGAGCTCGACAAGGCCCGTCGCCGGGTGTCGCTGACGATGATTCCGCCGGTGGAGCGCGAGCGCCAGCAGCGGTTGGAGGAGGCCCGCCGCGAGCAAAAGGAGCGGAAGGCGCGTCGGGCCGAGCAGCCGGCGAGGCCGCCGGCCGATGGCGGACCAAGGCCTCCGCGGCCGCCCCGGCCACCCCGCACGCAGCGGCCCGCGCGGCCTCCCCGGCAGCCCGAGCCACGGGTCTACGAGGCGAAGCCGAAGGCGCCGCCGTCGGAGATCTCGAAGGCGATGCGCGAGGGCAAGGAGCCGCTCCGCACGTTCGGCGACCTGATGCAGTTCCTCGAGAAGAAGCCCGGCGACGACGAACCAGCAGCCTCGTGACCCGCCGCACGGCAAGGGGCGAGCGGCGGCCAGGCCCGCTCGCGTGAACCCGCAGACGCGGGAGGCTCGTGGCCTAGCGTTCGCGGAACGTGATCCGGCCCTTGGTGAGGTCGTAGGGGGAGAGTTCGACCTTTACCTTGTCGCCCGGCACGATGCGGATGAAGTTCTTCCGCATGCGGCCGGCCACGTGGGCGTTGACGATGTGTCCGCCCGCGATCTGCACCCGGAACCGGGTGTTGGCGAGAGCCTGTGTGACGACGCCCTCGACTTCGAGGGCCTGTTCTTTCTCGGCCATGGATTTCCTTGGTGGACCTGCGCGGATGAAGCCCGAATGTAGCCCGCCGCCGCCGGACAGTCCAGCAAGGCTAGGCGTCGTCGTCGGCGGTGGCCGCCGAACCCGACGCATTCCACCGCAGATAGGCGTCGAAAAACCCGTCGAGGTTGCCGTCGAGCACGCTCTGGAAGTTGCCGACGTAATGCCCCGTCCGCTGGTCCTTGACCCGCTGGTCGGGATGCAGGAAATAGTTGCGGATCTGCGACCCGAAGCCCGTCTTGGGCTTCGACTGGTGCTGGGCGTGCTTCTCCGCCTCCCGCTTCTCCTCCTGGATGCGGGCGATCCGCGCCCGGAGCATCTTCAAGGCGGTGGCCCGGTTCTTGTGCTGGCTCCGCTCGCTCTGGCACTGCACGACGATACCGGTGGGGAAGTGCGTGAGCCGGATGGCGCTCGATGTCTTGTTGACGTGCTGGCCGCCCGCGCCGCTGGCCCGGAAGACGTCTTCGCGGATGTCTTCGTCGCGGATCTCCACCTCGGTGTCGTCGTCGGCGATCGCCGGAGCCACGTCCACGGCGGCGAAACTCGTCTGCCGCTTGCCTTCGGCGTTGAAGGGGCTGATGCGGACCAGCCGGTGGATGCCCGTCTCCCCCTTGAGGTAGCCGTAGGCCCAGGGGCCTTTGATGGCCACCGTGGCGCTCTGGATGCCCGCCACCGCGTCGTCCTGGCGATCGAGGAGCTCGACGGTGTAGTCGTGCTTCGAGGCCCAGGCGGAATACATCCGCAGCATCATCTCGGCCCAGTCGTTGGCATCGGTGCCGCCGTCGCGGGCATGGATCGCGACGAGGGCGTCGCTGGAGTCGTGCGCACCCGAGAGGAGCGACGTGAGCTCGAGCGTGTCCACGAGCTTCTCGAGCTTGCCGGCCTCCGCGGCAAGCTCGGGCTCGAGCGACCCATCCTCGCGGGCGAGTTCCTCGAGGGCCTCGAGGTCGTTGCCGGCGGCGAGGGCCTCCTCGAGCGGCTTGAGCACGGAGTTGATCCCCTTCAGCTCGGCGACGGTGGCCTGGGCCTTTTCCTGGTTGTTCCAGAAGTCAGCCGAGCCCATCGCGGCTTCGAGCCGGGTGGCCGATGCCTTGCGTCCTTCCCAGTCAAAGAGAGTCCCGCAGCTGGAGCAGGCGGGCCCGGATCGACGCGGAGCGATTGAGAAGAGCGGTGTCCATGGCTCGGATTCTACGCGGAGCCGCAGCGTCGGAGAAGCCGACTTCTTCTCAGACCCGCTCGACGCGACCGCCCGGGAGCCGGCGGAGGATCCGGCGCATCTCCAGCACCCCGATCGTGGAGAGCACCTGCGATGCGGCCAGGCCGCTGGTCGCGACCACGTTTTCAATGTCGATGCACGACGGCATGCCGGCGGCGTCCATCGCGGCCAGCACCTGCCGCTCCACGTCGCCCAGCTGGAGTTCGGCGGGCGACCTCACGCAGCGGCCATCCGCCGAGGTGGACGCGGCCACGAGCGGACCGAGTTCTTCGATGATGTCGTCCACGCTCTCGACCAGCTTGGCTCCGTCGCGAATCAGCCGGTGGCAGCCGCGGGCCATGCGGCAGTCCACCTGCCCCGGCACCGCGAACACCTCCCGCCCCTGCTCGCCAGCGAGCCGGGCCGTGATCAAGGCACCCGAGCGTTCCGCCGCCTCCACCACCACCGTGCCGAGCGTGAGCCCCGACACGATCCGGTTGCGTTGTGGAAACGCGCCGGCATGCCCCTCGCCCAGCGGCGGTTCTTCGCTGAGCACCGCGCCCCGGGCGATCACCTCGGCGGCGAGTTCGGCGTGTTCGGGAGGATAGATCGTGAGCACGCCGGTGCCGAGCACCGCGAGCGTGCGGCCGCCGGCGTCGAGGGCGCCACGATGGGCCGCGGCGTCGATGCCGCGGGCCAGGCCGCTCACCACGGTGTAGCCGGCACGGGCAAGGCTCCCGGCGAGCTGCCAGGCGATCCGCTTGCCGTAGGGCGTGGGATGCCGGGAGCCGACCACCGCCACGGCGAGAGTGTCGCACGGCTCGATCGAGCCGCGGACGAACAGCACCCCCGGCGGGTCGGGAATCCGCGACAACAGGCCCGGGTAGCGGTCGTCGCCCTCGATCAGGGTTTCGACGCCCCGACGACGGCAGGTGGCGAGCAGCGCCTCGGCTTCGGCGATCGCCGCGAGGTCGGCGATCGCGGCGGCCCGCTTCAGGCCGATGCCCTCCACGGCGGCGATCTCCCGCGCCGGCGCGGCGAACACCGCCCGCGGCGACCCGAAGCGATCGAGGAGCAGGCGGCGGCGCCTGTCGCCGATGCCGGTCACACAGGCGAGGCGGACGTGGGCGAGCAGGTCGTCGTCGAGCGTGGCGGCGTGGGGCATCGCGGCCTCCCGGAAGGAGTGAACGGATGTACCGTTCTACATCCTCGCGGGCGGGCTCGTCAATCGACCGGGGAGGCGGAGCGGCCGCCGGGGCGACGGGCGAAGCGGGTCAGCCGGCCGCGACCTTGAGTTCGGCCAGGTGCTGGGCCGTGTTCACCAGCCGATCCCAGTTCTGCTCGACGTACCCGGGCGGCCCGCCGATCTGGGCCACCACCTGGGCCACCTGCTCGGTGGGCACCATCTCGATCGCGTCCCACGGGCAGACCTTCAGGTCGTAGGGATTCGACTTCTTGCCCGGGATGTGCACGCACACCTCGCAGCCCACGCACCGCTCGATGTCGATCTCGCACCAGCTCTGGAGGTTGTGGAACTGGTCGTACTGCTGCACCTTCACGATGCAGTCCACCGGGCAGACCTCGAGGCACGACTCGCACCCGGTGCAGTTGTCGGCGTTGATGACCGCCAGTTCTTTCGGCAGCTTCTTGCGGGGTCCGGCTTTGGCCATGGGGAGTTGGATCGGAGGGGCGGGGCGGGTTCCTGCAACGATCACATCCTAGCCGGCACGACCAGACCGTCAAAACCGGCGGGCCCGGCCTGGTCAGGCGGCCCGGGTGGCCCGGCCGGCCGGCCGCGCCGCGGCCGTCGGCCCCGAAAACTCGTAGCCGAACCGCTCGATGTCTTCGGCGAAGTGGTCGCGGACCAGGGCCGCCACGCGGTCGGTGTAGTAGCCGCGGTAGTCCCCCCGGGCGCTGGCGTTGGCCCGCCCCAGGGACGCGTCGATGCCGATGCAGCGACAGGCATGGGCGAAGTCGGTGCGGAGCGACTCGTAGCGGCCGAGGAAGTCGACGAGGACCCGGCCGCGGCGATCGGCCACCATCCGCGTCTGGGAGATCTTGCCGCGGCGGATCTCGTAGCGGACGTAGGCCTCGAAGTCGGGGAGGCGGGCCGTGTGGCGGCGGCGGTGGCTGACGTGGCCGGGGTGTCCGTCGGCGTCGCGCAGGAAGTGGTAGTAGGAGACGAGCAGGTCCCACGGGTTCCGCACGAAGGCGAAGGTGAACAGTGAGTCGAACAGGCCGGCCGGGAGATTCTGCCGCAGCGTGTCGGCCGATGAGTGCGGCCGGAACTTCCGCAGCCGGTAGGGGGCGTAGTGGTTGACGCGGATCCCGACCAGCGAGAGGCAGCGGTTGGCCCAGTAGTCATCCACGTGGTCGGCGAACGACCAGAGCGCGTGCGCCACGCTGGAGCCGCCCGTCTTGGGCACGTGCACGAATGCGAACCGATGGCGGTGCGAGATCAGCATGCGAGAACCCAGGGGGGCCGCGGAGGATGGCGAACAGGGGGCCTCGCCGCAAGGCCGGTTCGAGCGGCCGTCCGCGGATCCCCATCGCTCACGCGATCGGGTTTCCTGGCGGGCCTCCGGCTACACGCACTCGCCCCGGACGAGGTCTTCGGGCGTCTGGCGGGCCCGGACGAGGCGGTGGCTTCCGCTCTCGAGCAGCACTTCTGCCGGGAGTGGCTTGGAGTTGTA
>Ga0114976_10003382_pt1 | contig 10005 bp, 7 predicted proteins | sample S_130805_EF_Meta_FD_87319 | JGI IMG/M metagenome (GOLD analysis project Ga0114976, IMG submission 87319) | Freshwater microbial communities from Lake Simoncouche, Canada to study carbon cycling - S_130805_EF_MetaG | ecosystem: Environmental > Aquatic > Freshwater > Lake | place: Lake...
AAGAACAAGAAGAAAGTTTCAATACAATGGAATATCAAAAAGAAGAATTTAAAAATGCCTTCTTTATTGATAAAGATAAAGATAATAAAGAGGAAACGCCAAGTATATATAATACAATTAGTAAATGATGTCTATGATTATTAATAATTTACTTTATCGCTTTAATATACTATCAAAACCAAGCGATATTGTTTTATTAAATAAATATATGTTAACAACTGAAAATAAGGATACTATTATAAATAATTCTAACTCTATTGAAAATGTACTATCATCAGAACAACCTAAAATAGAAGAAACTGAAGAAGAAAAACAAGAAAGTAATACAAGAAAAGAAGAATTATACCAACCAAAACAACAAGATACATTATTTTGGTGTTTATATATAATGAATTATGGGTATAATGACTATTTACAAATTGACCATAATTATGGCGTAAAAGAATTGGAAGAAAAACAGAAAATTTCCAAATTTATGAAGGAAAATGTTGTTAGAATTAAAAATACAAATTATAAATTAACAAATGTAGCTATTCAAGAAGTATTATCAGAGTTATTAACATCACAAAAAGAAACCAGTTTATTGTGTTTAATTGTTATGATTGTTTATTACAATATCAATATTTTAATTATAAATGAAAATACAAAATGTATGTTGGAATTTTGGTGTAATAAGGATAGAATGCCAAGTACAAATAGTTCAAGTGAAGAAAGTGATGCTTTAACATATGTTTTATATAAAACAGATAATGGAAAATACAAATTACAATATGAAAATATTGGCTCATTCCAAATTAATGATTTAAAAGAAAAATATGTAGTATTGGAAAGTTATAATAAATATATAAAAGCTATTTCTAATTATAAAGTTGAAGAATTAGAAGATATGGCTAAGAAATTTGGCGTTTTTGATGAAACCAAGAAATATAAAAAGGCCGAATTATATGAATTGGTTGGAAATAATTGTAAATTTTGAGGGTTGAGAATTGATATGTAAATTTCATTATGATAAAATTGAAATTTAAATTATAAATAAAGGTAATTATATAAGATTTTAAATATATAATATTATATAATGGATGTTAAGATGAATAAGGATAAAGAAGAAATAAAAAAAACTCAGGATGAAAAACAACAAGAAAAACAAAAAGAAACCATAAATGAAGTTAAAAATAATTCAAAAAAAGCAAAAGAAGATTTTGAAAATATGGTAGAAAATTATTTAGCAAGTAATCCTGTATTAAAAAAAGATAATAAAACAAACGAATTAGAAATTCGTTTTGGTTCAAATTCAAAATTATCCAAACCTATATCCAAAATTGATTATGATAATGTAGTAAAACAACTCCTTTCTTGTGGATTTAAACCAGAAAATGAAGATGGGTTACATATATTACGTATTAACAATGAATATGTAGAACCACGTAGTGGTAATACAAAAATATCTCATACTCGTGCTGAAATTTTGGGAACCGATTTAATACAAGAATATTGTCGTTCAAATAGTTTTCAAAAATTAATGAATTTGCCATCTAATTTGTTAAATAAATTGAAATTTACACAAAAAAGTCTTCCAACTACTTCAAATGGAACAATCATAAAAAAAGTTGATATGACCGATTTTAATTTTAGTGTGTACTATCAATTAGAACAAGAATATAATCCGAATTCAAATGTTCCACAAAAAATAATAAGTAAATGGAACGATAGTAAAAAAATTTTTCGTTGTATGAATCGTGTTCGTTTTTATCATCCAGAATATCCAGTATTTGCTGATTTAAGTATTGTAAAATCATCTAAAAAATCAAATCATATTCCAATTCCCCAATATACCATTCAGGAAGCTGGTGTATTTAACAATATTGAAAGTTACGAGATAGAATTAGAAATTGATAATTCGCGAGTTGGTACTGGTACCGAATATAATAATAAAGAAAATTTAATGGATTCTTTAAGAAAGGTTATTCGCATAGTATTGAGTGGTTTACAAGGAACAAAATACCCGATTTCATACTCAGAACGAGATTCTGTTTTACAAGAATATATGAAATTGTTACATGGTGAAAGATATACACCACGAAAAGTAACTTCCAAAGATTTCATTGGTCCATCATCATATACATTACAAACTGAAAACATTTTACCTTTTAACGAATCGTCTAATGTAGGAAATATACGAAATAATTATACAGTTACAGACAAAGCGGATGGTGAACGAAAATTATTATTTATTGCTAAGGATGGAAAAATTTATTTAATAGATACAAACATGAATGTTTTATTTACTGGTGTGTCTACAGCAGAAAAGACGATAATGAATAGTTTATTAGATGGAGAACATATTAAATATGGAAAAACCCGAAATTTTATTAATTTATATGCGGCTTTTGATGTATATTATATTAACAAAAAATCTGTTCGCGAATTTGCCTTTATATCACAATCATTAGAAGAAGAAGGTGAAGTAAATGAAAATAAAAATAGATTACCTTTATTAAATACATTGGTTGACTTAATTAAACCAAAATCTGTTTTGGAAAAATCCACTGAAACAAAACAATCCACCGATTTTACCATTAAATGTAAAACATTCTATATGAAAAATGATACTGATGATATATTTAAAGGATGTTCTGATATATTATCTAATATAAAGGATGGATTATTTGAATACAATACTGATGGATTAATTTTTACACCATCAGACACAGGAGTGGGAAGTAATGTTGCTGGAAAATCTGGTCCATTATATAAATCTACATGGGATTTATCATTTAAATGGAAACCAGCAGAATTTAATACCATTGATTTCTTAGTAACTATAAAAAAAGACAAAACTGGAAAAGATGAAATACACCATATATTTCAAGATGGAAAAAATTTACAAGGAATACAAGAAGTATCACAATACAAAACATTGATTTTGAGATGTGGTTTTGATGAAAAGAAACACGGCTATTTAAATCCTTGTCAAGATATTATAGATGATAAATTACCTTCGCCTGATGATATTGATAATGAAGATAGTTACAAACCAGTTCCTTTTCTACCTACAAATCCTTATGATAATAATGCTTGTTATTGTAATATTTTATTAAAACAAGATGGTTCTAATTTATATATGATGACCGAAGAAAATGAATATTTTGAAGAAGATATGATTGTAGAATTTAAATATGAAATGAATAATAAAGATGGTTGGAAATGGGTTCCGTTGCGTGTTCGTTACGATAAGACAACTGAATTAAAAAGTGGTATTCAAAATTATGGTAATGCTTATCATGTAGCTAATAATAATTGGCATTCTATACATCATCCAATTACTGAAGAAATGATTTCAAAAGGAACAAATATTCCTGAAAATATTATAAGTGAAGATGTTTATTATAATCGTTCTAATGAAGAAACTAGCACTCAAGGATTACGTAATTTTCATAATTTGTATGTTAAAAAGAAATTGATATTAGGAGTTTCAAATCGTGGTTATACGTTAATTGATTATGCTGTTGGAAAAGCAGGTGATTTATCAAAATGGATAAGAGCCAAATTATCTTTCGTATTTGGTATTGATATTTCAAAAGATAATATCCATAATAATATGGATGGAGCTTGTTCGCGTTATTTATCATCAAGAAAAAAATATAAAAATATGCCAGACGCATTATTTGTAACAGGTAATAGTGGCAATAATATTCGTAATGGTAGTGCGTTTTCTACCGAAAAAGATAAACAAATTACTAAAGCAGTGTTTGGTTCTGGACCAAAAGATGTTACATTATTAGGAAAAGGAGTTTATAAACAATATGGTATTTCTCAAGAAGGGTTTAATATTAGTTCTTGTCAATTTGCTTTACATTATTTCTTTGAAAATAAAACAACTTTTCACGAATTTTTAAGAAATTTGGCTGAATGTACAAAAGTTCAAGGATATTTTATTGGAACATGTTATGATGGAAAAAAAGTATTTGAATTATTGAAGAAAAAAAAGAATGGTGAAAGTTTCTCTATAATGAATGGTTCTAGAAAAATATACGAGGTTACTAAGATGTACGATGAAACTGGTTTTCCTGATGATGAAATATCGCTTGGTTATCCAATTAATGTTTATCAAGAAAGTATAAACAAGGTTTTTCGTGAATATTTGGTAAATTTTGATTATTTTATTCGCGTTATGGAAAATTATGGATTTACTCTAATTAGCAAAACAGAAGCGCAACAAATGAATTTACCTGATGGTACAGGGTTATTTTCCGATTTATTTGCGTTTATGGAAAATGAAATAAGAATAAACCCTTCACATAAATCCGAGTATGGCAAAGCAATATATATGAACCAACAAGAGAAAACGATATCCTTTTTAAATCGTTATTTCATTTTTAGAAAAGTGAGTAATGTAAATACAGATAAAATATCTAAAATATTGAAACATCAAAGTGATATCAATGAAAAGATAGAAGATGAAATTATGGAGAAAATAGAAAAAGATGTTGAGAACCAAGAAAAAGCCACTGAAAAAATTAAAATTCGCAGAAAAAAAACGGATAAAAAAGTAGTGCTGAATGTAAAAAAATAATGAATGTATCTTTATCTTATATAAATTTAGCAATAATAAAAATATATTATTTACATTTTTTAATTTATAAATTGTAAATAATATATATATGAAAATACAAAAAGGAGGATTAAAATTAAAAGATACTAGCAAAATAGGATTTGAAGCTGTTTTTGATATGATAAATAGTAATAGTGGAAGATTAAATTTATTTACTTATAATTCATTAAAAGGTTTTATGATTACGTTAAATGTAGACAATCGAGATTCACAGTATCTAACATTAGAAGGAAATAAATTTACAAAACCAGTAACTAGTTTTATATTAAAATTTGCTATTATAACCCCTAAAAATAATCAACCATTACCAATATACAAACAAAATAAAAAATCATCTGAATCAAAAGAAAGTTATTTTGAAGAAGCTAAGTTACAACAGAGAGTTTGGAAAACTTCTATTCAGGGCGGAAGACCAGAATTATGTCCTCCTGTTGCTAATTTTTCTTTGTTTGATAATGATAATTCAAAAGAATTATTAAAATTTTTAAAAGATAAATCAAAAGGCGATACAAAAGATATTTTTTTTTATTTATCTAATTATATTGATAATAATAATGATAGTGAAATTGGCATTATTGTAATGCCCAGAGTTGAAAAGTCTACAACTTTTAGGGATTTTATATATAAAACAGATATTGGAACAAATTTTTATGGTTTAGAAATAAAACAAGAACATAAAGATATAGCAAATGCTTATGTTGCTGCTCAAATATCTAGATTATTCATAGATATTGGCGTAATTCATTTTGATTTACATATGAAGAATGCTTTAATATATTTAACACCAAATAAAGAGATTAGATGTTTATTAATTGATTTTGGAAGAGCATCCGATATAATGAATGATGATAATGATGAACATTTAGATATATTAAAAAAAGATAAAATGATAATTATGAAAAATAAATTTTTTCATTCTTTATTTGATGTATATGATGATGATGACAATGATGATGATAATAAAAAAAGAGCTTTCATTTTAGAAGTATTAGATAATATTGCTAAGATAGATAAAGAAACAAATCAAAATATGTATGTTTATAGTGATCCAGATAGTTATCAAATGGAATGGTATGAAGATTTTACTAGAAATTCGCATGTTCTAGTAGATGCTTTTAACATACTTAAAAAAACAACACATGTAGAAGGAACAAAAATAAGACCAAATACGATTAAGAATTATGAAAAAAAAGGTTATTTAGTTGAGTTTGATAGAGGCATTTCAAATTTTATTGTTCCATTTCCACAAGTAAAAGTACAAGTATGTAGTGATAATAGAGAAGGTTGTTTAGTAATGGGTGGAAGAAAATCAAAAACATATAAAAAATATAAAAAATATAAAAAACATATAAAAACTAGAAGATTGAAGAAAACGAAAAATATTCAAGGGTATAAATAATATAAATATATTTTATTTATTATATTAACTAATGGAATTAGCAATACAACCAGATATATATTCACCAAGTATAGATGATAAAGGTAATTACATAGATAATATCCCTTCAGTAAATATTATAAAAAAAGGGTTATTATGTTCGTGTGGTTCACGAAAAGAGAAAATATATAATACTACAAGTATGTTTTCAAATCATACAAAAACAAAATGTCATCAAAAATGGTTATCAGAATTAAATTTGAATAGGGCTAATTATTATATTGAAAATGAAAAAAATAAAGAAACAATACAATCTCAAAGACTTATTATAGCAAAATTAGAAAAAGACATCCAAACGAAGATTATGACTATAGATTATTTAACGCAACAATTGAAACCAAATAATAAAATGGTTGATAATTTATTAGAATTTGATTAAAAGAATAATGATATAAATACATTTCAATAAACTATGTATCGTTTATACCAATACATAATTTAAAAATGACATATTATTTATTACCAAAAACATCTTTTTTAATACATAAAAATATAGAATGTATTAGTAAGGATGAATTGAATGAAGTAAAATATTGTAATTCGCTATCATATTATTTATATAATATAAAAAAACAAATTGATAAGCATGAGCGCGAATGGGATATTTATAAAAAATATACCAATCCATATGAATATATTAATAGTATTGTACCTTTCAAAAAAAAAAGTATCGCAAAACATAAACCCCTTTCAAGGTCTTATTTCAAAATGATTGAAATAATGAATACTTTCAATATTGATTTTTCAAGTAAACCTATACAAAGTTTCCATTTGGCGGAAGGACCAGGTGGTTTTATTGAAGCTTTATTACATAGGCGTAATAATAAAAATGATAAATATATTGGTATGACATTAATAGATAATGATAACGACCCAAATATTCCAGCATGGAAAAAAAGTAATGATTTTTTAAATAAAAACCCTAATGTAGTTATTGAAACTGGTATTGATAATACCGGTAATATTCTTTCATTGGATAATTTTGTCTATTGTAAAAATAAATATAGCTCGTCTATGGATATAATTACAGGAGATGGCGGATTTGATTTTTCACTGGATTTCAATAACCAAGAAATTTCAATAGCGAGATTATTATTTGCTCAAATATGTTTTGCCGTTACTATGCAGAAGAAAAATGGTTTATTTATTCTTAAAATATTTGATTGTTTTATGGAACATAGTGTAGATTTATTATATATATTATCCTCATTTTATGATAAGGTATATATTATAAAACCTCAAACAAGCCGTTATGCTAATTCTGAAAAATATATTGTTTGTAGAGATTTTTTATTTGAAACCAATGAACATTTTTTTCCATTTTTGTATAATGCTTTTGATAAAATGTGTAGTAGCGAAAAGCCAATTTATAGATTTTTAAATATTCCTATTTATTATTATTTTATTAACAAATTAGAAGAATATAATGCTATTTTAGGTCAACAACAAATAGAAAATATACATTATACTATATCATTAATAGAACATAAATATAAGCAAGATAAAATAGATAATTTAATTAAAATTAATATACAAAAATGTATTCAATGGTGTACAAAAAATGATATTGAATATAATAATATTATTAGTAATATTAATATTTTCACAAATGAATATATTGAAGAAAATAATACTATTGAGAACGTTATTGAGAACAATAGTGTAAACAAAGAATGTTTATTGATTGATGACGAAACTGTTTGTTAATTTTTTGTGGCATAAATATTACTGATATTCACATTTTTTCATTTCTCCTGTATATTTTGAAATAACAGGAGTTTTCTTATTTGGATAACCAATTTTATCTTTCCATGTATAACCATTTTCGGGAACACCGTATGCTAAAGCGTTTGCTACTGATAATCCGTATGCTTTTCTATATTTATCAGTATTATTTGTAATTGCGTTATATTTTTCTCTAACAGTATGAGAACTAGCAGTCACCGCACCTTGTTGAGCAAATTGTGGATTATTTGGTTTATAATATATGGTAACATAAGGTGATTGTAATCCTGGAGCAAATCCTGATGTAAATAATAAATCATCAGTGTATCCTTGTGCTATTAAATTATTCGCATCAAAATTATCTTCTATAATATTAGATGGATAATTACCATTACTAAAACCAATCGCATCTTTAAAATTATTATTCAATATTTCAAAACCAGGCCATACTGTTATATTCACTCTTGAAGCTGCATCACCCGCAGAATCAGGATACAAATACAATTGATTCCACCAATTATTGCCATTTGGTAAAGAATAATTTGTAGAATCAAAAATATCATAAGTAGTTTTTAAAGATTGTAATTCTATTTTATTAGTATAATTGTTATAAGATATATTTAATAAGTAAATATATGAATTATTCAAATTTTTAATAAAGTAATGTTTATTGCCGGTCATAGTTGTTTTAAATATATTACTTATTTCATCTATATTATAATCACCTGTTGGTATATTTACTGTATAGTAATTTCTATCTACCCACTGATATTGAAATGATGTGTCTGCTGAAATAAAATATTTTTTACAATGATTTATACCATTTGATGAATATACATTTTGAACTGATAATGCATCTCCTGGTTTTACATTAGAGTTTCCTTGACGAATGTAGTAATATTGGTTTTGTTGAAATGTTTTATTACGACTTACTAAATATTGATTTGTAGAAGTATGATAAGTTGTATCGTTATTTTTTGTTAAATCAAATTGTTTTTTGATAATTCCACTGCTTCTTACTCTACGACGAGCATTAGTAACTTGTGACATACAATTCTTTACATCAGTTTGACAACTACCTGATTTTTCATATTTATTTGATGTTAAATTTATATCTAAAGTGTTTACTAATCCTTTTGTTTTTCCAGAATCAGAATTTACTATTATTGAACCACCAGGCATATTTATTAAATCAATACTGCTTGAAATTCTACCATTACAAGTATATGGATTTGTTGAAGTTGAAGTAGTTGTTGATGATGCTATTTCTCTTCTATATATTTTTAATGGTTGAGGCATAAAAAAACTATGTTTTGAACTATTATTTGACCCAATATTTTTTTTTATTATGCTTGTGATTTGATTAAATGTTCTCCCTTTCCAAGAAAAATATCTTATTTTATTCATATTTAATCTTGTTGACATTTATTATATACTATATTATATATATTATATAATGAAATTTATAGCTAATTTTTTAAAAAATAAAATTATTGTTTATTTAGTGGTTGTATTATTCGGGGTTATCCTATATAATTTAATAAAATATAAAGAAGGCATAAGTGGAAACGCTACTGTACAAAATAATACACCTATTTGTAATTTAATGACGAAAAATGACTGTTTATCTAATGCTGGATATTGTGACTGGAACTCTAAATTATATCAATGTTCTAACAAACATAACTGTTATGATATTAATAATAAAACGAGTTGTAATAACCAAAAGAACTGTATGTGGGATAATTCTATGAACAAATGTAATAGCAAATAATAACAAAAAATAATAACAAAAAATAATAACAAAATGGAATAATAACGTGATGAATAATATTTTACTATAAAGTATTATATTGTAAAGTAAATAAAAATAATAATTTATTATTAATAACTTATTATTATGAATGTTATTTTAGATATTTACGGATTTCAATTAAATAACATTATTTTTTTAGAAAGCAAAAGAAATATGATTATGGATGGTACATTCGCAAAAATTATTTATTCAAATCAATATTTTTCATTAAATAGTATTTATTTTGATTTTCCAATAGAGTTATTATCCATTGAAAAACAAATAAATAAGTATATTATGAAATATAATCCAAATAGTAATATAAATAATATTTTAATACAAGAATTATCTAAAATAGAATATAGAATTATTGAGTATTACAAACAAATAAATCAAATTACTAAAAGAACAAATTGTATATTAAATAGACAATTG
>Ga0114976_10003383_pt1 | contig 9998 bp, 8 predicted proteins | sample S_130805_EF_Meta_FD_87319 | JGI IMG/M metagenome (GOLD analysis project Ga0114976, IMG submission 87319) | Freshwater microbial communities from Lake Simoncouche, Canada to study carbon cycling - S_130805_EF_MetaG | ecosystem: Environmental > Aquatic > Freshwater > Lake | place: Lake Simoncouche...
CATACAATTTATCAGTCAACTTAACACATAACCAAAACAACAATCTTGGATTGGTGAATATGAGTTTGCCCAATATCAATTTTAATGCAATCACTGTATATCCTTTTCAGTCTAAAGACCAGGTTGGAGCTGGAAAATGGTATGAGAAAATTGGAATTGGGTACAACGGAAGTATGCAAAATCAATTGTCTTTTTATGATTCCTCGTTTAGTATTCAAAGAATTTTAGATACGATGCAATGGGGTGCAAATCATAGTATTCCAATTACCTTGTCACTTCCATCACTTGGACCTATTACAATTTCACCAAGTATTTCATTGGAAGAAAAATGGTTTGGGCAACAGAATATTAAATCTTGGAATAGTCAACTTCAAAAAGTAGACACGACAATCAACCGGGGTTTTTATAGAGCAACTCAAATGAGTTTTGGATTAGGTACGGCCACCAGAATTTTTGGTACCTATAAATTTAAACGTGGTAATCTGAAAGCAATTCGTCATGAAATTAGACCTTCTGTTTCCATTAACTACAAGCCAGACATGGCAAAGTCCTATCATTATAGCACACAAGTAGATGCAAGTGGGAGAACCTATCGTTTTTCTAAATATGACGGTAATGGCTTAGGTGGCGCTTTTAGTGAAGGGCAATTTGGGGGGATGGGTTTTGGTGTGGATAATTTTTTAGAGATGAAGGTAAAAGATAAAGAAGATACAAGTGCCGATGCTTTTAAGAAATTTAAATTAATTGAAGGTTTTGGATTTAACTCTAATTATAATTTTTTAGCAGACAGTTTTGCACTGGGTAACTTTAGTTTTTATGCAAGAACAACCTTGTTTGAAAAATTAAATATTACAACCTCCTTTAATTTAGATCCATATGAAACAGATGCTAAAGGATTCAAGGTAAATAAATTAGCCATTGATCCATCTCGTTTAAAATTTGGAAGTATTACGAATGGTGGGGTTTCTTTTTCTACCTCTTTTGCAAGTAAATCAAAAGATAAGAATAAAGATGCTAAAAAGTCGATACCAATAGATCCTTTTATGACCCCCGATGAACAACAAAGACAGTTATTATATGTCAGGTCTAATCCTGCTGAATTCACTGATTTCAATACGCCATGGACTTTAAATTTATCTTATTCTTTTCAGTTTTCTAAAACAATGAAACCAGATTATTCTGGGTTCAAATTACAAACTTATTCAACGCTGAATTTAACAGGTGACTTTAGTGTAGCGCCAAAATGGAAAGTAGGAGGTAGTAGTTATGTAGATTTATCTCAATTTTCTGTACAACAATTGAGTGTGTTTATCACAAGAGAAATGCATTGTTGGCAATTGGCTATCAATGTCATGCCAATCGGTATTTATAGGTCATTTAATATTACTATAAATCCAAAATCAGGTATTTTAAGAGACCTCAAGATTAATCGTAGCAGGACTTTTTCTAATTCAACTTATTAAGCTGGATTGTTCATTTTATAATGTGCCGACATGATATCAAATGCAGTTTGCTTTAAAGATTGTGCCGTATGACCTTCGCTAGGAATAGGCGCTAAAATATCCATCTGAATTTTACCTGGTTTAAAACACATGATGGGATAGGCAGGTAATATCTTTTTTGTATTGAGCAAAACAACTGGAATGATTGGTTTTTGTGTTTCAATGGCTAATTTAAATGCACCATCATAAAATGATTTCAATGGTTCAGAGGTTTTGTTTCTTGTGCCTTCGGGATAAATCAACATATCTAAACCGCTATCTAAAACACGCTTCATTTTTTCAAAACTTGTTCTTCTGCTTTGGTCATTTTTTCTATCAACAATTACAGAGCCAAATTGGTAGATCCATCCAAACAAGGGTACATAAATAAAACTCTTTTTAGCAATGGTTTTATTGGCTCTAGGTAAAAAGGGTGTACTCACTGGCACGTCAATTAAGCTATTGTGATTGCAAATAACAATCGCTGGTGTTAAATTATTAAAATGATGTTTCCCTTTGACGGTAAATCTACATCCTACTAAAGTTAAAAATAAGCCCATCCATATTTTGGAAATAGTTCTGTGCCATCTTGTTTTGTATGGTTCTTGTAAAACAAAACAGGGTAGGTAAAACATAATAAATAAAAACATAGTAGATGCAAAAACGAGTAATGCCCATAATGCCAATAATCTTCCTAAGTATAAATTTATTTTTTCTTTCATTTTAGATAGACCAATCTATAGGGTCTTTTTTTACTTGCGTTAGATATTGATTTGTTGTGCTAAAATGTTTGCATCCGAAAAAACCATTGTAGGCACTTAATGGAGAAGGATGCGCTGCTTTTAAAATTTTGTGTTTTGTAGCGTCAATCAATATTTGTTTTTGACTCGCAAAATTACCCCATAAAATAAAAACTAAGTCAGATTTTTCATTGGATAATAATTTAATCACATCATCTGTAAAAGCAGTCCAACCAATTTTACTATGACTTGCAGGTTCATCTGCCCTAACAGTCAATACGCTATTGAGTAATAAAACCCCTTGTTTGGCCCAATGTGTTAAATCACCAGTTGTAGGAATAGGCATACCAATGTCTTTATTCAATTCTTTATACATATTCAATAAAGAGGGTGGGACTTTACAACCAGATGGTACAGAAAAACTTAAACCCATAGCTTGTCCTGGCTGATGGTAAGGATCCTGTCCAAGTATAACTACTTTAACTTGATGATAAGGCGTTTGATTGAATGCATTAAAGATCATGCTTCCTGAAGGGAAAATAGTTCTTTTAAGTGCTTTCTCGGTTTTGAGGTGTGCGGTGATTTGTGTAAAATAGGGACGCTCAAAAAGGGGCGCCAATGCTTTTTTCCAACTCTCTTCTATTTTAACATCCATAATCACTAAATTACACTTTTTAGTGATAAAACAACTCGTTCAAGATGAAAAAGGGTGGTCTAGTTTTGCTTTATATCTTCTCTTCTATTTTTCTTTACGCAGCGCCTGTAATGGAGGACTCTTTATTTACTAAAAAGAGCATTGAATTATTACATCGTATTGAACAATTACAAGAAAAGGAAGAAGCGGGCTTATTGAAAGGCGCCTTCCCTTCATCCAGAAAATATTATTTTAGTAGACAATTTAAACAAGAAGACAATGTTTTTTTTACTGCGCTTGTTTTATTCAATATTGGACAATTTAGTAACAAGATGCATCCAGAAGAATTGGCCTATTTGGAACAATTTAAAACGAATGCAAGACCTTATATTGAAAGGTTTAAAAATCAAAAAAATCAGTTAACCTATAATTTTTGGCCAAGAAATCCACCTCAGATTTTTCCAAATGGAGGATGGCTCAATAGGTTGAATGAAAAATTTGCTTTAGCAGATGATATTGATGATGGGGCTATTACTTTATTGGCTTTAGGTGCTTCTGATTCGCTCGCAAAAGCAATGCAATCCAAATTTGGCGCTTATAGAGTTGGCTTGATCAAGCCCAATCAAAGTTTTTATAAGCAGTTTAAAGATAGACCAGTGTATAGCACTTGGCTTGGAAACAAAATGCCTAAAGATGTAGACTTGTCTGTGCTTACGAATGTTGTATTGATGCATACGATTGCTAAGATTCCTTTGAATGCGACTGATTCTGCAAGTCTAGATTTAATAGTGGATTTAATTAAATCAAATAAACATCTAACTGATCCCAAATATGTTTCACAACATTATGCAAATAGTGCTTCTATTATTTATCATATTGCTCGATTGATTTATTATACTGACTATCCACCTTTATTAGGATTAAAACCCATTTTATTGAACCAAGCTTTAGACTTATCAAAACAAGCTCAATTTCCTTTAGAGCAACTTTTATTGAATACGACTATCTTGAGACTAGGAGGGAAGATTGATTTGCCATTGAGTGTGAATGAAGCGTCTTTGACTGTTAATAATTATCCTTATTTCGTCGCCAATATTGCCTCTGTTTTAAATAACCCATTTAAGAGGATTGTCAATAAGACAAATATTGTTCGATTTGATTATTATTCTTATGCGTTTAATTTGTCTTTGTTGTATGAGAACTGGATGTTGAGAGGGGATGCCCAAAAGTTTTTTTAAAAAACTAATTTTATGCTGAATTTTGTAAATTTGTGGTATAACTCAAAACTTAAACATTCATTGAAACTAAAGCTTTCCATATTTTTTTTATTTACCGTGTATCTTGCGAATGCGCAAATGCATGTCTTTAGATCCAATAATGGTATTAATTATGTGCCACCTCCACCTCCTCTTGGCAATGCATTAAGTTTTAGTGGCACTGCTGCGGATTATGTTGATTGTGGCACCAGTTCTAAATTAAACCTTACTAGTTCAATGACCGTTGAATTATGGATAAAACCTAGCAGAGATATGGGTGTTTTAGGTGGCTGGGATAGATTAGTACATAGAAATTATCAGACTGGATATTTTTTTGGAGGATCAGGCGGCAATATAAATGCGCTGTCAATTGTATTAAATAATAATCAACTTATTATGATTACACCAAATAATACTGCTGTTGTTGGCGTTTGGCAACATATTGCCTTTGTTGTTGATGATCTTGCAAATATGGCTTATATCTACAAAAATGGGAATTTAGTTTCTTCGGCTACTTGGACAGGTACTATACCAGGAAATCCAAACAGTCAACTAACTTTAAGTCAAAATTCTGAGTCATTTGGCGGCGCTATGGATGATGTAAGAATATGGAATACCGTTCGTACTCAAGATCAATTGAGAGCAAATATGAATGTTGAATTAAATGGCAATGAAACGGGCCTTGTTGCTTATTATACTTTTAATCAAGGAACTGCAGATGGTAATAATACAGCCATTACTACTGTTATAGATAAAACGACTAATCCTAGCAATGGGACTTTAACTAGTTTTACAAAAAATGGAGCTTCAAGTAATTTTGTGCTAGGGAAAGTGGCTAAACAATAAACGATGATCTTTTAGGGGACTTTCATCAAAGCCTTTCAAAAGGGATTGTCGTCGTTTCACTCCGACATCCTTTTAGGGGACTTTCATCAAAGCCTTTTAAAAGGGATTGTCGTCGTTTCACTCCGACATCCTTTTAGGGGACTTTCATCAAAGCCTTTTAAAACTTCGCATAGCGTACTTTTAGCTTTTTTAATACTAGCTAACTTACTCAAGCACTCGCTTCGCTCGTTATGGTCTAAGTGTTGTCTTTGTTTTGAAGCAAGCTTCAACCAAATCCACCTCTTATCCCATCCACTTCGTGGTATGCTTGTGGCGCTGCTCGCATTAAAAAAGCCTCTCACTTTCGTGACAGGCTTTGTGATTCGGATTGGATTCGAACCAATGGCCCTCATCTTAGAAGGATGACGCTCTATCCAGCTGAGCTACCGAACCGATTACCCCTATTGCAAAGCATTGCCTTGGGGTTGCAAAATAAAGATAATTTGAGCGTTTTTCAAAGAAAATTTGACCCAAATTGGTCTACATCAATCCTTTACCATCAAATCTTGAATCACTACACTGGCTACAGTACAGCCAAAAATTGCAGGCATATAGCTTAATGTGCCAATTATTGATTTTTTTGGAAATGCTTTTTCGGTTACTATAATTTTATCCTGATCGGCTTTTTCTGGGCTAAACACCACTTTTAATCCTTTTTTAATGCCCATAGACTGTAATCTTTTTCTAACATATTTTGCAAGATTACAAATATAGGTTTTGGAGATATCCGTGACTTTGATTTGACTTGGATCCACTTTTCCACCTGCACCCATCGAACTTACAATAGGTAAATTTCGATCAATACATCCTTTTATTAAGAATGTTTTAGCAGATAAAGTATCAATACAATCTACTACATAATCCCATTTCGTGCTATCCAATAATTCTTTAGTTAATGCCTCTTTTATAAAGATTTCTAAAATAGTTAATTCCAATGCTGGATTGATATCTTTTAATCTAGCCCCTAAAACTTGTGCTTTTGATTGACCAGCTGTTGAATGCAACGCAGGGATTTGTCGATTGATATTACTAAGGTCAATCGTATCATTGTCCACAATGGTCATTTTACCAACACCAGCCCTAACAATCATTTCGGCACAAATACCACCCACACCGCCCAACCCAATTACTAATACATTTTTACCCATCAGTGTGCTTACATTTTCTTCTCCTAACATTAGCTGGGTTCTACTCATCCAATAAGGTATCATATTGTATCTTTATCCTGCAAAAATCATAAAACCATGTCTATTTCAAAAATCTTTTTTATCTGTGCTGTTTTTATGTGCACTGGCTTGTCTGCTCAATATCAAATCAAAGAACTAACAACACAAAAAGGGGTGAGTATAAGAGCGCTATCAGTGCCATCTGAAAATGTAATTTGGGCTAGTGCTTCAAAAGGAATGGTTGCAAAATCTACTAATGATGGTGCTTCTTTTGAATGGATGCAAGTGAAAGGATATGAAAAAAGAGACTTTAGAGCCATGCATGCTTGGAATGATCAAGAAGCAATCATTGTTGCTGTAGCATCTCCTGCAATCATTTTAAAAACCATTGATGGTGGTGCTTCTTGGGATAAAGTATATGAAAATAACGATACATCCATGTTCCTAGATGCCATACATTTTAGCGATAATTATAATGGGACGGTGATTGGGGATCCAATTGATGGACATTTATTTATTTTAACAACAAATAACAAAGGGGCGACTTGGGATAAAATGCCCAATGATTTTTTTAAATCGACCTTAAATAATGGGGAAGCATTTTTTGCATCAAGTAATTCAAACTTAATCCATCTAGGAAAAGTACTTGTATTTGTGACAGGCGGATTAAGTAGTAGAATCTGGATCAATGGAATGTCAGAAGCATTGCCGATGATGCAAGGAACGAGTTCTACTGGTGCTAATAGTATTGCCGTATCACCAAATGGAAGTAGGGTTGTTGTTGTAGGTGGAGATTTTTCAAATGATACCATTGCCAATCAAAATATCGTCGGGTATCAAATCTATCAAACACGTAAATCAAATTTAAAAAAATTGTCTACAACGCAATTTATTTTGAAAAAAATAAATCTATCTAATCCTAAAGGATATAAATCAAGTGTTGAATTTATTGACAACAATCGTTTAATTACTTGTGGCACATCTGGGGTAGATTTTTCAAAAGACAAAGGCCTGTCTTGGGAAACAATCAGTAAAGAGTCCTTTCATATCGCCAAAAAACATCCAACAAAAAGAGGCGCATATTTAGCTGGCTCCGGTGGAAGGATCAGTTTTGTTGAATTATAATTGAATAGAGATAACTTAGTTTAGACATAAAGAAATTTATAATAAAAAGAAGGATGGTTGTAATTGTTAATACAAGATTTTTTGTAATTTAGTTAAGAATGAATAAGTATCAAGCAATCATATCATTTGACATGGACGAGGAGTTTATGTCCTTGGTTCCTCCTCATAGAACTTATATCAACTATCTATTAAATAAAGGTGTCATTGAAACCTACACTGTAAGTATGGAGACACAACAATCTTGGATTGTGATTAACGCCAATTCTAAGGTGGATGTAGAGCAAATATTGAAATCATCTCCTTTACATAAATATTGGAGCATGGAAATTGTGGAGTTATTTGTCTATGATAGCCAGTCCAATAGGCTTCCAGCGGTACAATTAAATTAGTTTACCTTTTTTTTGGGAATTTGATAATAGCCCCTTATTTTTGCACCCCTTAGGGAGCATAGCTCAGTTGGTTTAGAGCATCTCGTTTACACCGAGAGGGTCCGCGGTTCGAGCCCGTGTGCTCCCACAAAGAATCCTCAACACATCCTTTAGATTGTTGGGGATTTTTGCTTTAAGGCCTTTCGTCATTTTTGAACTATTTTTATATTATGCAAGTATTCTCCACCCGAAATAAAATCATCATTACCTGTAATAAATGGTTGGCACCTGCTTTAAGGTCCGAAGTCATAGGTTTGGGTTTTGATGTAGACCGAGTATTTCAAACTGGAGTGGAATTAACAGGTACTGTAAATGATTGTATTCGTTTAAATTTAAACCTACGTTGTGCAAGTCAGGTGATGTATTCTTTAAAGACATTCATTTGTAATAATCCTGATGAGCTTCATCAAAATCTAGTGACGGTTCCTTGGGAAACAATGATCAAGCCTGATGGATATTTTTCGGTGATTAGTAACGTATTCAATGATACTATATCCACTAATTTATTTGCCAACCTTAGAGTAAAAGATGCGGTCGTGGATAGAATGCGTGAAGTAAGCGGAAAGCGTCCGTCCACTGGTGCAGAATTAGCTGGTGCAGTGGTGTATTTATTTTGGAAAAATGATGAAGCAGAAATTTTCTTAGATACTTCTGGAGATTCTTTAGCGCGTCATGGCTATCGAAAATTACCTGGCAGAGCACCTATGTTAGAAGCATTGGCCGCTGCAACAATTTTGTCTACTAAATGGAATAAGTTTGGCGCATTTGTCAATCCAATGTGTGGTTCTGGTACTTTAGCAATTGAAGCCGCATTGATTGCTACCAAAAGAGCCCCTGGTTTATTTAGAAATAATTATGCTTTTATGCATATCATAGGTTATGATAAAACGGTGTATGAAAAAGAACGCACTATCATAGAAGAACAAGTAAGGCATTTGCCTAATTTAGTCATCATTGCTTCTGATATCAGTAAAGAGGCCATTAAGATTGCTAAAATAAATGCATCTGTTGCTGGCGTAGAAGATTTAATTGACTTTCAAGTATGCGATTTTGAATCAACTGAAATGCCTGAACCAGAAGAAGGTGCAATTCTAATGATCAATCCTGAATATGGTGACAGATTAGGAGAGGAAATTGAATTGGAAGCCACTTATGCGCGTATGGGTGATTATATGAAGAACAAGTGTAAAGGGATGACAGGTTATATATTTACTGGTAATTTAGAATTGGCTAAAAAAATTCGTTTGAAGCCAAGTCGTCGAATAGAATTCTTTAATGCAACAATTGATTGCAGATTATTGGAGTATGAATTATACGCAGGTACAAAGAGAGTAGATAAAGCGATTGATGCAACTCCTTTATAGATTTCTCAAATTAAATTGATTATTCGTACAATAAATAAGGTGCAATAGTATGACTCCAATTACGCACTTTAATTATTTTAATACAATTTTGCAGCCAATCTTTTAAAGGCAATTCAAATAATTGCTCCGCATTTTGAAGCCCTAATAATAAGGATAAATGATTTTCTCCACTTCGATTTGCATTGGTTGGATAAGGCATCCATTTAAAATCATTTGGATGTAAATCTTTAATCAATTTTAATAAAAGAAGCCCATTCATAACAGCTGGATAATGATATGGATCTTTTACTTTCATTCTAATACCTTTAAAGGTGGATGTTTCATTCGCAACTTGAATTGCTAGATTGATGGGTTCTAATTTATAATCTTCCCCAAGCATATTATGCGCCATCATCATCATCTCTTTTTGTTTTAACCAAGGAGCACCAATCCATTCAAAAGAATACGAGGTACCTCTACCAACCGATAAATTTGTGGCTTCAAAGAAACATAAACCAGGATATAAAATGGTCGCTTCAATATTTTGTAAAGCTGGTGAAGGATTGATCCATTTTTGATTCCAATCAAAAAATAATTGTACTCTATCCCATCCTGCACATTTTATGACTATTAGATTTGCATTCCAATCTTGAATGGTATTAAAATAAAGTGCTAACTCGCCAAGTGTACATTGGTGCTTAACTGGAATATTAAAACGTCCAATAAAACTAGTGATGGATTCATCCAACATGGGGCCTTCACTTAACGCTAGATTTCCACCTAAGGGATTGGGCCTGTCTAAAATAATGACTAGTTTATTGTATTTAGCTGCTGCTTCAATCCAATAAGACATGGACCATAAATAGGTATAAAACCTTGTGCCGGCATCGGGTACATCAAATAAAAGGATATCAATATCCTTCATGTCATCTGCAGAAGG
>Ga0114976_10003386_pt1 | contig 9995 bp, 7 predicted proteins | sample S_130805_EF_Meta_FD_87319 | JGI IMG/M metagenome (GOLD analysis project Ga0114976, IMG submission 87319) | Freshwater microbial communities from Lake Simoncouche, Canada to study carbon cycling - S_130805_EF_MetaG | ecosystem: Environmental > Aquatic > Freshwater > Lake | place: Lake Simoncouche...
GACGCCTGGTTCGCCGCCCTCGCCGCGCAGCGCCCGACGCTCTCGCTGCTGGTGCCCGCGGTGATGCAGGCGCTGGTCGCGCATCCCGCCTGGCCCGGCGCCGACCTCGCCTCGCTGCGCGCCATCGGCGCCGGATCGTCCGAGCTACCACTGCCGCTGATCGAGGCCTTCCACGCCCGCGGCGTGCCCGTGCAGCAGGTCTACGGCGCGACCGAGACCGGGCCCATCGCGCTCGCCCAGACCCGCGCCGAGGCGCTGGCCGCGCCCGGCTCCATCGGCCACCCGCCGCCCGCCTGCGAGGCGCGCATCGTCGATGACGAGATCGAGCTCCGTGGCCCGATGCTCGCCAGCCGCTACTGGAACGCGCCCGAAGCCACGGCCGAGGCCTTCCGCGACGGCTGGTTCCGCAGCGGCGATCTCGGCCGCGTGGACGCGCAAGGCCGCTTCTGGTTCATCGACCGCCGCAGCAACCGCATCATCTCGGGCGGCGAGAACATCGCCCCCGCCGAGGTCGAGCGCGTGCTGCGCGAGGCGCCGGGCGTCCGAGAAGGCGCCGTCCTCGGCGCGCCCGATCCGCGCTGGGGCCAAGTGCCGGTCGCCATCGTGGTACCCGGTGCCGGCTTCGACGCCGCCACGGTGCTCGCGCATTTCGACGGCCGCCTCGCGCGCTTCAAGCACCCGCGCCGCATCGTCACGGTGGCCGCGCTGCCGCGCACCGCGCTCGGCAAGCTGGCACTGGGCGAACTCCGAAAACTACTCGACGCGGACGCCTGAGGCTGCGACCACCGGCGCCCATTTCACCAGCTCGGCCTGCAGGAAGGCCGCCGCCTCGGCCGGCGTGCCTGGCGCCGCCGGCTCGATCGAGGCGGCCCGCAGCGCGGCCTGGAACTCCGCATCGCGCAGCGCCTCGAGCGTCGCCGCCTGCAGCGCGGCCAGCTGCGGCTCGGGCGTGCCATCCCGCACGAAGAGCATGTTCCAGAGCGAGGCCTCGAAGCGTGGCAGGGCGAGCGCCTCGGCCACCGTCGGGACTTCCGGCGCCAGCGTGGACCGCTTCGCCGACGCAATCGCCAGCATCCGCACCCGCCCCTCCTGGTGATGCTGGATGGTGGTGCCGAGCGTGTCGGAGACCCAGTCGATATGCCCCGCCAGCAGATCCGCCATCGCCGGCGCGCTGCCGCGATAGGGCACGTGCACCGCGTCCAGCCGCCCGGCCTCGAGCCGCAGCATCTCGGCGGCCATGTGCAGGAAGCTGCCGGTGCCCGGCGTGCCGAAGCGCAGCTTGCCCGGCTCGGCCTTCATCTTCGCGACCAGCGCCGGCAGGTCGCGCGCCACCTCGGGCCTTGCGGCGAAACACACGTCGCTCGCCCCCAGCAGCGCGATCGGCGTGAAGTCCTTCACCGGGTCATAGGGCGGCTTCACCGCCATCAGCGGGAAGATGGTGTGGGTCGAGGCGCCGCCGAACAGCAGCGTGAGCCCATCCGCGCGCGCCCGCAGCACCTCCTGCGTGCCGACCGCGCCGGCCGCCCCCGTACGGTTCTCGGCGACGACGTTCTGGCCGAGCGCCTGCCCCAGCCGCAGCGCCAGGCGCCGCGCAAAAATGTCGGTATTGCCGCCGGCCGCGAAAGGGATCACCAGGCGCAGCGGCCGGTCCGGCCAGGCCTGCGCCCGCGCCACCGCCGGCACGGCCAGCGCGGCGAGCAGCGCGCGCCGCCTCACAGCCCGCTCTCCGCCCAGTTCTCGATCGGCGCTGGCGGATGGCTGGCCAGCCCCGCGCCGTGGATTCCCGCACAGGCGGCGTATTCATCCTTGTCGGAACTGTCGCCGGAGACGCCGACCGCGCCGATCGCCCGGCCCTCGGCATCCAGCACCAAGACGCCGCCGGGCACGGGGATGAAGCGGCCGTCGCTCGCCGCCGCGATCGCCGCCTGGAAGGCCGGCCGCTCGCGCAGCCGGTCGCGGATGATACGCGAGCCGATGCCCATCCCCAGCGCGCCCCAGGCCTTGCCGAGCGCGATGTCGCCGCGCGCGATGCCGCTGCCATCCTGCCGGCGGAAGGCGACGAGATGCCCGCCCGCATCCAGCACCGCGACGGTCAGCGGCAGCAGCTTCGCCGAGGCACCCGCCGCCAGCACGCCGTCGATGATGCGCTCCGCGGTCGCCAGCGTGAGGTCGACCTTCAGCGGTACGACGTAGTAGTCCCCGGACACGGCGCGCCTCCCTCGTTGCGCGGAAGGTGCGCCGGGCCGCGGCCGGCGACAACCGCTACGGCGGCTCGGCCGGACCGCGAAAGGCCGGCATGGTCGCATGGCCCGGCGCCACGACGCCCTCGCCGCGCGCCAGCACGCCGAGGCAGCGCGCCAGGATGGCCAGGTCGCCGGCCAGGCTGATGGTCGTGACGTACCGCGCATCGAGCGAGAGCCGCTGCCGCCACGGCACCGCATTCCGCCCCGCCGCCTGCGCCAGGCCGCAGAGCCCCGGCCGCACCCGCAGCCGCACCGCCTGCTCCGGCGTGAACAGCGCAAGATAGCCGGGCGGCAGCGGGCGCGGGCCCACCAGGCTCATCTCGCCGCGCAGCACGTTCACCAGTTGCGGCAATTCGTCGATCGCCAGCAGCCGCAGCACCCGGCCGAGGCGCGTCAGCCGCGCGGCATCCTCGCCCGGACCCTCGCGCATGGTCCGCAGCTTCAGCACGGCGAAGGGCACGCCGCCGCGGCCGAGCCGCGCTTGCCGGAACAGCACGGGCCGGCCGAGCGTGGCGAGCACCGCCAGCGCCGCGAGCGCGACCAGCGGCGCGGTCACCACCAGCAGCAACGCGGCAGCCAGCAGGTCGAAACCGCGCTTGCCATGGGCTTCATACATCGCGGGCCTCCGCAGCGAGCGACAGCGCAAGCCCCAGCGCGAACCAGACCATCCGATTGCCGAGATCGGTCGAGACCATCGCCGTCACCGCCATCGGCAGGGTCAGCGCGGCGATGCGCGCGGCCCGGGCTGGCATCACGCGACCGCTCCGCTGCAGCGCCAGCAGCGTCGCCCCGCCGAAGGCCAGCAGCCACAAGGCGAAGCCCGGCAGGCCGCCTTCGACCAGCGCCTCCAGCGCGTGGTTGTGCGGATGCAGGTGGCGGTCGTCGCCGGTACCGCTCGCCAGCGTGAAGCCGCCGGTGCCGAGCCCGAAGGGCGCCGCGGCGCCCGCCCAGCGCAGCGCCTCGGCCCAGAGGATCTCACGCGCCGAGGTGGCGGTGCCCGGATCGCCGAAGGCACGCTCCAGCGTCAGCAGGCTGAGCGCCGTCTCGGGTGTCGCCAGCAGCACCGCAAGACCCGCCACGCCGCAGCCGGCCACGACCACCGCCCAGCCCAGCGCGGCGACCGGGCGCCGCGCGAGCCAGAGCCGCTGCGCCGGCGCGCCCACCACGCCGAGCCCGGCGGCCAGCAGCGCGGCGCGGCCACCCGGGATCAGCACGGCGACGCAGAGCGCGAGCGTCAGCAGCAGCCAGGCCAGCCGCGCCACCGGCCCGGCCTCGACCGCCCGCACCGCGGCCAGCGCCGCCGCGCTGGCGATCGCGAGCCCGGCCAGCTGGTACTGCACGCGCAGCCGGTCGGGATCGGCCCCGGCCTCGCCGCCCAGCACCACGCTGTCCGTGGCGATCCCCCAGATGGTCGCCAGCGCGACCACCACGCCGATGACGAGCGTCGCCGCCACCAGGCGTCGCAGGCTGCGCGCATCGGCGCCGACCAGCAGCCCGGCCAGCAGCATGGGCGGCCCGAGCAGCACGGCCTGCGGCAGCTTCTGCTCGAGCACGGCGCGCGACGCGCTCCAGCCGCCGGCCAGCACCATCCACACGAGCAGCAGCCCGGCCCCGGCCAGCGGCACCGCCAGCCCCGGCCCGAACCACCACCGCCGCAGCGGCACCAGCAGCGTCAGCGAGGCCATCAGGCAGAGCCCGGCAAGCAGCGTCAAATCCACCGGCAAGGCGGCGACGCCGGGCAGCGACTTCAGCGCGCCGGCGAAGTGCAGCACCGCGGCGAAGATCCCGGTGCCGGCGGCCAGCAGCCCGGCCTCGAGCGGCCGCTCCGCCGCCCGCATCAGTCGCCGCCCACCGGCTGGTTGCGCAGCGGGAAGCTGTAGCTGTAGGGCGGCGGCAGATACGCGGCCCGGGCACCCTGCAGCAGCACCAGCGCGGTCCCGAGGAACAGCACCAGCACCGGCACCGCGACCGCGAGCAGCAGGATCAGCAGCGGCCGGTTCGGCAGCGACGGCCGCACGCCCACCATCGGCGCCGAGACCACGCGCGCCGCGATCGCGTCATCGGCCGCGACGATCAGCGCGGTGCGCTGCTGCTGCGCCATCAGCTCGAACAGCGTGTTGCGCAGGAAGAGGTCGCGCTCGATCATCAGCCGGGCATCGATGGCGGCGATGCGGCGGCGCGCCATCTCGCCGATATCGGCGCGCACCTTCGCCTCGGCCAGGCGATGCAGGCGGCGCAGCGCATCGAGCGCGGCCGCGCGGTCGCGATGCGCGAGGCTGAGCGTCACCGTCACCGTGGCGATGCCGGGCGTCACGGCAAGCTGCTCGTCGAGCCAGCTCCGGACATCGTCGAGATCGGCGTCGATGCGCAGGTCAAAGGCGCGGCGGATCGGGCCGAGCGGCCCGCGGCCACGGAGCTCGGTCAGATACGCGAGGATGCCGGTTTCCTTCGCCAGCACCTGCGCCGCCTCGGGCGAGCGGAGCGCGTCGAGGTAGACCGCGAAATTGCCGCCAGGCCGGTTGTCGAGCAGCGAACCACCCAGGATCGGCACCGGCGAGAGCAGGGTCGAGGTGGCGATGCTGGTGGTCTCGGCCGGCGCCACGATCGCCTCGGCGACATAGGCGCGCGGCAGGGCGAGGATGCCGGCGGTACCGGCGGTGAAGATCAGCAGGCTGGCCAGCAGCAAGGCCCAGCGCCTGAGCCAGAGTGCGCGCAGCAGCAGGTCCAGCGACATGCCTCTCTCCCGCCCGCGAATGCGGCAGAGGTTAATCGTGCCGCCCGTGAGTGGCCGGAAGGTTAACCTCGGTGACGATCCGTCCGACCGGCGCCACGGCGCGCGCCGCCAGCACCGGCGCCGGCCGCACCACGCCATAGGCCGGACTCTCCCAGCCCTGCTCGAGCGTCAGCGCGAGCGGCGCATCGGCGACCAGGACAAGCCGGGCGAGCGGGCTCTCGGCACCATCCGCGGTCAACCGCCAGGCGGCAGGTGCCAGCCGCCAGCGCAAGGCCAGGTGGCGGAACGGGCCCGCGACCCTGTCCGTCACCCGCCAGCGCCGGCCCGCCACGGCCACCTCGCGCGCCTGGCGATTGCCGCGATGGTCGCGGATCCAGCCGCCCGCCGGCAGCGCGCCGGTCTCCGGCCACTGCGCGTAGAGGAACCGCGAGAGCCGCGGCATCTGGTCGGCATCGTCGAAGGCGATGGTGTTGTGCCCGGCGGTGCCGACCAGCCGCTCGTCGACCGGGTTGTAGGCGCCGGTGCCGCCATCGCGCAGCAAAGCGAGGTCGCCGTCCCAGAGCTCGAGGTGCAGCAGATCGGCCTGGCCGGGACGGAACCGCAGCGGGCCGGTGCGGAGGAAGCCGCGCGCGTCGGATGCGGCGGACCAGCCGCGTAGCCCGGCGCCTGTCCAGGCCACGGGTGCGGGCGGCAGCGGCGCCGCCGCGGGCAGGCCCAGCCAGGCACAGCCCGGCTCCACCGGCCAGCCGGCGGAGCCGCCGGCGAAGCTCCGCGCCGCCCGCTCGAGACTGGCGCGGGCATCGTCAGGCCCGGCCAACGCCAGATCGGCAAAGCACGACCCATCCTGGTGCCCGAGCCGGGGCATGGCACCGGTGCCGGGCGCCACCAGCGGCCGCAACCAGGCCATCGCCGCCGCCGCCCGCGCCCGCGCCGCCAGGCCGAGCGGCAGGCCGAGCCAGGCGGCGACCGACAGCACGTCCAGCAGCAGCCGGTGATAGCCGGTCGAAAGCTGGGCGAAGGCGCCGTCCGGCGAGACCAGCCGCAGCAGCGCGCGCTCGAGCCGCGCGATACCCGCGCGCGCCCAGTCGCCGCGGCCGGCCAGGCAGCCGCAGAGCCAGAGCCCGGCCGCCTCGGACACCGCATGGTTGTTGTCCTGCGCCATGGCATAGCGCGCGGTCGCCGCGATCCGCCGGCCGTGCAGGGCGAGCAGCGCGCGCGCCGCCGGCCCCGGCGGGCCGCCGAGCAGGGCCAAGGCGAGGCCAAGGTGCAGCGCGCGCAGCGCCGCCTCCTGGCCGCAGGCCCAGTTGGGGCCGCGGAAGGGCGGGTTGCGCGCGACCCAGTCGGCAAGCAGCGCCTCGGCGCGGGCAAGGTGGCCGCCCGCCGGCTGCAGCCGCGCGGCCTGGGCGAGCAGCGGCAGCTCGGCCCAGCGATTGCGCTCCCAGACCGGGCGGATGTCGCCGGGCCCGAACAGGTCGAGGCCGAGCGCCGGCGCATCGGGCGCGAAGGGGCCGTGCCAATCGCCCGGCGCGACCTCGGCCGCGGCGGCCAGCAGCCGTTCCTGCGCGGCCATCGGCAGGGCCGGCGCGGGCCTCACGGCAGGCGCGAGGAACGGCCCGCGCGGCAGCGCCGCATCGGCCAGCACGGCACCAGCCAGCCAGCGCGCCGGCGGCGCCCGGTGCAGGCCGGCCAGCAGCACCGGCCGCGGCCCGAGCCGCCACGCCGCATCCAGCCGGTCGCGGGTGCGCGAGGAGATTCGCATGATGCATACAATTTATGCTTGTCTTAATCCGGCCTTGCAAGGCATCGTCGTTCCGGTGTTGCAGAATGCGGGGTCCACGCCAGTGCGCCGCTCCGGCCTTGGCAGGTTTCGCCGCTCGGTGGCGGCGGCAGTCGCGCTCAGCCTGGTGCTGCAGCCGTTCGGCCCGGCTGTGTCGCAGACCGGCGCCGGCGGCGGCTACCTCTCGGCCCCGGCGCTGCCCTCGACCCTGCCCGGCGGCATGCCGCTGCCCGCGCTGCCGCCGGCGGCGCAACAAGATATCCTGCAACGCCTGATGAATGCCGGCGCCGGCGGCGCCCCGGTGCCGGCGGTCTCGGCGCCGCAACCGCTGCCCGCACCCTACGGCCAGCCGCCGCAGGCCGCCTTCCAGCAGCAGCCTGCGCCGCCGCCGGAGGAGCCGCTCTCCCCGGCCGAGGCCTTCTTCGCCGCCCATACCGAGCCGGTGCCCTGCCCGCCCGGCGCCGTCGCACCCTGCATGCCGCCGCCGCTGCGGCAGTTCGGCTACGACACGCTGCGGGCGTTGCCGGGCGGCGTGACGCCGGGCCAGGGCTTCGGCGCGCTGCCCGACGACTACCTGCTCGGTCGCGACGACGAGGTGGTCATCGCCTTCCGCGGCCGGGCCCGCCAGACGCTCTCGGTCCGCGTTGCCCGCGACGGCATGATCTGGCTGCCGGACATGCCGCCGATCCCGGCCGCCAGCCGCACGCTGCGCGAGTTGCGCGCCGACCTCACCGCCCGCACCCGCGTTGAGCTCGAGGGATCCGAGGTCTTCGTCTCGATCGGCCAGGTCCGCCAGCTGACGGTCTTCGTCGGCGGCGAGGTGGCGCGGCCCGGGCTGCAGGCGGTCTCGGCGCTGTCCTCGCTGCTGGATGCGCTGGTCGCCGCCGGCGGGGTGCGGCGCACCGGCTCGCTCCGGGCGATCCGGGTCGAGGGGCCGCAGGGCAGGCGGACGATCGACCTCTATCCGATCATCGCCGGCGAGGGCGCCTCGCCCGACCTGCGGCTGCGCGAGGGCGAACGCATCCTGGTGCCGCCGGTCGGCGGCATGACGGCGATCGCCGGCGAGGTGACGCGGCCCGGCATCTACGAGCTGCCCGCGGGCGCCGGCCAGGCGCCGCTCGGCGCGATGCTGCGGCTCGCCGGCGATGCGCTGCGGCCGACCGGCAATCGCTACATGCTGCGCTCGACCGATGGCGAGGGTCGCCGCAGCATGCGCGAGATCGGGCTCAACGACATGCTGCGGCGCGGCGATGCGCTCCGCGTCGAGCCGGGCTCGAACGTCAGCTCGGAGCAGTTGCGCCTGTCCGGCCACGTGACCGCGCCGGTGATGCGCTCGGCCGGCGGGCGGGCGCGGACGCTGCGCGGGCTGCTGGCCGATGCGCGGCTGGTCAGGCCCGACCCCTATATCCGGCTCGGCGTGGTCTGGCGGATCGACCCGCGGACCCGGGCGCGGCGGTTCATCCCCTTCGACCTCGCCCGCGTGCTGCAGGGCCAGGCCGACATGCCGCTGGCCGAGGGCGACGAGGTCATCATCATCGGCAAGCCCGACCTGATCTTCCTCTCGAGCCCGGCGGTGCAGCAGGCGCTGCGCGGCGACGTGCCGGATACCCCGCAGCAGCAGGCGCCGACCGGCAATGCCGGACCGGCCGGCACCATGGCGGGCGGCACGCAGCTGCAATTGCTGCCGGCCGGCCTGTCCGGCGGCGCGCTGCTGCAGGCGCAGCAGCAGCAGCCGGGCGCGCAGGCGATCCCGCCGGGGATGGTGCTGGTGCCGGCCAATCCGATGCCGGCCTATGGCACCGATTGTCCGGCGCTGGTCGCGCTGACCGTCGCCGCCCAGGCCTCGCGCATGCGCTTCGCCCACGCCCGCGCCTCGGGCTTCCCGGATTTCGGCCGGCAGCCCTGCCCGCAGCTGTTTCTCGACTACCCGGCGCTGCTGCCCTTCCTGCTCGACCAGTCGGTGCTGCTGACCGGCGAGGTGCTGCAGCCCGGGCTCTATCCGATCATCGACGGCACCAGCCTCGGCGCGGTGCTGGATGCGGCGGGCGGCGTGACGGATACCGCCGACCTGGCGCAGGTCGAGCTGGCGCGCGAGCCGGGCGAGCAGAATGCCTCGTTGCCGTTGCGGCGGATGACGCTCGACCTTCGGTCGAAGAACTTCAACGCGGTGCGGCTCTCGCCGCGCGACGCGGTGCGGCTGCCGCGCGGCTTCGGCGACCGGGACAGCGGCCCCGTCGTGCTGGTCGGCGAGTTCGTCCGGCCCGGCACCTACGACATAAGGCGCGGCGAGAAGCTCTCGGAGATCATCGCGCGCGCCGGCGGGCTGACTCCTCAAGCATACCCGTATGGCGCCGTCTTCACGCGGGCGAGCGTCCAGGCGGTGCAGCAGGAGGGGTTCAACCGCAGCGCCCAGCAGCTCGAGCAGAACCTGCTGCAGGTGGCGGCCGGCATGGCGACGGCGGGGGTGCAGAACCAGCCCAACCTCGGCGGCGCCATCGCCGCCGGCCAGCAGCTGTCGGCGACGCTGCGCGCGGCGAAGGCCTCCGGCCGGATGGTGGTGGAGGCCAATCCGGTGGTGCTCGCCGGGCGGCCCGACCTGGATGTGCTGATGCAGCCGGGCGACCTGGTCGCGATGCCGAAGCGCCCGAACGAGGTGACGGTGGTGGGTGCGGTGCTGAACCCGGGCAGCCTGCAGTTTGCGTCAGGCTGGCGCGCCGCCGACTACGTGCGGGCCTCGGGCGGCGAGCAGCGCTTCGCCGATGGCGGCCGCGCCTTCGTGGTGCTGCCGAACGGGCAGTCGGCGCCGGCGGGGCTCGGCGGCTGGCAATCGGGCGGGCCGCCGATCCCGCCCGGGAGCATGGTGGTAGTTCCCCAGGATCCCTCGCCCTACGAGACCTGGGGGTTTGCGCGCGACATCACGCAGGTGCTGTCGCAGATCGTGCTGTCCTCGGCGGCGCTGGCGGTGGTGGCGCGGTCGTCGACGAAGTAGGGCGGCGGGGAGCAGGCTGAAGAATGAAGGGGCCTTGCCCCTTCAGACTACCCCACCAGGAGGCGAAGGCCTCCTGGACCTCGATAGCAAGATTGGCGGCGCCTGACGGTTTTTGGCCCTTTGCAGCGGTCGGACGCAGGGCATTCAATCCGGGACACCTCTGTCCGTCCCGGAGTCTGGCCAGGGCCTTGTTCACCGGAATTTAGAGGGGAATTTGAATCTAATTCACAATAAACGCCCTGGGCCAGAAGA
>Ga0114976_10003387_pt1 | contig 9994 bp, 7 predicted proteins | sample S_130805_EF_Meta_FD_87319 | JGI IMG/M metagenome (GOLD analysis project Ga0114976, IMG submission 87319) | Freshwater microbial communities from Lake Simoncouche, Canada to study carbon cycling - S_130805_EF_MetaG | ecosystem: Environmental > Aquatic > Freshwater > Lake | place: Lake Simoncouche...
GGTCTTCCTATGCTTCGCCAAACTCGCCTTCTCTGCGGATTGCTTTTCTGCGGCTTCATTGCCTCGGCCACCGCTCAAAACTACCCCCGGGTTCCGGCTGCTCGACTCACCAAGCCACCCGTTATTGACGGCGTCCTTTCTCCCGGTGAGTGGGATCAAGCAAATCAGTGCGAGTCGTTTACGGACCGATTGACCACCCGGCCGGCCGCCGAGAAGACCACCGGATGGATTGCGTACGACGATAAAGCCATTTACTGGGCGATGTACGTGCACGAAAGTGACCCGTCCCGCATCACGGCGCGAGAGATTCAGCCGGGCGCGAACTTCGACAACGACGACCACGTTGCCCTCGATTTAAATCCGTTCAACACCCGGTCTTACAACGGAACTTCCTCGTTCAAGGTGAATGCCCTGGGCAATACCAACGAGGATATCAGTGGCGGGCGCACCGCCAAACGCGAATGGCGGGGCGAATGGACGGCGCGGGTCACTCGCGTGGCGGACGGTTGGACGATGGAAGCCAGTATTCCGTGGAAAGTCCTCAACTTCCCGGGCGGAAAAGCCATTCGAATGGACTTCAACATGGTCCGATTCCAAGCCGGACCGCGAATTTCCTCCGAGTTCGCCTCGTTGGGGCAAGCCGGCCGCCCCGAACTTCGGGCGGAATGGCTGGATGTGACCCCTCCCAGCGTCGGAATCGAACGCCCGTGGAGCTTCCTGACCTATTTGGCCGCCGAAGCCGACGGATCTGAAAGCGGGTTGCGGGGTGGCGTTGACGCACGGTACCGATTCAGCGAAACGCTCACCGGACTAGTATCCGTGAACCCCGACTTTAAGAATATCGAAGGTCAAATTGCGGGCATTGAGTTCACCCGAACGGAGAGATTTATTAGCGACGTTCGTCCGTTCTTCACCGAAGGCGGCGGATTCTTTGGGCTCGGTTCGCGGTTCGGATTTGGGCAATTGTTCTACTCCCAGCGCATCCAGACCTTCGATGCCGGCGCTAAAGCGTACGGTCAATTGAACAAGGACTGGTCGATCGGTGCCCTCGCCACCTATGATCGCAATGCGCAATCGGTCGGCATCGCCAAAGTTCGCCGCGACTTCGGAAACCTCGGCCGAATCGAAGGGTTCGCATCGGCAACCCAAGACGACTTCACTCAGGACCAAACTCTCGGGGCCGCCGGCAGCTTTCGCCAAGGCAACATCAGCGGTTCGGCGACTTTGGCAGCATCCCGCCAGGATTCCAACAGCTTCGCCAGCATGTACGAGGCGGGGGTGAATTACGAGGCCCCAAGGTTCTTCACCACGGTTCGGTACAACGCCATTTCGCCCGACTTCAACCCGCAGCTTGGCTACATTCCGTGGACCAACCGGAAGGGTTACTACACGTACACGAGCCTCAACAAGGAGATGCGGCACGGCCCGTTCCGGTACGCGAACCTGGAAGGCGGCTGGTCGGAATACTTCACCTACCAGGACGAAGTGCAGGAGAAAGGCTACAGTTTCAGCGGTCGTGTCGGGCTTCGAAACGACACCGGGATTGGTTTCGGCCACGATGAAACGCGTTACTACGGTTCGCCCGACAACGTTTGGTTTGTCAACGTCGCGTTCAATGAGAACAATCGCTTCCGAAATTTCAGCGTCTTTTACGAAAAGGGACTGCGCAACGACACCGATTCTGAGTATCTGTCGATTGGCATCACGCGCCGAATCGCGAAGGGGCTTGACGTCGGCTTCAACCAATCCATCAATAAGTTTCAAGGCACCGACCGTCTGACGATTGGCACGGTGGGTTACGAATTGAATCCCAACCAGAGCATCAACGGCCGGCTGGTGACGCGCGACGGGAAGACGAACGCCTACGTTGCCTTTCGTCAGAGCGGAAATCGCGGGGTCGAGTATTTCGTGATTCTTGGGGATCCTAACGCCGACCAGTCCGTCAGCCGACTGTCCCTCAAGGCCGTTTGGGCGTTCTAAACGACCCTTATCGGCCCGAAGGTATCGCCTAAAAGTTCAAGTTTGACTGAACCAAACGGGGACAACCGACGTCAAAGACGTGGAATCGGTGCTCAACGGTGAGGGCAGCTTCCGAAAACCCGACAGATATACTGTCCGTTCGCCGCGAATGCTCAAAAAGACCCTTGCCGACCTTGACGCGCGTTTTGTGGCGATGCCCCGTAACGCGGTGCTGTTGGCGGCGCTGGCCGTGTGCCTCATGGTCTCGGCCCTGGATGTCAAAACCGATTTTGACATGCTTTTGCTTTACCTGGTGCCAATTCTCATCGCGAGTTGGTACGGCGGGGCGCGCGAAGGCTACGTGATTGCGGTCTACGCATCGATTGCCGCCGAGGTGACGATCGTGCTTTCGCGCCCAAATCGTGACCTCGCGCCATCGCAGTGGATTCCGCTGTTGATGCACTTCATTATTTTTGTCGTGGTGGCGCGGACGGTCAGCAAACTGCGAGAGTCGCAATCGCAGCGCCGTCAGCTAACCGAGTTCATTGTCCACGACCTCCGATCCCCCATCGCCTCGAGCATTACCGGACTCCAGACCCTGGCCAGTTTCACCGAGGATATGGACCCGATCCAGCAGGAGATGGTTGATCTTGCCCTTGTCAGCAACCAACGTGCCCTGACGCTGGTCAACTCCATTCTGGATGTCAGCAAGCTTGAGGTGGGCAGTATGGAAGTGAAGGAGGAATCCACCGACATCAACGAATTGGTGCAGGAATCCGCCCGGCAGGTGGCGCTTTGGGCGCAGGGCAATGATGTCGCGGTGACGATTGACGTGACCGTAGGTCGCGTTCGGCTAGACCCCGATTTGACCAGTCGCGTCATCGTGAATCTGCTCAGTAACGCACTAAAATTCAGCCCGGCAAAATCCACGGTTCTCATCAAGGTCGAACCGTCCGGAAATCAGGCCAAGTTCACGATCAAGGATCAGGGACCGGGTATTCCGCCCGAGTTCTTGGAGTCCATTTTTGAGCCGTTTGCTCAGGTTAAGGGGACCAAGGGCGGAACCGGATTGGGACTCACTTTCTGCCGACTGGCGGTTCAGGCCCAATCCGGCAAGATCTGGGTGGAAAGTCAGTTGGGCCAAGGAACCAGCATGAACTTTACGGTCGGGCAGTTGGAATCCGAAGTCTCCGGTAAATAGCCTCCGGAAAGTAAACTGTTGCCCGCAATGGCGATTCTCGAGACCTTTCCCAACCCGGCCCCCCATCGCCCTTACGTCATCCGACACACGTGCCCTGAGTTCACGAGCGTCTGCCCCAAAACCGGCCAGCCGGACTTCGCGACGATCGACCTGGAATACATCGCGGATCAGGTCTGCATCGAGCTGAAGTCCCTGAAGCTCTACTACTACAGTTTCCGAAACGAAGGCATCTATTACGAAGCCGTTACCAACCGTCTGCTCGACGAGCTAGCCGCAAGTTGTGACCCCAAATGGATGCGGATCACGGCGCGCTTTAACGTTCGTGGCGGAGTTGACAGCGTACTGGTCGCCGAAACCGGACCCTATCCGGCCGATGCTCCTCGAAGCAGCGAGCTGACGACGCCGATATAGTCCCGGCTTAGGTCCAATGCCGCGATGATGAACATCGATGGCATAGTGTGGTCGAACATGCAAGAGTTTGCGAATCAAACCGCAAACTTAAAGGACCACTTGCTCAGATACGCCGTAATCTTTCTCGTCATTGCCCTCATCGCCGGATTCCTCGGATTCTCATCGGTGATGGGTGCCGCCGCCGGGATCGCGCAGATCCTGTTCTTCGTGTTCGTGGCGATCACCATCGTGAGTTTCCTGTTGGGTCTAACCAGCCGAAAATCTCTCTGACGGCGATTGAGGGGTGGATTTTCACCCCTCCACCCCTCATCACCGCCGAAACAAACGCCGAAATCGTCCCGTCCAGATCTGCCACTTGAGCTCGGATTCGCCTTCAATTACGGCAATGTCGTCACGGGCCAATTGAGTCCATCCCTGCCGGCAGTCTTCCCAGAGTGCGGTCAAGGTGCGTCGATTCAAGATATTTCTCATGCTCTCCTTAGTTCGAAAAAATGGAACGGAACCGGAGCTACGGGAGAAAAAACATGGAACGCCAAATCGGCATTCACGCTTGATTGACTTTAGGAGAACAGAAATTGATCCTTGATCCCCGGGAGTTGCGCGAACAAAGACAGCAATTTGCGCCAGTCCCGTCATCCTTACCGGTAGAACGGACAAAATACGAGTGATGCGACGTTCTGTATTTCTGATCGCACTGGCGTGCGCCCCACTTCCGGCGATGGCTCAACTTTCACCGCGCCAGTTCTACAACGGGGTGAACCGCCCATTGTTGATCAACGTCGCCACTCCCAAAAAGTCGGCGAAACTTGACATCCGCCTGCTGACCCCGGTGACGGGAAAGGTCATCGCAATGGCCGATGTCGCCGCGGGTCCGGTTGACTTGGCCGACAAGCTGAAGCTTTGGGTGAAGCAGATCAAGACGATCACTTACGCCCAACTCTATGCCGACGGAAAGCCTTTCGCCGCGCCGCTCGTGATCGATCCCATGGTGAACCCAACCGTTTCCAAACTCGGGACGGACGGTAAGACCGTGGTATTCGAGCCCGATGAGGATCAGGCGTACGCGGGGCTTCGGGTCTATACCGATTCCTATCTGCAGGTGGATACGTCGGCCGGAAAGATGGTGTTTGCCTTGCGCCCCGACTGTGCGCCGAACACCGCGATTAACGTTCTAGACTTCGCGCGTCAGGGGCTCTACACCAATACGATTTTTCACCGAGTCGTTTACAAGCGAAAAGACGGCACCCGATTCGTGATTCAGGGCGGCGACCCGGCGGGTTCGGGGAGCGGAGGTCCGGGTTGGGCTTACGCGCTGGAGAACAGTCCGTTGCCGCATGATTTCGGCGTGATTTCCATCGCCCGATCCACCGATCCTAACACCAACGGATGCCAAATCTTTGTCGCCCTCAGTCGAGAAGGAACCAAGCATTTGGATGGCAAGTACGCCTCGTTCGGGCAACTCATTCAGGGAGCGGACGTCGTTCGCGAGATCGCCGTGGTCAAAGTTGGCAAAGATGACCGACCCCTGGATCCCCCGGTTATCCGACAAATCCGATTGATCCCCGCCGATCCGTATCCGCTCCGTCCCAAGCCGATGCCGGCACCGCAGTGGCCGGATGATTCCCAGTGATTGCCCTTCTCGCCGCCGTTGTTACGCTGAACTGGAGTGATCCTGACTCGGTCGGGGAGGCGCTCCGCGACGGCGGCACGGCTTGGCGGATCGAATCTGACGACGCGTCAATCGCGGCCGCGGCGGCCGGTTGCGGCGCGAAGACTTCGTCGGTGGCCAAGTTCCGCAACCGATTTCAGTACGGCGGCGTCACGTTTGTTGTTCAGACGGAAAGCAATCGCCCGGTTGCCCTGGTTGAGTCCGGAAAGACAATTCAAATCGACGGGGCCACGATTTCGGGCATGTTTCGTCCCGAGCGGCGAAACCCCGTGCTGGATCTATTGGCGGACATTCCGACCCTGCCCCCCGTTTTTGTGGCGGATAAACCCGACTTTGAGAAACGCATTCGAACGCTAAGTGCGAGCGTTCCCGCTGGTTGCACGTTGGATCTGAAGTGGTTTCGCCCGGTTATCGGATTGGCCGCGCTGAAAGTTACCGCCGGGCAACCCCTCCCAGAACCTGAGATTCAGCGGTTTGTTCGGGCCTGGATCCGACCGGAGGGAGGCATGCGTTTGACGGCGAAATGGCGCACGCCGTACGGAGAATTCAGTCAAGAGTCTCGGCTGTACGCCAAGTCACCGGTTCGGGTCTACGCCACCGCTTCGGACTGGTGGCTGGAATCCCCTAACCCGGATGCGGAACTCGAGGTCTCGCAATCGAACTTCAATTTCCTAATGCGACCGGGACGGACCGGGTTCGGCGCTGCCTTCCGCCGTTCGGACCAGGTACTTTTGACGGTGCGGGAGAATGGCGTCATCGCCTGGGTTGCGGAGCCTGCCCGAGTGCAAACTCTCACGGTGGGATCTACCCTGCCGGATGGAGATGCCATCCCCATCACCCTGGCCACGTCCGAAGCGATTGAAGTCCAATTTCTTCTCAACGGAACCCCAATCACTCGAAAATTGACCCCAATTGACGGGATCGCAAGGTTTCTGCTGCCCGAGGGGCGTAAGCGGGTAATCACGCGGATCAAGTCTCTGAGTGGAAACACCTCGGTCACGCCGATCCTCACCGCCCTGATGCCGGTCGACTTCGCGTAATATGCCTACGTGGGAATGAGAGGAGGCCGCAGCGGCGGCAGTTGGGGCGAGGGAACGCCCAAAAAGGTTAACCGGGCCACGGTCCAGCGTATTGCCAAGAGTTTTGTTCCCTATCGGTCCCAAGTCGTCCTGATTTGCATCCTCGTCGTCGCCAGTGCGCTGATCGGGTTAGCGAACCCATTCCTGCTTCAAAACCTGGTTAACAACGGCCTGTTGAAGCGGGATATGGACGTGGTCCGTACCGATTCGCTTCTGACCCTTGCGGCCACGTTAACCTCAACCGCCCTCTCGATTGGATTTGGCTACCTAAGCGTGCTGGTCGGCCAGAAGATCATGCAGGATCTTCGAAATCAACTCTTCAAGCACCTGCAGGGAATGTCGCTGCGGTTCTACACCAATACTAAGACCGGCGAACTGCAGAGCCGCATTACCAACGACGTCACGAGCATTCAGAGCGTGGTCTCGGACACGGTCGCAAACATTCTCAGCAACGTCACCACCGCTCTCACCACGATCGTGGCGATGTTGTACTTGGATTGGCGGCTCACCGCGCTCAGTATCGGCGTGCTGCCGCTGTTCGCTTTGGTTGCCACTAAAGTCGGCGACTGGGCCAACAAATACCGGAAGCAGTCCCAAGAGCATCTCGCCGAGATGACCGCCACCACTAACGAAACCCTTAGCGTGAGCGGAATTCTACTCACCAAGGTGACCGGTCGACGGCAGCTAGCCATCGATCGATTCAGCCGCGAAAACGCCAACCTCACCGCCACTCAGGTGACGCTCAGCACCATCATGCGGGGCTTCTTCAACATGTTCGGTCTGGTGTTCAGCATCACGCCGGTACTGGTCTACTGGTTGGCCGGATGGCTAATCGTGGACCAGAAGGATCCGCGCCTAACCCTTGGCACGATCGTCGCGTTCACCGCGATGCAGGCCCGATTGTTTTTCCCCATTACTTCCCTGCTCAACGTGCAGGTGGAACTCCGCAGCTCAATGTCGCTCTTTGAGCGGATCTACGAATACTTGGACCTGGATCAAGAGATTAAGGACAAGCCCAATGCCGTCGCGCTGATGCCCTCCACCACGCGGGGTGAAGTCGAGTTCCGAGAAGTCACGTTTCGCTACGACGCCGAACAGGAAAAACCCACGTTGGATTGCATCAGTCTAGTTGCCCAACCGGGGCAACTGATCGCGCTGGTCGGACACTCTGGCAGCGGCAAAACGTCGATGACCTATTTGATCCCGCGACTGTACGACGTCGAGTCGGGGTCAGTGCGCATCGATGGCCACGATGTCCGGGACCTGCAATTGGACTCCCTGGCATCTGTGATGGCGGTGGTTACCCAAGAGACCTACTTGGTGCACGACACGATCCGGGAGAACCTTCGGTACGGCAATCCGGATGCGACCGACGACCAGATCGAAGCGGCCGCGCGTTCCGCCAACATCTACTCGTACATCGACGCCCTGCCCGACCGATTTGACACTATCGTCGGTGAGCGAGGATACAAGCTTTCCGGCGGCGAGAAGCAACGTATCGCCATTGCGCGGGCTATCCTTCGCGATCCCCGAATCCTGATCCTAGACGAAGCGACCAGCGCACTGGACAACGAGTCCGAGCGGTTGGTGCAAGGAGCCATGTCCCAACTCATGCGAGGGCGAACCACTTTTGCCGTCGCCCACCGGCTCAGCACCATTATCGGCGCCGATCAGATCTTGGTGCTACGAGAAGGAAACATCGTTGAGCGCGGTACTCACGACGAGTTGATTGCCCTCGGCGGCGAGTACCGTCGCCTCTACGACATGCAGTTCGAAGCCGTCGAAGCATGACCCCGCTCCGTTCGGTACAACTGTCCGGTACAACTGTCTTGTGTTCTGGCCCGTTGCCGCCATCCTTTTAGCCTCACAGACTCCTGCCGGAGCTACGACGGATTCAACTAAAGCTCTAGACTGGGAAAATCCGCTCGTCAACGGCATCAATAAGCTGCCCTCGCGAACGGTCTCTTACGGCGGACCGGTGGTCAGTCTAGACGGCAAATGGAAGTTTCATTGGTCGGGCAAGCCCGACCAGCGGCCAGCTGATTTCTACCAAACCGGTTTTAACGACAAGAATTGGAAAACCATTGACGTGCCCAGTTGCTGGGAGATGCGTGGGTACGGCATTCCGATCTACACCAACGTCCGGTACCCCCACCCCACCAATCCTCCCTACATTGATCACAGCTACAACAACGTAGGTTCGTACCGCCGATCGTTTGAGGTTCCCTCAGGGTGGCTTTCGCGTCGCACGGTGATTCGATTTGGCGGCGTCTACTCCGCATTTTATGTTTGGGTGAACGGAAAGAAGGTCGGGTACAGCGAGGACAGTAAGGGCCCCGCCGAGTTCGACATCTCACCCTATGTCAAGGCCGGTTCCAATCAGATTGCGGTTGAGGTCTACCGCTGGTCCGACGGATCCTATCTCGAGGATCAGGACATGTTCCGCTACTCGGGCATCTTCCGCTCCGTGAAGTTGTACAACGAGTCGCGCAACGCGATGCGGAATGTGATCCTCACCCCGACGCTGGAGAACGACTTTAAGTTGGGCCGTCTAAAGATTCAGCCGGGAGAATCGGTAGGAAATGCCACCGTGCGCGCCGTACTCACGGACCCGAGCGGAAAGGTCGTGGCTCAGGGGAGTGCGACCGGAACGGATCTTGAACTCTCGGTCCCAAATCCCAAGCTTTGGACCGCCGAAACCCCGAACCTCTACCGCCTTAAGCTCAGCTCGCCGGATGACCAGCGATCCTTCCCGGTTGGATTCCGGCATCTTGAGTGGAAGAGCGGCGTTTTCCGGGTCAACGGCAAACCAACCAAGATCCTCGGCGTCAATCGCCACGAGCACAGCCCCGACAACGGTCGGACCGTGAGCTTGGCCGAGATGAAACGCGACATCACGCTGATGAAGCGGGCAAATATCAACACGGTCCGTTGCGCGCACTACATGAACGACGACCGGTGGTACGACCTCTGCGACCAGTACGGACTCTACGTGGTGGATGAGGCGAACATCGAATCGCACGGGATGGGCTACAGCTACGAGAGATCGCTTGGGAATAACCCGCTGTGGGAGGCCTCTCACCTGGATCGAACCGAACGCATGGTTTCCACCCATCGAAATCACCCGAGCATCATCATGTGGTCCTTGGGTAATGAAGCCGGCCCGGGACGCAACTTTAAAGCCACCAGCGATCTGATTCGGACGCTTGACACTTCGCGGCCTATTCACTACGAGCGCGACAATTCGGTTACCGACGTCGACAGCGTGATGTATCCGGACGTCGCTTACGTTCTCGCGCAGGGCCGACAGCGCCGCACCAAGCCTTTCTTTGTCTGCGAATATGCCCACGCGATGGGCAACGCGGTTGGGAATCTCAAGGAATACGTCGATGCCTACTTCAGCAGTGATCTGAACATGGGCGGATGTATTTGGGACTGGATCGACCAAGGATTGCGCAAGCCGCTCCCGACGGGCGTCACCCATCTGGGCCGAAAGTGGATCTATGCTTTTGGCGGCGACTTTGGGGACACCCCGAACGATGGTCCATTCTGCGGTAACGGGCTGATTCTGCCCGACCGACAGGTGACCCCTAAATGGAAGGAGGTCCAGCGGGTTTACCAGCCCATCCGGTTCTATGGTCGGGGAAGTCAGGACGTCCGGGTGGACATCATCAA
>Ga0114976_10003388_pt1 | contig 9992 bp, 11 predicted proteins | sample S_130805_EF_Meta_FD_87319 | JGI IMG/M metagenome (GOLD analysis project Ga0114976, IMG submission 87319) | Freshwater microbial communities from Lake Simoncouche, Canada to study carbon cycling - S_130805_EF_MetaG | ecosystem: Environmental > Aquatic > Freshwater > Lake | place: Lake...
ACAGCAGGACGCACGATGACCGTGGCACTCGAGGGAGTCACCGGTGCTCAGGCTTCACGAGTGGGAACAGGATGGTCTCGCGGATGCCGAGCCCGGTGAGCGACATGAGCAGCCGATCCATGCCAACGCCGACTCCACCCGACGGCGGCATGCCGTGCTCGAGGGCGCGCAGGAAGTCCTCGTCTACTCGCATGGCCTCGACATCGCCGCGTGAGGCGAGAGCTGCCTGCTCCATCAAACGCTCGCGCTGCACCACCGGATCGATGAGTTCGGAGTAACCAGTGGCCTGCTCGGCGCCGTTGACATAGAGATCCCACTTCTCAACTACCCCGGGCTTCGTGCGGTGCGCACGCGTGAGCGGCGAGGTATCGACAGGAAAGTCCATGACGAACGTGGGGCCGGTGAACGTCGAGATCACGTGGTGCTCGAAGAGTTCCTCGACGAGCTTGCCGGGTACCCAGGTAGGCGCAATGTCAATGCCATCGCGTGCGCACAGTTCTTCAAGTCGGGCACGCGGCGTGGCCGGGCTGATCTCCTCGCCGATGGCGGCCGACAACGATCCATAGAGGTCCACCTGGGGCCACACACCCGAGAGGTCATGCACGGATCCATCGTGATGCGTGACCACGAGGCTGCCGGTGGCGGCGAGGGCTGCTTCCTGAATCAGCTCACGCGTGATGGTGGCGATGTCTTGATAGTCCGCATAGGCGATGTAGTACTCGAGCATGGTGAACTCGGGTGAGTGCGTGGAGTCCGCACCCTCATTGCGGAAATTGCGATTGATCTCGAATACTCGCTCGAGTCCGCCCACGACGGCTCGCTTCAGAAAAAGTTCGGGCGCGATGCGTAGAAACAATTCAAGATCGAAGGCGTTGGAATGTGTGACGAAGGGACGTGCCGCCGCGCCACCGTGCTGGGTCTGCAGCATCGGCGTCTCGATCTCAAGAAAGCCCCGAGAGGTAAGGCTTTCGCGCACCGACCGCATGACGTCAACGCGCATGCGGGCCATGGCCTGCGCTTCTGGCCGCACGATGAGGTCCACGTAGCGCTGCCGTACCCGCGTCTCCTCGTTGAGCGGCTTGTGCGCTACCGGCAGAGGCCTCAATGATTTAGCGGCCATGCGCCACTCGTCGGCCAGCACCGAGAGTTCACCGCGCTTGGACGTAATGACCTCACCGCGGATAAAAACGTGGTCGCCGAGATCAACGAGGTCTTTCCACTGGTCAAGGGCTTCCTCACCCACTTTGTCGAGCGAGAGCATGGCCTGAATCTCGCTGCCATCACCAGCGCGAAGGGTCGCGAAGCAGAGCTTTCCGGTGTTGCGGGCGAAGATGACTCGACCGGCGATGCCGACCTCGACACCGGTGGCGGTGTCCACGGGAAGATCGGGGTGCTGCGCGCGTACGGCGGCGATGGTGTGGGTGATGGGAACCGAGACGACGTAGGGGTCGCGCCCGCCCTGGGCTAGGCGGTCCCGCTTCTCACGACGAATCCGCATCTGCTCCGGCAGGTCGTCGGTGGGGTCGGTCGCCTCGGTGGTCACAGCGGCCAAGGCTACTGACTCTCCATTTACCGTCCCCCACATCGCCGACCCCCCTCGTGAAGCGTCCTACGAGAGCCATGCGGGACGCATAACGAGGGGGGTCGGCGGGTCAGAGAAGACAGCGGGGTGGCTACTCCGCGTTGCGCTCGTATATGAGCCGAAGCCCCACGAGAGTGAGATCGGGTTCGTGAGCGGTGATGGTGCGCGACTCGGGCAGCACCACCGGCGCCAATCCACCGGTAGCGATGACGGCAGTGACCTCGCCCAGCTCCTCGATGATGCGCTCGACCAGCCCGTCCACCTGTCCCGCGAAGCCGTAGACCGCACCTGACTGCAATGCCTCCACAGTGTTCTTACCGATGACCGAACGCGGGCGCACGAGCTCGACCTTGCGCAGCTGAGCCGCTCGCTGGGCAAGTGCGTCGATCGAGATCTCGATGCCGGGCGCCAGTGCCCCACCCAGGAAGTCTCCCTTGGCTGAGACGACGTCGAGATTGGTCGAGGTGCCGAAGTCGACAACGATGCAGGGGCCGCCGAACAGATGGAACGCCGCGATCGTGTTGACGATGCGGTCCGCGCCCACCTCCTTCGGGTTGTCGGTCAGCACGGACACGCCGGTTTTGGTGCCCGGCTCGACGATGGTGCGGGGAATGTCGGGGTAGTACCGCTCGAGCATGACGCGCATTTCGCGCAGCACACTCGGCACGGTGCTGCACAGCGCAATACCGGTCACCGCAGGCTGGGCCGCCAACAACCCGTGGAACGTGAGGTACATCTCGTCGGCGGTGGTTCGGGCATCGGTGGTGATGCGCCATGACCCCATGAGATTTTCACCGTCGAACAGCCCGAGGACCGTGTTGGTGTTACCCACGTCGATGGCGAGCAGCATCAGGTCTCCTGCCGTAGATCCGCACCGATATCGAGCACCGGAGCCGAATGTGTGAGTGCTCCGACCGCAAGGTAGTCCACGCCTGTGGCAGCGACGGCGGCGGCCGAGTCCAACGACAGCCCGCCGGATGCCTCAAGCCGCGAACGGCCGGCCGTGCGTGCGACGGCTTCCCGCATCTGTTCGACAGAGAAGTTGTCCAGAAGAACGAGATCAGCACCAGCAGCGAGAACTTCGTCGAGTTGATCCATCGAGTCCACCTCGACCTCGACCGGTACTCCGGGAAACTGGCGACGAACGGCATCGAACGCTGCGGCCACTCCGCCTGCCGCCACGACGTGGTTGTCCTTGACGAGAGCGGCATCAGACAACGACATGCGGTGATTAGTGCCGCCACCACAGCGCACCGCATACTTTTCCAGGCGACGCATGCCAGGCGTGGTCTTGCGAGTATCACGAATCTGCGCTGACGTACCCACCACTGCGTCGACCCAGCTTCGGGTCACGGTTGCAATTCCGCTGAGATGGCCCAGCAGGTTGAGTGCCGGACGCTCAGCCTGCAAGAGCGAACGTGTGGGGCCGGTCACGCTCACCAGAACGTCGCCGACCTCCACGCGAGCACCATCGGAAGCGACCATGCGAACATCCAGATTCGGATTGACGACGTAGAAGACCGCCGCGGCCACGGGCACGCCCGCGGCCACTCCTGGTCGACGTGCAACGAGGTCGAGCACCGAGCGCTGATCAGCCGGCACGGTTGCCACTGACGTGACATCGACGCCACCGTCAAGGTCTTCATCCAGCGCGAGCCGCGCGAGATCAGCCACTGCTGCAGGATCCAGGCCCGCCGAGGCAAGCATCGATGAAACATCGGCGCGCAACTCACTCATGTTCGCTCCACTATGGGAATGGATCTGGTCTGCAGGGTGCCATCCGGTTGCACGCGCGTCACCAGATGCACGCGCCATGCTTGGTCGTTCACTTCGGGGAAATCTTCGCGCCAGTGCGATCCGCGCGTCTCCTCGCGAAGCAATGCGTGATGCACCAGCACGGTCGCGAGTTGATGAAGGTTCGTGGTCTCCCAGTCCTCGGTCGACGGCTTAGCCCCACCAGCATCTGACATGCCTGCCAGCTGCCGCCTGGCATCCTCCAGTGACATCGCGCTACGCAAAACACCCGCGTCAGTGCTCATCACCTGCTGCAGGTCGCGACGAATGCGATGCGGAAGAACCATCGTGGTGTCCGGTTGTGCAACCGGCTCTCGCACCGGCAGGTGGTCGTCAAGCACCGCCTGCACGATGCGTCGCCCGAACACCAGTCCTTCCAGCAGCGAGTTAGACGCGAGCCGATTCGCTCCATGCACCCCTGTGCACGCAACCTCGCCGCAGGCGTATAGCCCCACGATCGAGGCGCGGCCATCGAGGTCGGTGCGCACTCCACCCGACACGTAATGCTGCGCCGGTGCCACGGGAATGAGATCGGTGACCGGATCGATGCCTCGCTGGCGACAGGAGTTGATGATCGTCGGGAACCTCTGCACGAGCAGGTCCGTACCGAGTCCGCGTGCATCCAGCCACACATGCTCGGATTCCTCCTCGCGCATCCGACGCATGATTGCCTTCGCGACAACGTCGCGCGGGGCGAGCTCGGCCAGCGGATGCTCCCCCACCATGAATCGCTCGCCGTGGGTGTCGAGTAGTACCGCTCCCTCGCCGCGAATTGCTTCCGACACCAGCGGCTGTTGTCCACGCGCCAGTGGCCCCAGCCATAGAACAGTCGGGTGGAACTGAACGAACTCAAGGTCCGCAACATCAGCACCAGCACGCAAGGCGAGTGCGACACCGTCGCCGGTCGACACGTAAGGGTTTGTTGTCTGCCCGAACACTTGGCCGAAGCCACCCGTGGCCAAGATGACCGCGGGTGCGAGGGCAGCACCCACGCCGTCGCGCTGGCCAGAACCGATGACATGCAACGTGACGCCCTGCGCGGCACCGGTCGCATCCAGCAGTAGATCAAGTGCGAGCGCGTTCTCGACCACCTCGATGCCGGGATCAAGACGCACAGCCTCGGCGAGCGCGCGCGACACCTCCGCACCGGTCGCATCACCTCCTGCATGCGCGATGCGACTGCGCAGGTGGCCGCCCTCGCGCGTGAGGGCGATCTCACCGGATGCATCGGTGTCGAAATGCGCACCGAGCGCAATCAGCTCGCGCACCGCCTCAGGCCCTTCATTGACCAGCACCGCGACGGCATCCTCGTCGCAGAGGCCAGCACCTGCGACGACCGTGTCGATGAAGTGATCCTCAGGGGAGTCGTCGTCGGCGAGGGCTGCGGCAATGCCGCCCTGCGCCCACGCCGTGGAGCCCTCCTGCATCTTCGCCTTGGTAATGAGGAAGACGGTGAGTCCGGCAGCCCGTAGCCGTAGCGCCGCCGTGAGTCCTGCGACACCCGAACCCACGACGATCGCGTCGGCTCGCGCTGTCCATCCGGGTTCGGGCGCAAGCAGCCGTCGCGCGAATCCCTGCGGACGATTAAGTGACCACTGTTCGACGACGGTCATGGCGTTCCCACAATGCAAGCATCGTTGTCGATAAGTCGCGTGGTGCCTACGCGCGCGGCGATGAGTACGCGGCCGGGGCCGGGTATCGGCGGTCCAAGTTCTGGATCAGTGATGACCAGGTAGTCAAGGTCGACGGCCGGATGCAGTGCCGCACGGCCCGCGTCCAGCGCCTGTGGAACACCGCTACCTGCTGATGCGACAACAGCGGTCACCGCAGCCGGTATGCACGATGCGATGGCTCGCTCATCAGAAGACAGGTACCGGTTGCGACTGCTCATCGCCAATCCGTCGGCCTCGCGCACGGTGGGCACGCCCACGACCTCCACCGCCATGCTGAGATCGGACACCATGCGCCGGATGAGCGTCAACTGCTGGTAGTCCTTCTCCCCGAAGCACGCGACATCGGGCTGGGTCAGGCCCATGAGTTTCGCCACGACCGTGAGCATGCCTCGCATGTGCCCGGGGCGCGCCGCGCCTTCGAGAATGTCACCCAGCGGACCGGGATCGATGGTGATGCTGTCCGCGAGAAAGCCACTGGCATTGCCATAGACCTCCACCACATCGGGCGCAAACACGATGTCGGCTCCCGCCTCGGCGCAGATCGCGACGTCGTGGTCGAGAGTGCGCGGGTATTGGGAGAAGTCCTCTCCCACACCAAACTGCGTCGGGTTGACGAAATCGGTGACGATGACGGTGCCCGCAGAACCCACGAGTCGTCGTGTCTCACGTATAAGCGAGGCATGACCATCATGGAGCGCTCCCATGGTCATGACGACCCCGCGAGAGGACGAGTTGCGTGCGCCACGCACGTCCGCGACAGTGTGGACGACCTTCATGCTGTGCCTGCCAGAACATCTAGGAGGCGTTCGGCATCCGCGGGTGCAAGTAGCCCAGCGGCCATCGCCCGATCTGCGGTGAGCCGCGCGAGTGCCTGGTACGCGGCTGCTGCTTCGGGTGACGCAAGGTTCAACTGACGCATGTGCTCACCGACCGTGGCTGCATCACCGCGCGCAACCGGTCCGGTGAGCGCACCGTCGCCGTGTCGAAGTGCATTGTCAAGTGACGCCGACAGAAGTGGCGCCATGAGGTGTTCGGGGTGTTCCATTCCCGCACGGGCGAGGAGGTCGATGGATTCACGCACGACGGCCATCAAGTAGTTCGCACCAAACGAAACCGCCGCGTGATACAGCGCGCGTGACTCCTCAGGAACCCACACCGGTTCGCCGCCCATTTCGACGACAAGGGCTTCGGCTACCGGACGCACCTGCTCGAGCGTCGTGACACCGAAGGGGCAGTCTTCGAGCCGAGCGAGATCGACACTGGTACCGGTAAACGTCATGACGGGATGCAGTGCAAGCGGCACAGCCCCGGCATTCGTGGCGGGCTCCAGAACTTCGATTCCGTACCGACCGGACGGGTGCACCACGAACTGCCCCGCATGCAGTGCACCCTCGGTACACAAACTGGCGACGAGCCCCGGCAACACATCGTCGGGCACGGCCATGAGCACGAGGTCGGCTTCCACAGTTACCTGCGGCACAGACAGGATCGGAACTCCGGGAAGCAGCGCTTCTGCCCTCAGGCGCGACAGGTCCGAGACCGCCGACACCGCGATGACCTCATGCCCGGCACGCCGCAGTGCAGCACCCAGCACGGCACCCACGCGACCCGCACCGACAATCCCCACGCGCAGGCGTGGTCGAGGATTCACGTGCCTGAGCGTAGACCGCAAGGCGCAATCAGGCTCGTGGCAGCATCGCCCCATGACTTCGGTGCTGGTGGGCGTGGGAACGGCCGCCTATCTGCCCTGTGATCTGGCCGTTCCGCTCCTTGACGGTCACCCCACCGCGCAGGCCGGCTTTCAGCTGATGCTCGATCTGGACGACGACGTCATCACTCATGCAGATGTGCGAGTCGGCCTCATGCACCGCAGTATGGAAAAGCTTTACGAAGTGCGGGACTACCGCCAACTGATGATGCTCGCCAACCGCCAGGACTGGATGTCTGCGGTGTCCACCGAGATTCTTATCGCTCTCACCATCGAGACTGCGATGGGCATTGTCGTCCCGGAGCGTGCCACCTGGATTCGCACGATGATGGCCGAGGCCACGCGCGCATCCGCACTGCTGTCGTTCCTTGCCCCGGTCATCACCGACGCACCAACTGCTGAGACCGTGCGGCGACTGGGTATCGCCCTCACGGCGGCCCAGGAGGCGGCCACCGGCAGTCGCGTGCATCCCATGCATACGCGCATCGGCGGGGTAGCGAGCGACCTTGATGTCGGTGCAGTGGAGCAGTATCAGCAGGTGGCAGGGGAACTCGACATTGCAGCTCCTGCCATCTGCGCGGCTGCCGCCGAGGCCATGACAGCTTTCGTTGGTCACGTCGCGGTCACGCGGGAAGACGCGGTCACATTCGCCCTGCTCGGGCCCGTGGGACGGGCCAGCGGTCTTGATCGCGACGTACGACTTGACGAGCCGTACCTTGCCTACGGCGACTTGCGCCACCTCCTGGTCTATCCGCGCCACACTGACGGCGATATTCCCGCGCGATACGCCGCCTTCACCGATCAACTTGCCGTGTCGGCGCACCTCATGCAGGCCTGCCTCGATCAACTGTCGACACTGAACGGGCCCGTCGGTATCTCCCTTCCCAAAGTGGTGCGCGTCCCCGAGGGAACGCACATGTCACGAGTAGAAGGTCCGTTGGGTCAGTCAGGTTGCGTTGTGGTGAGCACCGGTGACAAGACTCCGTCACGGATCAAGATGCGCGCGCCCTCATTCGCCTCCGCTCAGGCGTTGGGCCCGGCATTGGTCGGGACATCAATGGGCATGCTTGCTGAAGCAGTGATGTCGTTCTTCATTGCGGTCGGAGACATCGACCGCTGATCTGACTACTGCTCGCCGTGCGAGCGCAGGTAGTCGATGAATCGAGCTCGCAGTAGTTCTTGCATGTCGGGGCTGAGCTCGTCTTCGCCGAACATCTGACGGGCCGCCCGGACAGTCTCGATGAATGTGCCGCCGATGGACCCGAGGTCACCACCCTCACCCTGGATCGCCACCATGCCAGGCATGTGCGAGAAGAGATCGATGAAAAAGCCCATATCCAGATGGTGTTCGGCGCGCTCGAATGCGCGGTGACGCAGTTCGGTGAACGGAAGGTCCTCGAGAGCGCTCATGATGCGAGCCTATCGTCGCCGCCGGGACCGGCTGGCAATCGGCAGATGTACTCGAGCCACAGGGCGATCACAGCCAGGGTGAGTGACCCTATGGACGTGGCCAAGGCCGCCCAGAAGCTTTCCGACCCACTGGTGGTGCTCAAAAACGGCACAACACCCACAACGACACCGCCATAGAAACCGGCCACAAGGGCACCGATGCGCGAGGCGGCGATGGCGAGCACGGCGGTGCGTGCCGCCACGATGGGAGCGATCGGGCGCGCGCCCAGTTTGCGCTGGAGGCGCGGCCGCACGGTCACTGTCCACGACAACAGGCCACCCGCCACCAGCCACATGGCTGCCGCGGCAAGCCAAGGCACCACGATGATGCGACCTGCGAGTGCATGGACAAGGACCAGCACGGCCCACCCCAGCGAGCCGGCAACAACAGCAAGGATGATCAGCAGCCGAACCGGTGTTGGTCTCATACGGGCACCCGCACAGCTCGTTGGTCAGCCACCGCGGCCGCCAAAGTCGCCACGGGTCCACGCTCTGGCAGCACGGCATCGGGGTCGATGTCGAGCCACGGCAGGAGTACGAACGCACGCTCATGAGCGCGCGGATGGGGCAGCGTGAGTCGTTCGGTGTTCAGAAGGTGGTCACCCACGACGACAAGATCGATATCGAGGGTGCGCGGGCCCCAATGAACCTCGCGCGTGCGGCCGGCATCAAGCTCGATCGCCGAGGTGGCTTCAAGCAATTGCTCTGGCGTCAAGGTCGTGGTCCCCATCACGACCAGGTTGAGATAGTCGGGCTGCTCGGGACCACCTACCGGGGCCGTGCGATACACGGGCGAAACCGCCGTGATCTCTATTCCGTGTATTAGGCGCACATCACAGACCGCTTGGGCCAAAGTGGCGGCCGCATCGCCGAGGTTGGCGCCAAGCGCGAGGACCACGTGATCAGGCATGTCGCTCGCGCTCCACGGTGACCGTGACGTCGGAAAACGCAACCGCGATAGGCGCCTGCGGCTTGTGCACCGTGACCACAACGCCGAGCACACCGTCGAACCCCAGGCACGTGTGTGCCATGCGGTCGGCGAGAGTTTCAATGAGGTTAAGTGGCTCCCCCACGATGTGGGAGTACACGGCATCGGCCACGGCTCCGTAGTCGACTGTTTCGGCAAGATCATCGCTGGCAGCCGCACGATGAGTGTCGACAGTCAGGGTCACATCGACGGTGAACTCTTGGCCGTTGATGCGCTCGTGATCGAACACACCGTGGTGGCCTATCCCGCGAATTCCTGTGATGGTGATCCGATCAGGCACGTCCGTCTCCTCGCCAAGCCGCCGCCACGCGCACAGCATCGCGACTGCCCGCCACTTCATGCACCCGAACCGCCCATACGCCTTGCATCGCACACAACGCCGTGATGGCCGTCGTCGCATCGTCGCGATCATCAGACAGCCGAGGTGCGCCATCAGGTGCGGCCAACAAGGTCCCAAGGAAGCGCTTTCGCGATGCTCCCACCATGAGTGGGTAGCCCAATTGCATGAACGACTCCAGGCCACGCAGGACGGCCCAGTTGTGCTCGGCCTCTTTGGCAAATCCCAACCCTGGATCCAGCACGATGTTGGTGCGGGGAACGCCTGCCGCAATTGCGAAGTCGATGCGCTGCGCAAGTTCTGCGGTGACCTCAGCCACGACATCGCGGTAGTGGGCTTCATGCGTGAGCCCTGCAGCTTTGGTGCGCCAGTGCATGAGGACACACGGCACGTTCAATTCAGCAAGTGTGGTGAACATGTCGGGATCGGCAAGACCGCCACTCACATCGTTGACGAGAAGT
>Ga0114976_10003389_pt1 | contig 9990 bp, 14 predicted proteins | sample S_130805_EF_Meta_FD_87319 | JGI IMG/M metagenome (GOLD analysis project Ga0114976, IMG submission 87319) | Freshwater microbial communities from Lake Simoncouche, Canada to study carbon cycling - S_130805_EF_MetaG | ecosystem: Environmental > Aquatic > Freshwater > Lake | place: Lake...
CCGCGCGGCCAAAGCAGCGACACGGACACTTTAGCGCCGAGCGCCAGCATTTCTGTGGTGGTGTAGTTCTTCCCGCCGGGGGCGACCCACGTGTTACGGATGCGCCAATGCGGCACACACATCACGTTGCCTTTGTAGAACACGGGGGTGAGGTCCAACGGCTCAAAATCGCCGTTGTCGTCTTCCATTCTGTGGATAAGGTTCATTCTGCGTCGTCCTGTTCGTGGCTGATGGTGACCTTGTACAGCGTGGAATACCCGCTGCAATCAAAGTCACACTTGTTGAACTTGGTGTTCGGAAGGAGTGACTCAAGGTAAGTGATCAGGATGTTTTTGATCTCGTCGCGCTCTAAGATAATTTTCACTTTGGATTCCCGTGTAGTGAAGTGGTTGGAGATGTCATCTTGCCCGATCACGATCTGCTTGTCAACAACTTTTTCGCAAGATATGATGGCGGCATGAAAGAAAGCGAGATCGAACGCCACTTCGTCTGGGCTGTTGAGACGATGGGCGGCAAGACGTACAAGTTCACAAGCCCCGGCGTTCGGGGTGTGGCTGACCGCGTGGCGTGTCTGCCGGACGGGTCGGTGTGGTTCGTGGAACTTAAAACCAAAAGGGGCAAACTTAGCAAACTACAGGAACACTTCGGCGCAACCATGCGCCAACTCAATCAAAACTACACAGTAATCTGGAACCTAGAAGGGGTAGCACAATGGTCCTTAGACCTTACCAAGAAGTAGCCGCAGACTTTCTGTACGGCCAAGATCGCGCGATGATCCTAGCGCCCGTGGGGGCTGGTAAGACGGCGATCACGTTGACCGCGCTGTCGGCGCTGCTCAAAATCAAACGCAACGCCTTAGTGCTTGCGCCCAAACGGGTAGCCGAAAGCGTATGGGCGACCGAGGCCGCGAAGTGGGCACCTGAGCTAACCGTCGCGGTCGCGGTCGGCACACCAAAGCAGCGCCAGAAAGCGTTTGAGTCCGGCGCGCAGGTGGTGGTGACGAATTACGACAACATCCAGTCGATGCCGCATTTGGACTTTGACTGCATCATCTTTGACGAACTGACGCGGCTCAAAAACCCGTACGGCGCGCGATTTAAGGCGCTCGCCAAGCTGATAGATAAGATTGAGATCCGGTGGGGCCTGACTGGATCGTTCACCAGTAACGGGTTGGAAGACGTGTACGGGCAGTGCAAGATCATCGACCAGACGCTGCTCGGGCGCTCTAAGGGCGCGTTCTTGCAGCAGTATTTTATCCTGCTTAACCCTGAGTTCGGCCAATGGACGCCGCGCGTAGGCAGTCTGGAACAGGTCATGGACCGCATCAAACCGGCTACCTACGTCCTTGAACCTGGGGAGTACAGCGACAAGCTACCGCCGCTGCATATCGTTCACGTGGACTGTCAGATGCCGATGGATCACTACAACAAACTTAAGAAGGAGTTTGTTCTCGACAATATTGTGGCGGTCAACGCTGGCGTAGTGACGGGCAAGCTACAACAGATGGCGTCTGGTTTTATCTACGATAGCTTTACCGCGCTGGCTCCTGAAACACCGGGTAGGTTCATCACACATCAAACGCCGATCTGGTTCTCAAAACACAAGTTTGAGGCGCTGGACGATCTGTTGGCTGAAAACCAACACGCCAACACAATTCTGGTGTACCAGTACCAAGAAGAACTTGCGGAACTGCGCCGCCGCTATTCCAACCTTGTCACGCTTGACGATGATAACGCCATCGAACGCTGGAATGCCGGTCAGGTCGAACTGTTGGCGGTCCATCCTAAATCTGCCGGTCACGGTCTTAACCTGCAACACGGCGGCTGCAAGATGGTTTTTGTATCGCTGCCGTGGTCGCTGGAGTTGTTTGAGCAGACGGTCGGGCGGCTACACCGCAGCGGCCAACGCCGCGACGTCTGGGTCTACATTATGTCAACTCAGAAGACGATTGACGAAAAAATTTGGTCGGCGCTCCAAGACAAACGCGCCGTTTCTGACATTGCTATGGAGGCATTGAAATGACCGAACCGGCTTTGATTCAATTAGTTAAAGATGTCGAAGCCAAACTCAAGGAGAAAAACATGACCTAATTAAACTTTTAACACCACCTAGTTTATTACTTATATTTCAAATGGAACTTATCATGATTGAACGAGATAACTTTGTAGCTGCATTAGACGCATACCTCAAGAAACAAATTGAGGCGCACTTTGAAGACCGCAAAGCCCCGGAAGCACCCGCAGTTGAAACAACACCTACAGTAGGAGGCATACCAGAACGCTTCCAAAATGTTAAATACGATGAAGTTTCGCGCAAAGAGGCTTGCGATTTTTTGCGAAGCCACAATCAGGGTGCTGACCATCTGACCGATGCACAAATTGCAGCTAGTGTGCACGGACTAAAAGAATGGCTTGCTATTAAAAACGCAAATCAGTGATGTTTAAATACGGACTTCTTGACGACGAAGGCAATGTAGTCCGTTGGGTATGGCACCCCCCGCCATACCCACACATTGTCCAAAAAATTAAACGCCAGCGCAAACCGAAGCTAGATTTATCTAACGTACCAGAGGCACTGTTTTGATTATTAACGGCAAGATCGTAAAAGACTGGGACAAGTCCCAGATTAGTACCGGCTACCAGCGCCCCAATCAGTTCCGCGCCATCACGTGGGACATGGGTAGGGTTCAAAGCTGGTTGTTGGGTAAGCAACCGCTGGCCCGCACACTACTAGAGAAGGTGATCCGATGAAGCTAGTCCGGGCAAAACTGATCGCCGCGCGGGAAGAACTTATAATTCGCCAGCGCGAACTGGCCGCAGCGCAACGCAACTACAACCGCGTTATTGAAACCCTTAAAGATTTAGAGGTGCGACTTGAATCACACTTGGAGGGGCTTAAACGCAGCCCTAAAGACGCTGGACGAGCAAACGGTGCTGGAGATGCTGAACCACGAGTTAGCGACTGAGGGCCGCGCCAGCATTTTGCGCCGCATCCACCAACGCTATAACGTGTTGCGCGTATCGCGCGAGCGCATCGAACTACTTCAACAGGCTAAACAACCATGACCGACTTCGCAGCGTGGCGCTACGAGAACCTTGTGCAGTTCGCCAAGGAATCGACCGAACGGATGAACCTTCTAAATGCGGAGATTGAGGCGCTAAACGCCGACTTAAAAGCGGCGATTAACGCCTACCGTGACCTACTTCGCCGCGACGCCCTTGGATTTCTCGAAACTTCTCATTCCGCCGAAGCCGAGAAGACCGGCGAGTAAAGTCATCAACTGTTCTACCTGGAGATCTGGCGGCGCGGGTAGACCCTTCGGGATCAAGTCTACGCCCTGCCCAAACGCCCAGACCCACTGCATCAGAGGGTAGCCAAGAAATTGGTAAGCCAGACCTGCAACCCCAACCCAACCCACAGCAGGACGCCAGCCAGAGACAAATACGCTAGTAGACGCCGCTTCGATCTTGTTGATATCCACCTGCGCGAGGTCTGTAGCTTGGTCGATACGCTTCTCTTCAAGGTCGAGCTTGCGCTCTTCCAACGCCATTTGAAGGCGTTCTTTGTCTGTCGTAATGAGGTCGCCCGCGACCTTACCCACGCCTTCAATGATGCTCCCGATCCCGATCAGATCCATTACTTGAGTCCTTGCAGGGTTCGATTGATCCAGCCGAGCAAGAATTTGGACTGTCCTCGATCTCGGTTGCAGATGTTGGCGTATCGCTGAATTTTGGCAAGCGCGTAAGTTGGAACAAATTTCTCCGGCGTACATTGATTGAGAAGTTCAACTGTTTTAAGACCGATACTGCCATCGGGCGTTGCTCCTACAATGACCTGCGCTAGCTTGACCGCTACTCCTGTGCCGGTGTTGACGCCGAAGTTGAAGATCGTCTCCGCAATTTCTTGGCTGCGGAGTTCATCGCCTCTAATGACGTTCCAAAAGCGTTGGCGATAAAACTCCCGAACCATAGATGTAAGCGATCCGCCAAACTCCTTGCGGTCAACCAGAGGCCACCCAGGCCAGTCAGGATTCGGGTTGCGAGCGATGCCAGCATAGGTCATACCTCCCCGGTCGCCCGGAATGTCGGTCAGTTGATACCCGCCCTCGTCGTGGATCATCTTCTCAAACGCGGGTCCGAAGTCAGCCATCGTGCGGCTTCTTATTGAAAAGGTCGAACAGGGTCTTAACCTTCTCTTCCAGCACGGCAACGCGCAGGTCAAGTTTAGCCAGCACAACAATTAGCGTAATCAGCGCGAGGATCGCTGGCGACGCTTTGAGAATGATTTCAAATGCTTCCATCACTTCACCTTTGCTCGCTCTTCCATCAACTTGAGGCGCACTTGCAGGTCGTGGATGTCGTTGTAGATCAACTCTTTCATAACGTGACGCCGCTCTGCGCTAATTGGGCTATCGGTTGGAATGCCTTCTTTAGTAATCAGGGCTGGCATTGAACCTTCAATTTTGGTCAACCGTTCAGAGAAACTGTTCACTTGCCCAAGTAGCCAAGCGAGCGCCATGACTACGATTGGGATGACCGCTTTGAGAACGTCTGACCAGTTCATTAGTGACCTTTCAAGATTATCGTAAGCAGCAGCATGATAATCGCCCCGCCGCCCGTGATCAGGATCTGCTCTAGGCGTTTGATCCGCGCGTGGATACCGCGCGTCTCTTTCTCGATACCTTCGTACCGGATCGCGCAGACGTCCACGTGGGCGTCAATCTTGTGATCAACTTCAGATAATGTAACCATCATGGAGCCAATTGGTTTTCAGACTTAGGGGCGAGAGCGTTGCGCTTTGCTTCGCGGGTCTTTGGACCCTGCGGGCTAGGCGTTGGACGAGGTTGGGCGTATTTGGATTCTAGCGTTTCAAGCAAATCTTTTAACCGATCACGCTCAATAGCAGCATTACGCCGCGCTTGCGCGTCTTTATCGCGGGCGGCAATTTCTTCATACGCTTTTACTTTTTCTTTGGCTTTTTTAATGGTGTCCGCAATCCATTGCCGGTCCATCATCTTTTCAGTAATAGCCTTGTCGGACAGTTTTGCGTAGCCAGGGTCTGCCGCTGCTAGATCAACGCGGGTCTTTTTCCACGCGATCATTTCTTCGGCGGTCATGGTTGGGCGCTCACCGCGCATTACCTTGCCAACCGCCGACTCAAGCGCCGATCCGTAGTTGACAAATGTCTCTGGCGTTGCGCCCTTAACGCCCTGATCGACTGGACGCAGTTTGCCCGTAAACGGATCAAGTTCGTAAATCATCCCGCCCGCTGCTGGCTGGCGCGGCCCCGCCCCCGCAGCAGCGGCAGCAGCTTCAGCAGCGGCCCTATCGCGGGCGTATTCGTACCCGCGCGCTTGGGCTGGACCTTCCGCTCCGGGCATCGGCAACTGCGGCGGTACGCCAGCAGGTTGCATATCAGGACCTAAACTGCCGGTGCGCCGTAATCCTTCTTCTCGCAACGCTTGTTGGGCGGCTTCATACGCAGACCTAGGCTGTTGCGGTTGCCCCGGCATTACAAAGTTGGGCGTGTACTCGGGCGGCAACACGGCGCTTTGCGGGTTAAACATTGCCAAGTTAGACGCGCCGGGTTCAACTGGTCGCAACATATTGACCGGCGGGCGATAGTCCGGCGGCATAGCATTAGCGGCTTGATATGCGGGCGACATCATACGCCGCGCCATCAGGGCGTTGGTCACCCCGCCGCCGATACCACCAACGATAGATCCTATGTACGGCATCCCAAACGCCGAGCCAATACCAAAACCTATTGCAGCGCCTGGGCCTGTTCTTGCCAACGTAGGAAGAATAGGTCCAGCGCCGGGTTTTACTTCAGCGATAGTAGGGAAGTTTGCCGCTACGCTGGCAATGTCCGACGCTGTGCCGGTCAATGGCTTTTGTTCTGCCATTTTTGCCAGTTGAGTCGGGTCTATACGCCCCGTGTTGAAGTCAGTAGCGCGCTCATAATCGTAAGTTTTAGCTAATAAAGTTCTGGCTTTTTGAAATGCCCGCGCTTGAGTTCCGGTTAAATTTTGAGCGGCAAGTTCTTCAAGTTGATTGGCGATTGCCATGCTGGCATCAGCAACCGAAATAGATTCTGGCGACGGTGGTGTAATGCCTTTGCGTTGCGCGTTATAGACTGTTTGCGCTGACTGGCGAAGATTTCTGATGTTTGCCAACGCTTCGCTGCCGGACAACCCCGCGTTAAGTTTTTGAATTGTGCTATCAATTAGCCCAGACACGGCGCGGGCGCTAGACTCTCCACCAATCAACGCCGGGATACGCAATCCTTCAATAATGGACAGCGTTTGTTCGTCTGGTGTCAGTTGTGCGATGCTGCCGACTGCTTCATAAGGTTGTGTAATTTCCGGTGTCGACCGCGCTTTATCAAACGCCGCCCTATCAAGCGTCGTATCAGGCGTCAACCCCATATCTTTTTTGGCCGCTTCAGTCCATTGCGGTTCGTTTTTACGCGCCATCCTTGCTTCTGGACTACCCGTCAGCGCGGCGACAATCTTATTTGCTTTTGTAGGGTTTGAAATAGCTGGCGGTATTGCTACGCCAAGGCGTTGCGCTGCTTGCGCGGACTCGATCAGCGGCGCGTTCTGAAAACTTTGTGTGACTCGTTTTTGCTGCAATTGCGCGGCGCGTTCTGGAAACGGCTGAAATTCCCGAATCATCTGCGCTTCGTTTCGCAGCGCATTTATAGCAGGAGCAGGGCGAGCGGCGAGCACGTTAGCGCTTTGTGCGATCTGTCCTGCCTGACCAACAGCGGGAATAAATCCAGGTAACGCAGAACCTATAGCACCAAGTGATTGAAGATTAGCTTGCGCGCCTTCGCCGGTTGGTCGATAAGTCCCCGCCTGCGTGATTTTTTCGGCCAGCTTGACGTTGGGTCCTTGACCCAACTTACCACCAAAAATACCAGCTACTTGACCAGCCAAACCACTTGCGCCACCAGAAATAATAGTTGCAGCAGTTTCTGGCAAACCAAGTAGCCGATCCGTCATGGATGGTTCTTGGTACTTTGGTTGCGGAACTGCACCCGGAATGTCAGCGGGTGTCGCTTCGCGCGGAGTAAATTTAGACGCGGCTTTTGTTAAATGCGCGATGACGTCGGCGTCAGAATAGCCTTCTTTACGCGCGCCAGTCAGGTCAAACTTACGTTGTTTGGCAAGATACCCCGCTATGTCAGCGTCTGAGTATCCTTCTTTGCGGGCGCTTTCGACATCAAATGCCATGTTATTTAGTCTCAAAAGCACTTAGAGGACGTTTTTCTTTACCGGCAGGTGCAGCAGGTGCGGCGGCAGGACGACCAGCGCGATATTCGTAAGTTGAATCATACGCCTCACGAACTCGTGCTTTAGATCCGCGAATTTCGGCGATCAGGTCGTCAATGCCTTGTTTAACATCAGCAATGTTTTGCGTACGATCAAGGCCACCGACAACAGATTTCTCAAGACGGCGACCTTCTTCGTTCGATACGTTACCCAACGCGCCGCCTGTCTTGGACATTTCGCGCATATCTTGCAACGCTTGAAAACCGCCTTTAGCAAAAATCTTGTCGTATGTTGACTGCGCTCGGCTTCCTTCGCGGGTTACACTAGGTGTGCGACCAAATACAGGGCCTGTTATATTTGCTAACCCCGGATCATCTCGAAGTTTTTCAAGTTCTTTAATGAACTGATCTGACTTAGTTTCAAACCCCTTAACTGCTTGTGTAGCTTGCGGATAAACTGCTTCACGTTTTTGAAGTTCTTTAGCAGTAACCCCTGTGAACTCAGACGCGGGGGTTTGCCCTACGGCTTGTGAACGCGGTGCAAATTTTACGTTTCCTGCGCTATCTACAATTTTTTCAAGCGGCGGCGCTTCTGGGGGCAGTCCTTCGGCTACAATTTTTCCAGTAGCAGGGTTAAACAGACGTTCGCCGCGAGATACGCCGACAGGCGCCCGTTTACTTTGCAGATACGCTGCGTATGCGGGATCACCTTGAGTTGCCTCAAACTCGCGTTGACTATCCAACGGCGCAAGCGGCATCTGTACTGGTTTGCCGTTGACCATGTAGGTCTTACCAGGTTCGCCAAGTGGGCTGTTAACCAATTCTTGAAGTCTGTTTTGCGCGGCGGTAAGGTATGGCAACGCACTTGGGTTTGATGCGGCTTCTCGTGCGGCGAACGACACTTCAGCTCTCGCGTCTTGAATCATCTTTAAACGATTCTGAGCCAGACCTTCAGACGCGCCGGGAAGATTATTAAGGCGCATGAGGGGTGGCTGTTCCCGCCCAACGACAACGCCGGCGACGCCCGACGGGGCGTTAAATGTTTGTGGAGCTACGCCCGACGGGCCTGTTTCTAACGGTGATACTTTTACTTCTGGAGACTGTATAGCACCAGTCGCTACGGTTGGCTCCGGCGGCGTACCAAACCTATCAGACCATCTTTTTTCACGGCTGGCTTGCTGCCATACCTTGAGCATATCTGCGCCGTGTTTTTGCAGATTTTCATCTGGTGCGTTTAGCAACGCAAGAACTTGTGCTTCTAGCTGATCAGGCGCGCCGAGCGACGTTAATTTGGGGACCAACTGCTCAAGGTACTGTTGAGCGCGTCTAGTTTTCGCCAAACTTTCGTTGTGGATTTGTTGGTTAATACGCGCGGTTTCTTGGTTCATTTGAGCAGACCTAATCTGCTCAACCGTAGCCATACGAGCCAATTGATCGGGCAGTTCAATTCCCGCAGAAGCGCGAAGGAGGTTGGTATTAAGCGGCATATCAAGCCCTCCGTAACGCGGCGATGAGAGCGTTGTCGCTTTCGTTTCTCAAGTATTGACTTGCGCCGCGAGCCAACGCGTCGGCTGCGCTCATGTACGAGGTCGCGCCGATGTTACCTCTGGTCGCTATATTTTCCGCTTGGTTAGCACCGTAAGCACCAGCGGTATTGGTTAAGTTATTTGTAGCGCTTTGACCGTAGCCCGCCAACGTCTGTAGCGGAGCCAATCTCATGCTGTAGTCGGTGTTGTATCGGTTATAGGCGTTCTGGAATTCTTGCGAACCTAGGTCTTGACCGTAGCGTTGTGCTCCTTTGAGCGTAGCGCCAGACAACAAACCCCCACGTGAAGCAGCGGTGCGGTCAAGTGCTTTCATTCCTTCAGACAATCGGAACGCGTAGCCAGGATCGGCTTGAAATTTGTCAGCAGTAAACGGAGAATACTGCATCTCAGGCGAGCGCAACTTATTGAGCGCCTCTTCACCCGCTTGACGCCAAGGTTCTTGAAGTGCTTTTTGCTCTTGGTAAATTTTGTAGTTGACGTCCCCCATCGCTCGATTGGCATCTGCCATCGTGCGAGCAGCGCCCAAAGACGCGCCAGCGCCAAGAAGCGAACTACCGGCGGTAAGCGCGGTGTTGGCCGAAGGAAGGTACGACAGTAAGCTGTTGGATACGGCTGGGTTTGCAAACGTGCCCGCGCTCATGCTTGAACCAAGCAGACCGGGGGTAGTAGTAGACACCGCGCCAGCACCCGCGCCTTGAACCGCTGACGCCGGAACAGTCGCGCCGGTTGCAGAGTTAAAGAAAGCGCCGATCTCTGGGGCAAACACATAACCGCCCGCCAAGAGCGCGGGGAGGGTCCAGCCACCCGGAAGTTTTTCACGGACGGTATCATCTACATCGGCAAGCGCTTGGCTGATTGGTTCAAAAATGCCGCCGGTTAATTTTTTAAACCAACCCATTATCCGATCCTCCAGTTCGTACCATCATAGTATACGGGTACGTTATTGCTGCCGCCACCAGCAACGATGCTGGCGAACGTCGTAGCGTTGGCGTCCGTAACCATAGCGGTCCAGCCTAAAGCAGGGCTGGCTGGCAACGTAGCAACGGTGTAAGTCTTGAGTTTGATCGGGGCAAGAGCGTTGGCTGAAGTCGCGCCAATCTGGAAGATGCTTGTGCCACCAACCAAGAAGTCCATCAAGTTGGTACTTCTGGCGTAGGAAATGTAATCC
>Ga0114976_10003394_pt1 | contig 9986 bp, 10 predicted proteins | sample S_130805_EF_Meta_FD_87319 | JGI IMG/M metagenome (GOLD analysis project Ga0114976, IMG submission 87319) | Freshwater microbial communities from Lake Simoncouche, Canada to study carbon cycling - S_130805_EF_MetaG | ecosystem: Environmental > Aquatic > Freshwater > Lake | place: Lake...
CATCACGGCACCCGACCCCGAAGGCAACGCGGCGGCCCGCGCCATGCGCCAGGCCGTCGAAATGGCTGGTGCAAGCTTGAGCGACGTGGTGCACATCAACGCGCATGCAACAAGTACGCCCGTAGGAGACATCGCAGAATACAACGCACTTCGCCGAGTTTTCGGGGAACACCTCGACAACGTCGTGGTGTCGGCAACAAAGGCGTCCACTGGACACCTCCTCGGCGGTGCCGGGGCGATTGAGGCTCTCTTCACTGTACTCGCGCTTCACCACCGCACTGCCCCTCCCACAATCAATTTGCAAGACCAAGACCCGGAGATTGTTCTCGACGTCGCAACGGCGCCTCGGGACCTTCCCCAGGGTGACATCCTTGCGATTAGCAACTCATTCGGGTTTGGTGGCCACAACGCTGTCGCTGCATTCCGTAGCTACAACTAATCACGCACGCGCTCGATTAGCCGACGCGGTGGAGCCACGTCACGGATGATGCGTCTGAAGCTTCTCGAAATGAGTCCAGCTCGCGGTCCCATGGTCCACCGAGAACACGGTCGACTTGTTCACGGAGTGATCTGACATCACTCGCGGTCTCCTCCATGAGCGATCGCAATCGATTCTCGGTCACGAGATAGTTCCCCACCTCGTCGACATGGACATGAAACGCACCAAGGGAAGGTGTGTATATCCAACGCTCACCGGATGCACCGTCATCGCCGAGCTCCGTCACCTCGAAACGGACGTTTTGCCACCCGATGAGCGATGAGGCGATAAGTGAGCCGGCGCCATGCGGTGCGACCCACGAGAATTCTGTGCGAACAGAATCGGGGATGAGCGGTTGTGTGCGCCAGTCAAAATTGACCGGCAGCCCAATGGCACGACCAACGGCCCATTCGATATGTGGTCTCACAGCGGTGGGGGCCGCGTGCACGCACACAACACCCCGCATGTTTTGTTCTGTCATCATTCCTGCCTTACCTCATTGTGAAGATTCGTCTTCCCCAACGACCTTCGAGGTACATTCCACAGGAGTAATGCGCTTATAGAGTGTCCCATGCCCCGTGAGAATTGCGCAATTCCTTTGTCTCCTTGCCTCAGGAAATTCACAGGCGTGGTGCATCGTCAAGTAATGTCTCTCTGACAACCAATCGGGAGTGATGATGAGCGTTCGCGACGCGCTGATGGGCTTGCTCACGCTCGGACCGGCGTACGGTCATCAGCTTCTTTTTGAAATTCACACTCGGCTGCCGCACCGTGAGACTGTGAACCCCGGCCAGGTCTACGCGACGCTAAACCGATTGGTGGCTGGAGGCATGATCCTCGGCGCCGGCGCAACAGAGGCAAATCTACCTCTGTACAAGCTGTCGAGTGAGGGCAAAAAGGGTGCGAACGCATGGTTACGGGGAGAAACCGCTATCGATGTGAGTGATTGGTCTGAAGTGCTCGATGTCGTGCTTCTCACTTTCACTCTCCCGCAGCGCTCTGTGCAAGAAACATGTCAGTCAATCAAGTGCCAAGTTGAGGAGTGGATGGCGGTGGATACCGTGAGCTCGGACTCCCTGCGTGCGCTCGTCGCCGTCGGGCGCAGACACCATGCCGAAGCTCTGACGCTCTGGCTCAACGAGGTAGCCCAGCACGCCTCGTCTCCGATGCACGTGACATGGGGGTTTAATGACGCACGACCCGGTCGGGGCCGACGACCCAATCTAGTGAAGTAGCTGCCCTGATCTATTGAGCACCTGCTTCTCACCCGCAGTAATCGCGAAGGGAAATCGGTTTTGTTGAGGTGGCATTGGGCAATTGAAGTGGTAACTGAAGGCGCAGGGAGGCAGGTACGCCCGATTGAAATCCAATGTGATGGTGCCGTCCGCGTTGGGTGCGCACAACAAAAATCGTCCGACCGAGTATGTCTCTGAGCCACTTGTCGCATCGGAAAAAACGAGCAACAACGCGCGGCCCTCTTGGAAAGCGGCGACCGTGTACTCGATTCCTTTAACCGAGAATGAAATATCGGCCGGAATGATCTTGTCCCGCGTGACGCCCTCGTCTTTCAGGTGATCGATTCCTACCGCCCGACCGCCCGGAATGGGTTCGAACCGGGCAGAGATTACCCAGTCGGGGTCGTAGTCGTAAGAATCAATCTTCCCGAAGTTCGCGAGATCCTCTGACGACGGGTCCCAAATACGCAGGCCACATTGCCCCGACTCATTTTCAATGACAAAACCAGATTTCCCGTCGGCAAACGTCAGACGCGATGGGCTTTCACTGCCTTTTGAAAAAACCGTCACCACGCCGTCGACCGCGATGTCATCCACAAAAATTCCCTCAGCTGCGGACGCTCGCACCATGAGTCCGCGATCAGAATGACGAGCAACGGCCCATTCTCCCGGAATTCCCCAGACAGATTCGAACACCTCCGGTTTCCCTCCAAACCATTGAGTGAGAACGAGCGCGAGATTCCCCTGCGGCAACGTCACCATTTCGTGGCGGCGGCGCCGGTAGACGTCGTAGTCGTCGGCGGGCGAGGCGGTGCTAGCGGACTGAGTCACCCCACCATCGTAAGTTGCGGTTCCCACCACGACTCGGCGACGCGCGTTGCATTTTGGATGTTTCTTGGACGTCGAGCACAGTGAGAACAGTCAAAACATGGTTTGCTTAACAGATGCATGGGCGGACGAGGATTGTTGGCGCCGTCGTCGCGCTGGGGCTTTCCTTCAGCGTGTTGTCGAGCTCGTTGCTACCCTTCGGTTCGGATCAGGCAGATGCGAGCGAATCCAGCGAAACTGACTACATCATTCAAGTTCCGGAGGACGAGCGGGCCGAGCTGATGACCACGCTGACGGACTTGGGCGTCAATCCAGATTACGTGTATGACGAGGCGCTCACCGGTGTTGCGGTGGCTCTCACGCCTTCCGAATTGTCGGCGGTGAGTTCGAGCGTGCTCGGAGAAACCATCTCTCCTGATTTGCCAGTGACCCTGACCGGACTTCAAGTTCCTGCGCCGTGGAATCTCGCCATGATTGATTTGGTGAAAAGACCGCCCGATCAGGCATACGCCTATCCCGACTCGAGCGGCTCGGGCGTCAGTGTGTACGTCATCGATACCGGAATTGTTTCGAAAAACCCGCAGCTTGACGGAAGAGTCTTGCCTGGCGTCAGTTTCGTCGACGGGGATGCATCAACCTCCGATTGTTACGGCCACGGGACACACGTCGCCGGAACAATCGCGTCGACGTCTTACGGCGTCGCAAAGCTCGCCAATGTTGTACCCGTCAGAGTCTTCAATTGTGCTGGCGGTGGCGCCACCGAAACGAAGGTCATCAAAGCGATTGACTGGGCCATCGCTAATAAGCCCGAAGGAACCGCGGCGGTTATCAACATGAGCCTCGGCCTCGAATGCTCTTGGTATTGCTCGAACTTGCCGATGCTGACCGCGGTTCAGCGTGCCGTTGCCGCTAACTTTGTGGTGGTGGTTTCCGCGGGCAACAGCGGTCTCAACGCGTGCACGTTCGCGCCCGCAGCGGCTCCGTCCGCCCTGACCGTCGGCGCCGTGAACAAGTCTGACCTTGAGTCAACCTGGTCGAACTTTGGACCCTGTGTTGATTTGTATGCGCCCGGCGTGGACGTCGTCTCACTCAACTACCGAAATGCGTCAGGTTCGGCGACCATGAGTGGAACATCCATGGCTGCTCCGCACGTCGCCGGCGCGGCAGCCCTGTACATTGCGGCCAACCCCGGGATGCCCGCCTCAGAGATTACTCAAGCGCTCAAAGAGTCTGCTGCCTCCTCGCCAATCCTCAGCGCATCCGGACACGCAGGGGGTCCGAATGCGCAGTTGACACTCACTCCGCTACTTTCGAGTACGAGCGTGGGGGTGGCGCCCGGCGCGCCCATTGGACTCATCGGCAAGGCATCTGGTGTTGCGGACGTGGACCTTTCTTGGGCGGCCGCTACGTCGTACGCGCCCGTGCGAGACTACCTCGTCAGTTATCGACGAACCGGCGACGCGACCTGGACAACCTTCTCGTCATCGGCATCTCCTGACACGACGCGACGAGTCTCAGTGCTAGAACGTGACACGAACTACGAATTTCGTGTTCAAGCCAAAACCGATATCGATGGCCCCTACTCAACGAGCCTTTCGGTAAAAACGCTGTCAGGGATTCCAGAAAAACCTACGCAAGTGACGGCGGGCACGATTCAAGCCACGAGCCTGGCGCTCTCTTGGTCAAGCCCACTGGCCAACGGATCCTCGATTAGCGATTTCGAATTGCAATACCGTGCATCCGCAACGATGGCGTGGGAGACGTCAGCTCATGCGCAATCGTCCTCGCCCTCGCTCTCTGTCTCTCGTCTGACGCCAGCCAAGTCCTACGATTTCCGAGTCCGAGCGGTATCGCCCTTCGGTGCGGGTCCGTGGTCAAGCACGACGACCGTGAGCACGCTGTCGGGAATTCCTCGTGCGCCAGACGGCCTCAAGGCCACGACGGTCTTGCCGACTTCAGCGACTATTGTGTGGGCGGCGCCGAAACTAAATGGTGCGCCCCTTCGCGACTACACAATCGAATACAAGCGCAACGTCGACTCAGTCTGGATTCCGTGGGATGACGGTGTGTCCACATTCTCATCGACGACGATAACGGGGCTCAAGCCAGGTACGACCCTCAACGTTCGAGTATCAGCGAAAACAGACTTTGGTACGAGCTCATCCTCGGCGGTTACGTCGTTCACGACAAAAACCGGAGTGCCCCTCAAGGTGTCCTCACTCAGCGCGAGTCCTGCACGAGCATCCTTGTCGTTGAACTGGAGTCCCGCAATCGCAACAGGCGCACCTGTGCGCGATTACGTCATTGAATACCGTGCATCGACCGTGAGCACGTGGACACGATTGCGCGACGCGGTCACACCGATTCCTCACGCGTATCTCAATGGGCTGCTCCCGAATACGACGTACTTCGTGCGAGTCGTCGCGGTTTCAGCGTTTGGTGAAAGCACGCCGCAGGTTCAGAGCGTTCGCACGCTCCCGTAGACCACGACGAGTCACCGTTTCATTGGAGAGAGGGCCGAAATCTCCCGTAGTTCGTAGGGCGTGCGGGACTTGAACCCGCGACCGACGGATTATGAGTCCGCTGCTCTAACCAGCTGAGCTAACGCCCCTGACACGTCAACGATATCAGCCGGCGGGACAGGGAAATGTTTGACCCTAAGGCACTGCGGTCGTGTTAGCGATGCCATCGGCACCCATGTTGACAACCAGGATCTTGACTGCATCCGTAGATCGGTTCTCACCGTTATGCGTGGTCCCGATTGCCTCGAGTACTGCCTCGCCCGAAACATAGGTTTTCTCGATGAGTCCTTCGTCACTTTTGTACGTCACCGTCAGCGTGCCTTCGATGATGTAGGCATAAAGCGGAGCGGAGTGAAAATGCCAACCCGTCTGGGCACCGGGGGGAAGTGTCACGATGGCGGAACTCACTTGAGCAGGCGTGTCGAGAAGATATGCGATTTGCTGGTCGAGGACGGTTACTTCGGACTTGGACAAGAGAACCTCGGCACTCGCCGTCACCGCCGGCTGTGGAGTCGCTAAGTCCGGCGACTGTGACGACGCTGGCAGCGACGCATTAGTGGCGGATGAACATCCGGCTAACAGCACCGTCACGCCGAGTACCAATGGCAAAAGCGAACGAACAGGCGGGAACGGGATACGCGACGTCACTGTGTCACTCTAGTCATCGGTGAGTTCCGGGTCAGGATCGACGACGTGTTCTCCCCGATAAAGGGCCTCAAACGTGTCGAGAGTGCGTGTGATGTCATGACCTCGAATGAACTTGAGCGACGCGCGCTTCATGTCGTCGAGATCTTGAGGACGCATGGTTAACACTTGCGTCAGTTTTACCACGAGGTCGTCGACATTGTTCGGTTCGAACAGGTAACCGTTCTCACCATCATGAATCAGATGCGGCAATGCCATGGCGTCAGCCCCGACGACCGGAAGGGCCGTCGCCATCGCCTCCATAGTGGCAATTGACTGCAGCTCTGCAATGGAGGGCATGGCGAAAACCTTGGCCCGAGAAAGTGACATTTTCAGGTCTTCATCACTCGCGTAGCCCGTGAACTGAACTCGATCTGAAATCCCCAATTGGGATGCGAGCGCACGGTGTGCAGACAGCAGGTCCCCGCCACCCACAATCTCAAGATGAGCGTCAAGTGAGGGGTCAAGTTTTGCGACGGCACGAATCAGCACGTCGAGTCTCTTTTCTCCGGTGACACGACCGACAAAAACAATCCGGTTATCGACCTCTTCGCCAAAATTCGGGGTGTAACGAAGGGCATTAATGCCACAGGAGATTGCGTGCACATCCGTCAGGTGCGTGTTTTCTTCAAGAAAGTCAGCAGCTCTCCTGGTCGGCGTCGTCACCGATTCTGCCCTGCTGAAAATTTTGGCAGCACCAAGCCAGAGGCGACGTGTCAACCAGTTCTCGAGGCCACGGGGTAACGGAATGAAATCGACCAGATTTTCGGGCATGAAGTGGTTCGTGCCAACAAGTCGAATGCCTCGCTTTTGAGCCTCGGCTGACAACCCGTTGCCGACCATGATGTGCGACTGGAAATGAACGACATCTGGTTTGACACGATCAAGGATTTTTCCGGTTTGAGGTCGAATTTCCCACGGCAAAGCGAAGCGAATCCAGTCATGAAAAATCCACCGCCAACTGCGCAGTCGATGAACCGTCATGGGTTGTCCCTCGTGCACCTCAGTGCGCGTCATGGGTTTGCCAATAGGGCTTGGTGCGACGACGTGAACGTCGTGTCCACGCTCCACGAGCCCCGCGGCCAACCGTTCCGCAAACTTTGCGGCACCGTTCACGTCGGGACCAAATGTGTCGCAGCCAATCAGGATGCGGAGCCGCGAGTCGTTGTTCGTGAGACGTGGCGTAGCAGCGCGTGGAGGGACCAACAGAATTCCTTGCCTTACCTTGATTCAACGAATCCAAGGGGCGGGAAAGTCATCCCGCACAGAGCGAACACTTGATTGTACCGGGAAGATTTCTATGTGACGGCGCCGGAGACGCTCGGCTGGGCGGTCGCATCATCGGCGTCGTGGTGGGCCTGAGGATGGTGACGCGCAAGCAAAAATACGCCAACAATCGCAAGTAGTCCGGCACCCAAAAACGCCAGAATTTCAAGTGGTCCCGCTTGAGCGGCTTCTTGAAGGATGACGATGCCAATCGTGACGGCCACGATGGGGTCAATTACCGTGAGCCCCGCGATAACTAAATCAGGCGGGCCGGAAGAGTATGCATTCTGAACAAACAGTGCACCGAGACCCGTTCCCAACAGCAAAAACACCAAGCACACCCACGACTGAAGAGTCATAGTCTGGGTCACTATGCCTTGAACGACGACTTTTGCCAGCGTGGCAACAAAACCGTAGAGCGTGCCCGCCCCGAGTATGTACCAAATTGCTCGAGTGTGACCTCGACCAAAGAGATAAATCGAACCGAACGCCGCGAGTACGACCGCCATGATTCCGACAATCAGCCATAGTTCAAAATCATGAAGTGGACGATCACGAGCCGTAAAGGCCGCAATAGTGACAAACAATCCGATTCCGGAGACGCAGAGCGCGATGGCCAAAATTGACATACGGTTCAATCGAACACGACTCACCCGAGAGTTAACAATTGCCGTGATGACCAGGGCAACGGCGCCAATGGGTTGAACCACGATGAGTGGGGAGTAGGCAAGACTCACCAATTGAAAAACAATGGCGAGCCCGATCATGCCGGTGCCGATCATCCACGACGGTCTGGCCAATAACGCGGCGATTTGAGAAAACTTCAACTTCGGTTTGCGTCCCGATTGAGGCGCGTCAGCGTGGGGAATGGGCGCAGTGTCCGATTCCACGCGTCCGACGCCGGCATGCTGGAACTGGGCTCCGAGAGAAAGGAAAACTGCCCCGACAAGTGCAAACGGGATGCCCACGAGAGATTTAGCATCAAACGGAATGTAGTTCGCCAAGTCACTCAATGTTGTGATGTCGCCCAAATGTGCTGCGAAAGGCATGACTACAGGTTACTCGCGGCCCAGAAGATACTCTGGATATATGCCCGTGCGCCCAATACTCATCTACGGCGAGGACGTGCTTCACATGGTGGCGCATCCAGTAACCACGTTTGATCAGTCATTGAAGGATCTCGTCGAGGACATGTTTGACACCATGGATACCGCTCCGGGCGTCGGACTCGCGGCCCCGCAAATCGGAGTGCCGTTGCGCGTATTCGTCTATGACTACCCCACGCAGGAGGGTGTCGCACGTCGTGGAGTTGCCATCAACCCGGAACTTCTCATCAGCCCGACCGAAGTGCGCGATCCTGACGCCGCCGACGAGGAAGGCTGCCTCTCGTTCCCCGGTGAGCGATACCCGCTCGTACGTGCCACGACCTCCCTGCTGCGGGCTTTCGATGTCGACGGCACACCGTACCAAGTCGACTGTGACGGCTGGTTCGCACGAATCATGCAACACGAATTTGATCACCTCAACGGCGTGATCTACGTTGATCGACTTGCCCCTCCGTTCGACCGGGCCGCGGACAAAGTCATGAGACGACAAGGTTGGGGAAAACCTGGCTCGAGTTGGATGCCGGGCGTCGACAACCTCGACGCCTAGCCAGCCCAGCCAAGCAAACGCAAAACCGCGGCAACAACTCCCGCCACAACAACCGCAACGATGAACGGAGCCCGCAGGGCGAACAGCCCAGCTGCCACGAGCACGGCTGGGATGCGCGCATCCAACTCAATGGCTTGACCCACGCTTAGTGACTGCACTGCGACAAGCGCCGACAGCATGGCAACGGTTAACAAATTGGCGACACGTGTCGCGGTGGGATGTTCCAGAAGTCGCTGCGGAACCAGGTATCCGGTGTACTTCGTCGCGAACGACAGGGCCGAGGCGACCAGCACGATAATCCAGACGGTCATGATGCGTCACCATTTTTCGACAAACCGGGCACCTCGCCGGGTTGACTCTCATCGTCAGGTTGCGGAACCGCCGCGTCTGATTCTCGGCGACGGAACCAATTCGTCAGACCAATCAACACTGCGACGGCCGCGGCGGCAAGAACCGGCACTCCCGCGGGCGCGAAGGGAATCAAAATCGTGGCGAGTAGGGCGGAGGCCGCCGCAACAACGCCGGCTTGCAGTTGTTTCAATCGAGGCCAGAGTAAACCAAGGAATGCGGCCGCGGCGACCGCGTCGAGCCCGAGACCATCGACATCGCCGAGAATGTTTCCGACCAGGGCGCCAGCGAGCGTGGTCAGGTTCCATCCGATATAGACGGCGATTCCCGTTGCCCAGAATCCGACTCTTTGGGATCGAACCTCTTCCTGGTTTAGTGCGACCGCAGTTGATTCATCGATCGTCAGCTGAGCGGCCACGGGTCGCAGCCACGGTGACGTGCCTACGATCGGCGCCATTCGGATGGAATATATCCCGTTGCGCAGACCCAAGAATGCACTCGACGCGATAGCTGTCCATCCGGCGGCTACCCCACCAGAAGCGAGTACGCCCACCACAGCGAACTGCGAACCGCCCGAAAAAAGAATCAGGCTCAATACGCAGGTTTGCCAGATATCGAGGCCCGATGCAACACTCAGCGCCCCAAATGAAAATCCATACGTTGACACTGCGACACCGACGGCAATGCCCGCACGAAGAGCCACTCTTTCAGATTCAGAGAATGCCACCATTCTCCTTCCAACGTTGCTCCCCGACTTGGACTCGAACCAAGAACCTGCCGGTTAACAGCCGGCTGCTCTGCCAATTGAGCTATCGAGGATTACACCTTTCGGGCGACAACTACATTAGCACTCTGGGCACCTGGCAAATAATCCGCCGATTAGTAGCCCAGCAGTGGATTAACAACGCCTTCGAGTTGCTCGCCACGCACAAATGCGGCGACATTGCGTCGCACGCGTTCCGCCAGCAAAGG
>Ga0114976_10003397_pt1 | contig 9983 bp, 13 predicted proteins | sample S_130805_EF_Meta_FD_87319 | JGI IMG/M metagenome (GOLD analysis project Ga0114976, IMG submission 87319) | Freshwater microbial communities from Lake Simoncouche, Canada to study carbon cycling - S_130805_EF_MetaG | ecosystem: Environmental > Aquatic > Freshwater > Lake | place: Lake...
AATCTTGCGCTTCTGCACCTTGCCGCTCACCAGGTAGATAGAGTTCTCCGTCATGATGATAAAGTCCTCACCAGCCTTGTAGATCTTCTGGATGTGGCTGGTGTACTCCTCAGAGTTCTTCACCAGCATCTTCTCATTCGTCTGAGCATCCTCACCCAAAAAAGCCTTGCCGTCAGCGGAATCTACAAAGTAGTCGAGCTGGATGGGCATATCCCTCTGAATGGCTAGCTTGGCTGCATTCAGGAGGGTGGTAGCAGAAGGTACTCTCTCACCACTTACAGTCGTAGGCGCCGTAGCCGTAGGCGCAGCCACAGTCGTATTCACAGGCACATTGCTAGGGGGGGCTGCCGTTGACATTGTCTGCCGTAGTTCTGGAAATACGACATAAAACTTTTACGCGCCGATATATCGGCGCCGGTTTATGCGCTAGGCACAAACAAGATCTGCTCCTGGTGAGCCGTAAGTATATCATTAAAGAACTCATACGCCTCATTAATCTGGTCCATATCACGTGCACCCGTAATGATGATCTTTCCAGAACTAAATGGGCTAATGGTGATCCTCTTACACTCGCCATCGCCATCACCATTCCCCTGTCCATTGCACGCTGCCTTGCACTCACAGATCCCAGGCCTCAGAATATTCCCCTTCTTGTTATAATAATACTTGGTATTCACACCCTGGTAAATCGTACTCTCGTGCGATGAGAACAGATTGTAGACGTTGCTGAGAACCTTGTGCAACTTCTCCTGGTAAATCTGCCGATTGATACTGTAGTCACTGTTAATCAGCTGAATCTTGAACTTTGTCATACCTGCCGCATCTGGGCTCACAAAGATCTCAGGCATCTTTGCCTTGATCTGGTCAATAACATACTTAATTGCCTCCTGGCTGAACTCAGGCGTGGGAACACCCGTCATCTGAACACCGCCATTCGCAAACAGCTTCACGTTCACCTCCTTCCACCCACGCCCCACAAGAGTCTTTCGGATGACCAGCGTTGCCTGATTGAAGAAGGTCTTCTCCGTCACCTTACGCTTGGTCAGCACATCACGCGTTGAAGAGCCAACCACCTTTGTCTCGTACTCCATCTTTAAGAATCCCTCGCCTGGATAGCCAAAGGGAATAGCAAAGATGTGGAAATTATCAAAGAGCTTCTTGAGATTGATACCACTGCCAGCATGGCAAGTCGTAACAGTCGTGGAAATTCGCAGAGGACTCATTGCTAGAACTGGCACAGTTGACATTTCGTATGCTTTAACACCCTTGGCCCAGGCTATTCATTTTTTAGGCCTGGCCGATTTATGGATAAATACTTACCCACATTTTTTCCATAGCAGCTATTACTGTCTCTTGTGACATCCACATCGATATATTCGGATCACAGAGCTCAATCCAATCCTTCCAACTAGAAAAGCCTGTATCGGTTAAGAGAGATAGTGTCAAAATGTAGCAGCCAAATGCCTGTAGTGAAAAAGTATTATAGATTTTCTTCCAGACTTTATCCCTTTTTAACGGATGCGTATTCAATAGGGTGCAAAGCCAACCTGTTGCCTGCTGGGATGCTTCTCCATTTAATAAAAAATATCTCAAATCACTTCTATGTAGCTTAATATCAAACTTACCAGGAGTCACCGTTGCTGGGCTGATCAGATTAAGTCTAGATTTCAGAACTAGTTCAGGAAGAGGATCAAAGCGCAAAATAAATAGTCGTGTTCTCAGAGACACATGTATTTTGCATAAGGAATTGCACAAGAAGAATACCAGAACCTCGCTCGTCGGTCGTTCAAGTAAGGGTCTCAGAGCAAGTTGAGCCGGCTCTGTTAGTGTCTCAACCTCATCAAAGATTATTATCTTTGGATTGTTCGTATAGCCAAAAAGGCCAGATCCAGCCGATTCAGTGAACGGGTACACCTTAGATCGGATCGCCTCCAAGCTACGCTCATCACTCGCGTTCAAGAAGAGCGCCCTCCCTACACGCTCAAGAGGTGTCTTGTAAAACTGGTGTACAATATTCCAGGCCGTCGTTGTTTTACCGCAGCCTGGTGGGCCAACAAAGATACAGTGTTGAAATGTCTTTGGATTTTGTAGCATCGCATTTATACAGCGGTCAATTCGGCTGACCTCCATCTCTTAAGAATAAGATTACTGAAGTAATTTAGACCGGCAACTAATTTCACAAGTTTACGGTAGATGACATTTACTAATACGTATTATGATCGGCCTAAGGCTCTAAGGATCACGCGATCAGTAGAAACTGTCAACCTTATTGTGCACGGGCAAGGAGTAATTATATTTGACGCAGCAGGACCATGCTGTCTTAGACTCTGTGATATAAGCGGTACAGCCGGCTTTGTTGTAAATTTCACTGCTGATAAGGTCCTTGTAAATATGTATCCGGATGATGAGCCATTAATAGACCCTAATAATACAAAGGGTGTAATAAATGTAACTGGTGCATATTACTGGTTTAGTATTGATTCTCAAAATCAGCGTCTCTATGCCGGCATAGGCGAACCCCGCAAAGAGACCGTCATATATCAATACCAATTAAATGCTTCTAATAAAACTCTATTAGAGAATCTTGTACTAGTAAATGGTACTGGTATGCAGATTTCTACCTTGCTCCGAGATCCAATTACTGCAAATGTGCCCTTACTAGTTAAGGATACCAATGAACTCAGTATGGAATCTATCGCGCCAGGTGAATACATGCCAAAGGCGAATCTTTCTCAGACCTCTCAGAAACTATATGACTGTATATCTGGGAAGAATTTTGTTCTAAATACTCCAGATTTCCCCGACTTTACTAAAGCCATTGAATACAGTCTCGCAACTCCTGGTTTATGGTGCCATAAGACTATTAAAAAGAAGGCGACCGAATTTGATAAGGATAAGCCAAACTACAAGGAGACCTACCTACGTATTACACTCGGCGAAAACAACGGAGAATCGCCAGGTATCCCCTATGTAATGGAAATCTGGCCAGTTGCGCATTTTTCACCGATTCATAATCACGGTGGATCAACGGCCATTATTCGTGTCTTACACGGGTCTATAAATGTCAGCCTCTTTCCATTCCTAGGCGATGATAAAGTGAAACCATTTGCAAAGGCAGATTTCAGTGTTGGTGATATAACATGGATTAGCCCTACCTTGAATCAAGTTCATCAACTAACCAATCTGGAAGCTAATACAGATACCTGTATTACTATACAATGCTATATGTATGAGTCATCTGATACAACACATTACGACTATTTTGATTATTTAGATGGTAGTGACGCGAAGCAGCAATTTGAACCCGATTCTGACATGGAATTCATTAAATTCAAGGCAAAGATGAAGGAAGAATGGTCTAATAAGCTAAAGGCAGATGTAAGTAAATGCTGTTCTATTTCCTAAAAAGACCTAAACACAAGGGTCCCAATTGCATAACAGTAAGGGATGCCCAAGGTCGCAGGTCAAAAAAGGGCATCAAAGACAAAGCAGGTGCCAATTGTTGCGGTTGTTTCTGCTGACGGTGATATTCAGGGCAATTTTGCACCAGAGCCCCGTAGGCCTCTCATTATCCATCTACCCTTTCGGTCAACGGAAGTGCAGTTCCAGGATGGACCTCTCGTTTACAATCCTGCACCCCCAGTAAATCCTCAGCCATACGATGCTCTTGCAGATGATCTATATGCAAGCAATGCTGAGATGCTGAGTAATGGTGAAGATAATCAGATAAATAGGACTACCGATTCACTCCCCGCTGCAATAAGCGAATCTGATCTACCCAAAGCAGAAAACACGGTCGTACAGCAGGTAGTTGAAGAGGTCCAGATTAAGGTGTTTCGCACGATTGATGTAATGATTGACTATAAGATTGGAAATGAGACGATGAGTCTACCAGAGTCAACGAGCGCATGTTGTTTCTGGTGCTCAGGTCAGTTTGAAGGTCGCCCTGTTGTCATACCCACTCAGGAAGAGTACGGAGTGTATACAGTGTATGGTAATTTCTGTACTATATCATGTAGTCTTGCATACTTACTAAATGAGCATATTGATCCCCAGGTGAGATGGGAGCGTCAGGCTCTCTTACATAGAATGTATAAGCAAGTTGAGAATGTTCAGCCTGCTCCGCCAAGAGAGTCTCTGAAGTTCTTCGGAGGGTGTCTGTCTCATTCTCAGTTTCGTGAAATTATTGGTAAGAAGCAGATTCGTATTGATGCAAATCTGCCGCCAATTATCAGTATCCTTTCTGTTCTTGACACGAAGCCTATTGATTTCTATGAGACGTCTCTGAGAAATACTAGCGCGACAGGCATTGATGTTGATGTTGCGAAGCGCATTGAGCCTGGTCTGAGGCTGAAGCGATCTAAGCCTCTAAAGGACAAGGAGAGCACCTTGGATGCGGTGATGAACTTGCATGTAAAGGTCAAAAATTGATTGAACTTTTTTTCAGGTGGCCAGTATACCAAATGTATAGGGCACTGAAGAATACTCAGGCAGAGATTGCTGATACGCTGATGAAGTTTGCAGATGAGATCACTGCTAACTCTAGCAGCGCTAGCTCTCACCCTTCATCTGATTCTTCTAATACTAAGCTTCTGGAGGCCTTTGATGCTCTGAATAAGAAGCATGACGCCCAGTTCAGCATGATGTTAAGTGCAATTGACCGACTGAATTCTACTCTTCAGAGACATCTTACAGCAGTGACTTCTGCTAGCCAGCCTACAGTGAATACTTCTTCGACGATCCCCTCTCTGAATCCTGTAGCGAATCCTGTAGATATGCTGTCATCAGTAAAGACTGTACACGTGCAAGCACCTGTTACACAGTCTGTTAGACCGCCAGTTGTAGAGACGAAAGAGGAGGCTGAGGTCACTGAGATTGAGATGGAGGAGGAGGTCGAGGTGGAGGTTGAGGAGGAGGTAGAGGAGGAGGTCGAGGAGGAGGAGGTTGAGGAGGTTGAGGAGGAGGTGGAGGCCGATGCCGAGGTGGAGGTTGAGGAGTGGACCTATAAGGGTATGTCCTTCTTCAAGGATTCGAATCACGTCGTCTATTCCAATGACAATGGTGATGTTGGAGAGCCCATTGGAAAGTACGATCCTGTAAAGAAGGTTCTTAAGAAGCTATAAGCTATAAGCTAAAAGCTATAAGCTAAAAGCTAAAAGCTAATTAGATATGGAAGCGCCCTGTGTATCATCGATAGTAATGGGGGCCCTAGCAGTAGGGTTTATTCTAGCAGATTATTATTTAAACTATGGGTCGCGCGTATTAACCTATATTTTCTTAGGTAGTATCACAACAATACTTTTTCATGTACTATGTTTGTACGGATATCAAAAGCTAAATTGGGTATTCTTAGCCCTTGTAGCAGTCTATGTATTTTTTTCAATAGTATATATACATTTCACAAAGCCTGATATATCAGATCCTTCCGACATGGAAGAATATGGATGTGAATGTACAATGTCTAAGCCTAAGCCTAAACGGTGTGCTCCTAAGAAGCCTCGCTGCAAAAAAAATGTTTAAACTAACGCGTATTTCACCTAAACTCTTACATCATATCTTTATTCAGATATAATGGAAGACTTTGCGTGGGCATGGTTGCCATGGCTTTATAACAGGGGCGTCTATATATCGGATCTGGTAGTAAATAAATTAAAGGCCATACAAAATGCATTTAAATACCAAAATGAGTGGATTTTTCTTGTGAATAAATCTACACCAATTTCCAAACAGCTATTCAATGTATCAGATATAAATCCAATGAAGATAAAATGGAATGCCTCTACTAATCCACCAAGATTCACGCCTTCTACAATTCTTATAAGGCCACTAGAATGGAAGCATATCTCATATCTTAGTTTTACAGTAACACTCTCAGACAGGTCATTCCACGATTTAACAGATTGGATAAACGACGTAAAATGGTCTGGGCTTGTACAGCCAACACCTCTTGAGATTTTTACACTCTGGTGTTGTGAAACTGCTTCTCCTCAGTGTTTTGATTTGGATGGCGCAACAGTTGAACTGGTCACTGATGACGGTAGTTTAGAAAAAAGGGGGCTTAATGAATTTGCGCGTACTAATATATACGGAGATGGATTCAGTGAAGATAACAGACAAGATCCCAACAGGATCATGGACACTCTACTTTCATCAAGCGGACGCTGAGAAATGGACAATTGATACATTTGTGAAGGTACATACTTGCACGACATGGCAAGATGTACTTATGGTACTAGAGGAGGTCGGCCTGCCACGTTTTAAAAATGGTTTACCTTTTTTCATGCGCGGAGATACTCTTCCCCTGTGGGAGAATTACCAGAATATTCGTGGTGGTAGTTACAGTATCAAAGTACCATATGACAATGTAAAGGATGTGTTTTCTACTCAGCTTCTTCATGCAATGTCAGACACTGCTTTCAATGAGGAAGGTAATATCTGTATGGGTCTAAGTATGAGTCCTAAGAAGGGCACCTTTAATATTCTCAAGATCTGGAATGCCGATGCCCAGAAATACAATTCACCCGATGGTCTGAAGTTCATTGATTCTCGGTGTACAGAATCAGAGGTATTATATACACCTCATGTTGAAAAGCGTATGTGACATTTATGGCATGACATAAAAATTGATTAAATTATAAAAATAATAATTAGTATATAGATGGAGTTATCTAAGAAGCTACGGGAGAATCGTGAGTTCCTAAAGGGTAAATGTGATAACTTCGAGATCAAAGATATCACATCTCATGATCTGTACTACAGTGACGGAGGAGTACAGGGTGCAGACTTCAAGATTGAACTCAGTTTGAAGGGTACCAATTATATTAGATATGTATATATTTGGCCCTCTGGAGAATGGTATTCTGCTTCAAATGATCCCAATATCAAAGTGTTAATTGATGAGTGGATTAATGAAGTGAAAAATACGACTAAGCAAGAGAGCAGTTCTGACGACAAACAGGACAAGACTGATTAGAAGAAACTGAAAGCCATCTAGTAAGGCCTGATCTAGTGAATACATGACCACACGTAGTGATACATGCATTCTCTTGGCTTATAGCATCACCGGTTATCACACAGCACTCCTTTTTTTGAATGCTATCAGCAATAATCAGCTGTTTAACGTGTACTGGAAACAAAGATTGCGGTTGCACGCTTACAGGCACTTGAGGTGGAGGAGCAACTACAACAGGCGCAATGGGTAAATCGTCCTCAATTATAGCATCTGCCTGAATATACGGCCTCGGCCTAGCCTGCCAGCGGACCAATGAAGTATGAGGACTAATTACCGGTGATCCACTAGGAAGAATATTCTGGTCGCACTCTAAGAAGGTAATACCAGGAACCGTGATCTCAGATCCATTCAGAATGATCCCAACCTCATACCCAGTAAATTTAGACTTGAATGGAAAGAGGCGTGTTTGAGAGTCCCTACTGATTGTCCCATCAATCTCAGCCTGCTCACACGTATGCCTAGTGACGTATTGAATTCTGACATTTAACAGACAAGAAACTGTATTCACAGGGTTATAAGAATGCGCTTCTGGGAACATAAGTGTATTCTTGTAGAATTTATATCCATGTGACTTGGAGATCATAAAGAACTTTGGAAGATTGTTCATCTTTCTGTATGTTATTAAGTGTTGATGTAAAAATGCGGATTAGCCAATTCAATTTTTTCAGGTGATTACGCCTTACGGTAATAGATACAGATCACATGCTTGCATACAGACAGGACACTTCTTATTTGTGTGAGGGAGAGCTAACCATCTGGCGATTGAGTCTCTTTCAAAGAGGTGGAAACAAGATGTAACACTTCCATTCGTAGCATCAATTGCAGTACCACTAATAGGACACTCTTCTCCTTCAATCACTGCGCCAAGTAACAGCAGGCGGATAGCATGATTAGGAATTTCCTTGATTGGCAACTTAGGTTCTACTATTACAGCAGGTATAGGAGCAGGAGCAGGAGCAGGTATAGGAGCAGGTATAGGAGCAGGAACAGGGGCAGGTGCTTGTGGTTGCCCTCGTTCCACGATTGGAACGAAGCTCCACGCAGCTATAGAAGGCAGATGCACTTTCGGAGTGAATTTAATAATTGGAATTATACGTTGTTCGTGCGTCAGTTGTTTCATTGTATAGGACCAATTTACACGATGTTCCTGTCTTTTTTTAATATTCTGGGTATAGGCAGGTGTATTAAGTGGAACATATGTTTCTATGTTGTAAAAGCGATTATCACTATTTTCACGCAAAAGGATATCATATGTGTTTGTACCTCTATCTTGGTCGGTGCGGACCAGGCAAAATCCGACCCTATTATTAAATCTCACTTCCACTGCAAATTTTACAGGGAGTTTTACATTTTGAGCAGGTGTAGCCATATTGCTATGTTGATAAACCTTTTTAGTTTTATCAACATGTCAATTTTTACCTTAGACCATATGCTTACGCCTACGCAGTCGGCTTGTTCTTAATCGGCGCCAGCACCAGCTTGACTTCTCCCAGATTCGCTACCATGTAACGCAAGATCAAAGGGTAATCATTCTTCAGATACAGCTCAATACTAGGACACAGAGTAGTGCACTTGGTAAAGAGAACCAGATGCTTCAGCTGGAAAATTCCCTGAACAATCTCAGTTGTTGTACCCTTTGTCTGAACCTTCATAGATGCCTGATTATCCGCGATCACTGTCTCCTGCTCAGCGAAATCACCCATACATCTGAAGATCAGATTAGATCCAGAACTCGTGATCTCCATCTTCTCACCCAGCATGTTCATGTCTCTGCAGATCTTCTGAAAGTCCGTGCTGTGCATGTGAATGATGCTCGTAAAATTAAGACTAGGGATACTAATATCCTCTACATTCGTATCGAAGAGTTTGAGAAAGAAGTTCGTCACCTGAGACTTTTCCGTATTCTCCATACGAATTCCGAGCTTGTTCGGATTGTTTGCCGGCAGATACAGTGTTAGACTGTCATTGTTACCCATAGTCTTAATCAGCTTGAACAGATAGATCATGTTCACACCAAGTACATGCTTCACAGGACAATAGTAGTTCTCAAATCTATCAGCATGGAGCCTCAGATAGACAAGAACCGTGTGAGTCTCATCAACGGCAACAATCTTGATGCCCTGAGAGTCAAACTCCAGATTTGCCTCCGTAAGAATCTCCTTCAGTGCTTCAACGAGTGTCCTAATAGCACCAGACTGCACACTCTTCATTTCAAACAGATTACCGTTTGAATTAGCGGTTGCCTTTGTCTGTATGGACATCTTCTTCTTATTGTCGGACGCTTTCTGTCTTTAGGCGAAATCACGCAACCTGATAAAATCACAACCGGGGTCTCGGATATAGATGTCTAGTATCTATTTTTCTTAGTCTTTCCAAAGTTATTCCACATGCGATACCCTGTTATACCAGCAGCAGGTATGAGTGCCTGAGCATTTCTGACTAGACTTCCCACTACAGATGGAGAGAATCCACCAATCTTCTTACATGTTCTGCATGATCTGTTAGATCTGTTAGATCTATTTTTCTTAGTTGATCTGTTCTTACGTCTACCACCAGTGTGATTCAATACAGGTCTAGCAAGTCCCACCTCAGATATATTATGGTTAGATCCAGCAGACGCAGAAGGCTCCTTGTAACTGCTATCTAGGAAAGATAAGGGCATTCCACCCGCATGCTGTCTTCTATGTCTCTTTACCATCTTTCTATTCTAGACAACTATAAAAATTGACCCAGGGGTCACCCTTGACCTGGTACACCCCAATGGCTGATCAGTATAAGAAGCATACGCACCGTGAGCACATTCTCGAGCTGCCTGACACGTATGTAGGGAGCACAGAGACACATGAGGAGATCCGCTGGGTCTACGATGCGAGCTCCAGCAAGATGGTTCATCGTAAGGTGCCCTTCAATCCTGGCTTCTACAAGATCTTTGACGAGATAATTGTGAATGCACGCGATGCTCTTGTACGCT
>Ga0114976_10003398_pt1 | contig 9982 bp, 5 predicted proteins | sample S_130805_EF_Meta_FD_87319 | JGI IMG/M metagenome (GOLD analysis project Ga0114976, IMG submission 87319) | Freshwater microbial communities from Lake Simoncouche, Canada to study carbon cycling - S_130805_EF_MetaG | ecosystem: Environmental > Aquatic > Freshwater > Lake | place: Lake Simoncouche...
AGAAAAGCTTCCGTAACCTGTTGATGAAGACCGGGCCCGGACCGGCGTGGAGCCTCCGCTGCACCGATCAACAGGTGGTGGGAGGAAGGGAGCGACCAGAGACAAGATCAGATCCTGATCAACATCGCCATCCCTGCCATCATCAGCACTGCTGAGCCCTTCCTACATTCAGCAAACATGAACATGACCAAAATGGTCATGCTGGCCACGGTCCGCCATTGATTGTCTGACCACAACTTTCATCAATGGCGATCAGCTTCGCAGCCTCTGCAAGGACGAGGTGGCGTTTCTCCAACCCTCAATTCGGCGCCGTGAAATGCCGCCGGGCCGATTCATAGAAGAACAGATCAATGCCGCGGTAACCCCGGCCCTGCACCAGTTCCAGCTCCCTGCGCAGCTGGCCGGGATCCTTGGGCTGGCGCTTCAGGCCCGCCAGCAATCCGATCCGCACCGGCACCCGCCGGGCCGCTTCCGACAGGCTCGGGTGGGCCAGTTCGCGCCCCAGGGCGGCCAGGTTGTCGCGATAGATCTGCACCACCACCTCGTCCACCAGGCCCCGCCGCACCCAGGTGCTCCAGTCGGCCAGGTAGTGGCTGTAGGAGAACTCCTGGGGGTTGGGCGACACCGAAACCCGCACCGCCGGACAAGCCGCGGCCATCGCCGCCCGCAGCCGCGCCAGCAGGGCCGTGACCTGCTCGGCCCGCCAGGCGACCCAGGCCGGCGCTAGCGGATCGGGGCTTGGGTTGCGGCGGCCGGCTTCGGTGGCCCGCCAGGCCGCCAGGGTGGCCGCGTCGTAGCCGAAGCGCACCGGATAACCCAGGTGGTCGTCGAACTGGATCGCCTCCAGCGGCAGGGTCGTGCAGGCGTCCACCACCAGGTCTTCGAGCAGTTGCTGCACCTCGGGCAGGATCGGATTGAGCCACACCCGGTTCAGCCCCGGGCTCTCCTGCCAGAGGGTGGAGCCGCTCGCCTCGCGCAGCAGCAGGTCGTCGCGGCCCGCCAGCCAGGGGGCACCGACCGGGGCCATCAGGCCAAATTCAAACCAGCCCACCCGCTCGAGGCCGGCCCGGCCGAGGGCCGCCAGCAGGGAGGCGGTGGGGCCGGCGGCCGTGGAGGGGGGCAGCAGCGGGTCGGTGGGAATGGCGAAGCGATTACGGGCTGGCGCCGGTTCCCAGGTCACCACGCCGGCGGTGTAAAGGGGCAAGGCCGCCCGGCGAAAGTCGTTGTGGCTCAAGAAGGCCAGGGCCCGCTCGGCCTCATCCGGGTCGTACAGCACCTCGCTATCGACCGTGGTGAGCCACACGCCGAGCGCCGGCTCCGGGATGGAGCCGGCGGGGGCGGGTAGCCCGCCCGGGAGGGGGCCAAGGTGCGGGTTGACGGGCGCTCCGCTGGCCGGAGCTGGGGCGGTGGTGTTGCGCACGGCTGATGGGGTGGAGATCGAACGGGGGCTGAGGGCGGGGGGCGCTAGGGAGGGCGAAGCGGAAGGCGGTTCTGAGGGCGATCCTGAGGGCGGAAAGGAAAGCGGTACGGGGCGCTGTAAGGGGGCGAGGGGTGCCCCTGCCCGGGCCGGGGCGGAGCGCTGCTGGTCGGGCCCGGGGAGGGTGATCGGGGTGCCAGGCGTGGGGCGGGACTGGCCTGCAGCCGCCACCGGGCCACCCCGAGCCTGCGGGGCCAGCAGGGTGAGCAGCAGGGCGCAGGACAGCCATGGACACAACGCCCATCGAGCCGCCCCCTCCGAGCACCGCCTGGGGCTCGATCCCCCCGGACGCTGAGGTGGGGGAGCCGTGGAATGGGCGGCGATTGGGGCCAGAACGGAAGCACCGGAGGGATGGCAGCAGGATGGCCCACGGCGAGGTGTTCCGGCGCGCCGCTGCCGGTATCCCGCAACGGGCCTGGGACGGCAGCCAGCCCTAGGGTCCTGCCCGGTCGTCGGGGTTGGGAGCGGGTGGGCACTCTCCGGATCTTGCCCTCGATCAGAGCAGGGTTTTGGGCAGGGATCACGCTGAGGATGTCGCCGCAGAGCAGCCTCCCGGCCTCCCCCGGAAGCTCAGGACCGTGGACGTCATCGCGTCCACGGCGGATCTGGCCAGCGATGGGGATCTGGCCTCGGATCTCGCCATGGGGCCTGCGACCGGATCGGGGCGGGCCAAAGCCTCGGGCGATCCGCCGGGACGGGTTAGCGGCCCTGGCCCTCACCGTCGCCTTTCCCCTGGCGCAGATGCCAGCCGCCGCCTACGGACCGGGTTCCCGCGTGCCGCTGAACCCGACGGACCCGAGTTGCCGGCGCCAGGGCGAGCGCCACTTCGATGTGATCGTGTACGGCGACGAGCCGGCCGGGGTGATGACTGCCCTAGAGCTCAGCCGCCAGTTGCCCCGCCTGGCCGGCCTGCCCCGGCCCCGAATCGCCCTGCTCACCCCCTCCGACCTGCGGGCGGGGCTGGGAGGCACCATCGCCCGCGCCGGCCTGGCCTACCTCGACCGCAACCAGGTGCCACGCGACATGTGGGGTGAACTGACCCCCTTCGCCCCCTCCTCCGACCTCTACCGCCGCTTCCTGCGACTCACCGGCGTGCATCAGATCGCTGTGGATCCCCGCCGGGCCTCCCGGGCCTTCGAACGGGCCCTTGGGCGGGCGCGGATCGTCCTGCTGCCGGCCGTGGTGCCCACCGGCACCGAGCTGGAACGTGCCGCGGCTGCCACGGCGACTTCGTTAGGCACCCCTGGAAGCGAGCGCCTCTGCGTGATCGAAACGGCCGGCCATGGCCGGCTCGGCGCCGACCTCTTCATCGATGCCAGCCTCGGCGGCGACCTCGCCCGCCAGGCCTCGGTGCCCTTCCTGCGGGGGCTGGGGCCCCGCGGCCTCTCGCGGGAAAGCATCTCCCTGGGCTGGATCTTCGAGGTGGAAGGCCTCTCGATCACCCAGCTGCGCAACCTGGAGGAGCAACTCACCCGGCGCCTGCTCGACCGCCGCGACCGGGAAGCCCAGCAGTGGCTGGTGGGCTGGCCCGCCTACCGCAACGACCGCCAGCGCCTCCTGGCCGACCTGGTCGACCAGCGCGGCAATCCGCTGCTGCTGTACTCGGCCACCAGCGACAGCGCCGACCAGCAGAGTCCCGCCCTGAGCATCGCCGTGCATGGCGAGCAAGGACTCGCCCCTGGCCTGCGGCATGCACCTGCCCGGATGGACGCGGCCAACGTCGCGATCCTTCCCGACCGACTCAGCTTCAACGCCCTGCTGTTTCGCAACAGCGCCGATCAGAACCGCGAGGTGATCGCCCGCCACGGCCGGCCGCTGGGCTGGATGGTGCCCGCGGCGGCCGATGTGGAGAGCTTCTTCCTGCGCCATGGCGCCCGGCGGGTGCACTGGATGCCGGAGCTCTACATCCGCTCCGCCGACCAGATCGCCCATCCCCGCATGGCCCTGAGCGCTGGCCTGATGGCCCGGGGCGGCGTGCCCCGCCCGGAGGCCCTCGGCACCTTCACGTATCACCTGGATTTCCGCGGTGGCATCTCCGCCTACGTGCCGCCCGCCAAACCCACCTTCAACTTCGGCTACCGCCACACCCTGCCGCGGGAGGTGAGCAACCTGGCGGTGCTCGGGCCGGCCAGCGGCTTCGGCGGCCTGGGGCAAGGGGCTGGGCGGATCATCGAACTCAACATCTCGGTGGGCCAGGGGCTGGCGATCGCCTCGGCCCTGGCCCTGGCAGGCCGCATTCCCCTGGCGGCCGTCGATCCGCGCGAGGTGGCCCGGCTGATGCCAGCCGGTTTCGCTCCCTACGGCCGCCCCTCCGGGAGCACGGCCTTCAGCCTGCTCCTCGGCCGTCTGGTCTATCGGGTTGAGTCCTGGTTTCCCCGCTGGCCCTGGGAACCCGTTTGGCACCGCCCCCTGGCCTCTTGAGGGGACCTGTCCAACCGGCCGGATCACCTCCAGCATGGTCACACCCCCCGTGCCCTTGCCTGCAGCCGCCGCCATGACCGACCTGTTCACCCCCCTGGCCCTCGGTGAGGTGGAGCTGCCTAACCGGGTGATCCACGCCCCGCTGACCCGCTGCCGCGCCGACGACGACCACGTTCCCGGCCCCCTGATCGCCACGTACTACGCCCAGCGGGCCAGCGCCGGTCTGCTGATCGCTGAGGCCACCATGGTGATGGAGGGCAACTCGGCCTTCTGGCACGAGCCAGGCATCCATTCCCAGGCCCAGGTTGAGGGGTGGCGGCTCACCACCGACGCGGTGCATGCCGCCGGCGGGCGCATCGTGCTGCAGCTCTGGCACGGCGGCCGGGCCTGCCACCCGCTGCTCAACGCCGGCCGCCGGCCGGTGGCCCCCAGTGCGCTCGCGATCACGGGCGATGAGGTGCACACCCCTGAGGGCAAACAGCCCTACGTGGTGCCCCGCGAGCTCGCCGACGACGAACTGCCCGGGATCGTGGAGGGGTTCCGTCTCGCCGCCCGCAATGCCACCGCCGCCGGCTTTGATGGGGTGGAGATCCACGGCGCCAACGGCTACCTGCTGGATCAGTTCCTGCAGGATGGCAGCAACCACCGCAACGGCCCCTACGGCGGCCCGATCGAACACCGGGCCCGGCTGTTGCTGGAGGTGGTCGATGCGGTTCGCCAAGAATCCCCCCTGGTGGGCCTGCGGCTCTCGCCGCTCAACGGCTTCAACGCCATCGCCGACAGCGATCCGATCGGCCTGGCCACGTGGCTGGCCGGGCGCCTGAACGGCTGCGGGCTGGCTTATCTGCACCTGATGCGCGCCGACCTCACGGGGCAGCGGCACGGGGATGTGCTGACCCCGGTGCGGCAACACTTCCAGGGGCCCCTGATCGCCAACGGGGGGTACTCCCCCGCCGAGGCCGCCGCCGCGATCGGCGGCGGCCTGGTGGATGCGGTGGCCTTTGGGCGGGCCTTCCTCGCCAACCCCGACCTGCCCGCCCGCATCGCCGCCGGAGCGCCCCTCCAGGAGGCCGATCCAGCCACCTTCTACAGCCCGGGACCCGTGGGGTTCATCGATTACCCGACCCTGGCCGGGGTCCAGGCGGGCTGATCGCCGCGACCCTGGCCGCCGCTGGCATGGCGGCGCTGGCGCGGTGCCGGGGAGCCGCGGGCTGGAGGCCCCGGCGGTGCCTGGCCCCGGCCCGCTGGCTGGCCCAAGCCGCGGAGCCGTTGACTGCCCGACCCCGCGCCAGGCTCCTTCAGCGCTGGCCCAGCCCTACGGGACCCAGCGCTAGAAGCTGGCGCCCCCCCAGCCGCTCCAACCAGACCAGCACTGCCAGAGCGTGGAGCAACACGGCGGGCCAGAGGGAGCCGCTGCCCTGGTAGAGCGCGGTGGTTGCCACCCCCAGCAGGGCCGTCTGCAGCAAAAAGCGGGGATCGTGGAACACCCGCTCGGCCCGGCGGTACCAGAGCCGCCCGGCCAGGGGGTGATATGCCACGAAGAGCCCGATGCCCAGGGCGCTCCAGGCCAACAGCACCGGCCAGGGCGTGCCTTCCCCGGGGTGGGGCAGCAGGGCCCCCCGGAACAGCAGCTCCTCCCCCATGGCGGGCATCGGCAGCAGGGATGCGGCCGCACTCAGCAAACGACGGGGTCGGGGCCAGGGGTAGCCAGGCTCCAGGAAGCCGGAACCAAGGCCCAGGGCCAACGCCACCGCCGCATAGAGCGCGAAGCCCACTAGGCACAGTGCCACCTGGCGCTCATCCAGGGGCGCCAGCAGGCCATCGGCCAGGCGACGCTGCAGCTCCCCCACCAGCGGCAGGCGGCCCAGGAGCAGGGTGGGTGCCAGGGGTTCGTAGCGCGTATTGGCGCCGGGGATCTGGTTGGTGCGGAGGATCCACAGGGGTGCACCGCGCCGCAGGAACAGGGCCGCGAAGGCGTCGTGACCACGGCGGGGCAGGATCGAATGGAGGCTCAGCAGAGCATCGAGGGGGCTCTGACCGCGCTGGAAGGGCCCCACCGTCGGCCCCGGCGCAGCAGCCGGGCCGACGGAGCCCACCCCGGAGCCTGGCCCGGCCCGGTCCGCCGCCCGCAGGGCGGTGGCGATCAGCTCCGCATTGCCGTGCCAGTCGGGGCGCACGATGCCGAAGGGCACGAGCACCCCCTCGATGGACCGGCCCAAGGATTCCCCGCCGGCCTGGCCGGTCGATGGGGAGGGCCCGGACAGCAGGCCCTGGCGCAGCAACTCCACCGTGGTCCAAAGGGCCTGGGCCGAATCCTGCACGCAGGAGGTGGTGGCCGTGACCGCGGCCACGCCGCGGCCATCACCGCTGCGGTAGCGCGCCATCAGCACCTCGGCCTGGAGCCGCAGCGCCGCCAACAGGGCCGGATCCTGCCGCACGAGCACATCCGAGATCGGCCGCAGCCCTAGCCAGCCCCGCTGCAGATCGCCGCTCCAGGCACTCCACTCCTGGCTGCCGGACACGATCCCATCAGGATTGTTGGCGTAGATCTGGTGGTAACGCAGATCGAAACGGGGCTCACCGCCAAAGGGGTCGGCGATCACCTCCGCCTCGCCGAACGCGAAATGGCCCGTGACCGTGAAGCCGGGTGTGGGCTCACCGCCAGGGCCGCCGATGCCACCGAAAGCGTGAATCAACAGGGCATGGTCGCCAAGCGCCCAAGGCCTTGGCATGGCATCGGGCTCGAGGGCGGTGCGGCGGAAGCTGCCGCGCCGGGTGGCCGCAGCATCCCAGTTTCCGCGAGCCAGATGGCCGAGGCCCGCGCGGGTGCCCCGCAGTTGCCCATCGGGGCTCAGTTGCACCAGGGCCTGGGGCAGCAGCCCCTGCACCGTGAAGAGGCCATCCGCCGCCGGCGCCCCGTAGAGGGTCCACCCCTCGGCGCCGATCGGGTTGTCCAGCAGGCCGGCGGCATCAAAGATCCGCCGGCCATCCCGGTTGGGGGGCTGGCTGGGGATGCGCACCGTTTCCTCTGGCCCCCCATAGCCGTGGCTGCGGGGGTCGTAGTGGCGCACCCGGAACAGGTCGCCGGCTTCCCCCGCCCGCCCCGGCAGGGCCCTCAGCAGCTTCACCCGGGCCATCCAACGCCCGCTGATCTGCACCGGCGGGGTCGGGATCCGCAGCACCGGCCCCTCCCCCCGGGCCGGCAGGGGGGCGCTGAGGCTGGCGGCGTCCGCCAGTTCCACCCCCTCCAGCCGCACGGTGAGGTCATCCTCGGGGCGGGCGCCGGCCAGGGACTGGAGCGGCCCGACCCGGGTGCGGCCATCGAGCCGCCAGGGCACCACGTTGCCCTGGGCCGCCAGGGAGCGGGCCTCGGCCCCGAGGTGGATGTCCGTGGTGAGGAGGGCCACCAGGGCCCGCAACCGGGGCTGATCCGCCCAGGCCAGGGGAACCCGGCGCCCCACCAGGTGGGCAGCGGCGGCAGGAGCCTGCTCCACCTCCAGCCACGCCCAGTCCTCACCGCTGGCGGCGGCCTCGGCCGGCTCCGGCAGGATCAGCCGGCCGATCCAGTCAGCGTGGGGCCGGTAGAGGGCCGGATTGGGGCGCCGCTCTAGGGGATAGAAGTCGGGCCGGTTGAAGGGGGCCCGCTGGACCAGGCCATAGGAGGAAACGGCAGCCCGATCCGCTCCGGGTGGAATGGTGACGCCCGCCTGTAGGGAGCTCGGCAGCAGCGTGAGCAGGGCCACCGCCAGCAGCCCCCAAGGCACCCCAGCACGCCATCGAGGGCCAAACGGCGCGCCCCTCGATGGGCCCCGGCTCAGCCGACCCATGGTGCGGCAGACGAAGGGACTGGGCGCATCGGGGACGGGATCACGGGTAATCCGGGGCAGTCGACCCACTCTGAACCGCCCACCCTTGGCCCCTTGGAAGGAAGCCAAAGGGCGGCTACAAGGGCCGCTAGGTTGTGGATCGTTAGCCTGTATACACAGACTCCAGCCGATGCAGAGGAGCACCTACGGCATCCTGGCGGCTGGGGTGATAGCAACTTCCACGGTTGTCGTAATCATCAACCAGTCCGCCCAGTTGCGGGAGGCGGGCCTGCATCGACGCCACATCGAAGCCACCACCGATCTGCTCTGCAGAGCCCTCAAGGCCTCCCAACTTCTGGTTCGAAAAACCGCAGCTGGCCAGGGCCAGCCCCAGAAGGACATCACCCGACCGGTCTGGCAGCCCGGGATCACTTCCACCTCTCCCGGATACGGCACGGTCCCGGCGGCGGGCCAGGCGGTCGGAGGGGTTGGGGAAGGCGGAGTCGGCCCGGCCAAGCCGGAGATCCTCTGCCAGGGCGTGACCCGCCAACCCCAGGTGGGCTTGAGGGCAAATCCGGTTCAGCAGCCAACGGTGCCGCCAGAGCATGGGCACCGGTTCCGCTTCGATGGCCAGACCCTACGGGTCCATGAACCAAAGGACGACCGCCAGGGAGTTGGGGGGAGTGCCCAGCTCGATCGTGCGCTCGTGTGGCCCCTGGGCGGGCTGCTGCTGAGCCTCAGCGGCCTGCAGGCCTACCGGTCGGAACGACGGGCCCGCAGGCAGCACAAGATCATTGACAGCCTCTGGTTGGACCGCCAGAGCGGCCTGCTCTCCCGCAGCGCCCTTGAGAATGACCTTCAGGATCCGGCCCTCGTGGGCTCGGCCTGGGGGCCCAGCCGGGATGGCCCACCCTGCCTTCTCACCATCGTGACCCTGAGGCTGCTGGAACGCCAGCAGGCCTTCCTGCCTGATGAGGAGATCGCCCGCCTCTTCCAGTCGGCCTGCAAGGCGGTGAAGCAGCATCCCGGCTCCGGCCCCAGGGTGCGTTGTTACCGGGCCTCGGAGACTCGCCTGGCGGCCATCCTCACCAGTCCCGGCGATGGCTCGACCGGGAAAGGGATGGGGGGTACGGAACTGGATCCCGATCAGGACCGCCTGCTGCTGAGCGAACTCCAGAGCAGTGTGAGCGCCGCCCTCCAGAGTCAGTTCTACGGGCTGCTGCGGGACGACGACATCGTGGTGACCGGCCAGCGGCTGAGGCTGAGAACTGGAGGGGCAGCCGTCCTCCAGCTCCATGGGTTCGGGGAGATCTTGGCCGCTGAAGCCGGATCGAGCACACGCCTGATCGAGGCCAGCGACGCGACCAAGGTGAGGCAGGCCGGCGCCATCCGTGACGCCCTGCGCCAACTGCGCAGCGAAGACATCGGCCTGAACGTGCAGCCCATCCTGCTGCTCGCCAGTCCCGGCCAATTCGGCCTCGAGGTGCTGATCCGTTTCCGCACGCCGCTGCTGCGGGAGCAGCAAACCGGGGAACTGATCGGCATCGCCCATGAACTCGGCATCACCCACCAGATCGACGCCCTGGTGATCGCCCGGTTGGCCACCCTGCAAAAAAGCCTGGAGGCAACGCCTTTACTCCGCCAGCGAATCGAATACCTTTCGGTGAACATCAGCATTGATTCCATTGCCAACCCCAGCCGTCTCAACCAGCTGATCGATTGCCTGAAAGAACACAAGATTGACAGTTCGCGCATCAGCCTGGAACTGACGGAAACCCCCGGACGAAACCATCAGAGCGACAGCGTCAGCGCCGCCTCGGAACGGCTGATCAAGGAACTGAACTTTCGCATCCTGATCGATGACTTCGGCTCGGGCCTCTCCAACTACCAGCGGATCTGCGCAGCCTGGTACGACACCATCAAGCTCGACATCGATCTGGTGAGCGGGCTCGGGGATTCTTTGCGCATGCAGCGTTATCTCGGATCCTTCATCGAAACGGTGCATGCCCTCGGCAAAACCGTGGTGGCCGAGGGCGTGAACGACCATGGCGACCTCGCCGCAGCGATCCGACTGGGCGTCGACGGACTGCAGGGCTACCTGATCGCCCGGCCCATGGAGTGGGATGCGGTCGCCAGCTTCCTCACCGACTCACCCTGGAGTGCAGAGGCCATCGAAGCGATGGTGAGCAAGTCTCGCTCCTCCGACCGGCTGCTGAAAACCGCCTTGCCGGTCCCCGATGGGGCCGGCGGGGTTCCCCTAGAGCGCTACATCCTTGAC
>Ga0114976_10003401_pt1 | contig 9977 bp, 7 predicted proteins | sample S_130805_EF_Meta_FD_87319 | JGI IMG/M metagenome (GOLD analysis project Ga0114976, IMG submission 87319) | Freshwater microbial communities from Lake Simoncouche, Canada to study carbon cycling - S_130805_EF_MetaG | ecosystem: Environmental > Aquatic > Freshwater > Lake | place: Lake Simoncouche...
AGGCCAGCATCAACTGAACAGTTTCTAGTTGGCTGAGCCAAGGCCCTAGACCGGTCAGTGCTGCCAGCGGATCCCCTTGACGCAGTATGAGGTTCAGCTGAGACATAGCCAAATCTCTGAGGCGAGGTGCCCAACTGTCAAGCAGGTCCCCAAGGCTTCGTCCACAGCGTAGTTCTTGACGAATTAGCTGTAGGTTTGGATAGCGCTCTTGTAATTGTGCTTGGCCAATAGGCCCACTAAATCTGGCATCATTAAAATAGTTCCATTGTACCATGACTCCGTTGTCAGCTGACAACACATTTTCACAGATCAATAAATCTTGATGCCCCCGCAGCACGTGTCTTAGTTCTTTAGCTCTATCAGGATCGGCCTCTACCACCAGCAAGCTCCCGGAACTGGGTAATCCCCTACTGGTTCCGTGGAAACCCACCCAGACCGTGATCTGATCAGGTCTGTCGTCCTCAGGCCCTACTACAGTTGATTCTAACACTGTCATGTGGCTAAAGACGTTATGAAAATCCCCTACGAGTGTTTTAACCCAAGAGGACCTGTGAACTTATCTAGCAGCGACCTGAGGTCGCCTAGCATCAGTCAGACTTTACATTAGACTACTTGCTGGAAAGGCATGGCGTGCACGGGTTTGCAAGCCTTCGTCCCTGGCTCGGTGGTCTTGGATCGGCTAAGGAGTCGACTGCCCTTGATCCCATATCGCTCATTCTTGTTTGGCTACTGGACATAGCCCGATAAGCTCTTAGGCAAGATGGCTGGAGTGATTTCACCATGCGTTACTGGGCTACGCCGTTCCAGCTGTCTACAACGGCCCGGAGCACGCTCATCGAAGCGGGACTGCAACCTTGGTCCTACCGCGGGTCTGCCCTCCCAGATGCCGGCACACTGTTGCTTTACGACAGCCCTGATCAACTGATCACCACAGTCAGGACTGGGCCCGACGCTGAGGCGCTGACCCCACTGAGTTTTATGCAGGGCTATCGCCTGCTCCTCGACTGGTCGGAGCAGACAGGCCAGCCACTCTTATCAATCTCCCAGCTGCAGTGGTTGGGTCCTCAGGATCTGCGCATTTGGTTTGGGGATGCCGCCGCCGCCTTCCCACCCCCTCCTATCCCCCTGCCAATTCCGCCGCTTTTGGCTGCGGTATCTCTGAGCCTGATCGGGGCCGAACCTGCCTTGCTGGATTGTTACCACGATCTCGAGCTACGTGCCGCGTTGCTGGGTCGTGAACCTGATTTGCGCTATCAAGAGCGCTTGCAACAGGCTTGTCAGCAAGGAGACGGTCTGTTGCAAGCCTTTTGTGTTAGCCAGAGGGTGCAAGCGGCGTTTCCAGACCTGGAACAACGCTTGGCCACAAGTGAAACTGACATACGGGAAGCCCGTAAGGCCAGCGAGCAAACATTGTCGAATTTGCATCAAGTTCAGCATGCCTTGGAACGCGCCGTGCTTGCCGAGGGCGAGATGGACTTTGAATTGAAGGCGCGGGATCGGGAGTTACAGGAGCTGCGTAGGACCAAGGTCGCCCAGGAAAGCGCTCACGAGTTGGCCATGGCTGTCCAGGAGCGTGAACATTCACTTGAACTGGAGACGGTGTGTAGTCAGCTCGAATCACGATTGGCCGAGCTGGAGCAACGCTTGGCCAGTAGGGACATGGAGCTGCGTGAGGCGAGGGAAGCGGCGGAGTTGAATCTGCAGCAGCTCCGCCAGGTGCAAGAGGAATTGGAGCATTTCTTCCTGGCTGATCGAGAGAAGCAGAATCAGTTGGATGCTGGGGTCCGCGATCTCGATGAGCTGCGTCAGACCAAGGCCGCACAGGAGAGTGCCCACGAATTGGCCCATGCCGCTCAGGAGCGGGTCCACGAACTGGAACTGCAAGCCTTGGGACAGCAATTCAAGCAGCAATTGGCCGAGCTGGAGCAACTAGTAGCTACCCGGGATACCGAGCTGCGGCAGGGGCGGGAGGAGGCGGTAACGACCCAGTTGCAGCTTCGTCAGGTGCAGGATGAGCTGGAGCAATACTTCATAGCCGCTGGCGAGATGCAGCGTCAATTGGAGGTTGGGAACCGCGATCTCGTGGAGCTTCGGCAGGCCATAGCCGATCAGGAGAGCGCTCACGAACAGGAACTGGAGGCTGTGCGTCAGCGCTTGGAAGCGCAGATGGCCGCGCTGGAGCAAGACCTGGCCAGCAGGGACACGGACCTGCGGCTGGCTCGGGAGTCGGCGCAACTGACCATCGAGCAGCTTGATCAGGTACAGGAGGAGCTGGAGCACTACTTTCTCAAGGCCCGCGCCAATGATCAAATCGCCCAGGCCCAGTTGGAGCAGTTGCAACGGGCCCAAGTTCTAATGGCTCGCATGCATCCCAATGTGCTTCCCACCGCCCCTTATCCCCGGGCGCTCGAGGTAGAGGTAGAGGTGTTGCCCGAGGAGATTGCCGCCATCCCAAATCTCTCCTTGCAAACTCAGGCATTGCTGAGCACCTATGCCGCCAGCTTGAAGAGGGCAGGCGCACTTTTGGGGCGGGCTAGGCGTTCCTAGCTCCCTCCCCCAAGTCGGCGTGGCCACCACTTAGGCAAGACGGATGCTTTTGGCGCCGGTTCGGGGGTTTGGTCACGCGTATCCAGTTCTTGCTCAATTTTGTCGAGATAGAGCCGGAAGTGTTCCAGTGCTTGCCAATGGTGTCGCAGATCTTCCGGCACAGTTGGCAGCCACTCCTGCATGGGCGGATTGTTCACCACCTTCAGCGGGGCATTGGTCGGGATCACTTGCACAACCTCGCCTCCCAGCCTGGGCGCGGCAGGCAGTACCACCTTTTCCTCTCCCTTGGGTAAACGGAATTGACCCTGTTGATCAAAACTGCACCACACCTCAAGTCCGCCCCAGCCTGGGGGCAAGACCTGGGGATCGAGTTGGAAGCCGCTTCGTTGCGGCAGGCCCATCGCCTCCAGCCCATCTCGCCATTGATCGCATGTAAGGGGCCATGGCTCCTGTCCAGCAGTCTGGAGCCAGATTTTGGCTGGTTCCCTCTGTCCCCGCCGGCCGGCCCAGCCCCTCAGTGCTCCCTGCAGCAGGCCATCAAAATGGCCTTCCAGCCCAAGCAGTTCGCTTTGCAGCAGGGCTTTCAAGAGAATGGCGGTCTGCTTGGGCTGACTCATCAGCGTCAACTCCACCTGCTGGCTGCCATCGGCGCTGAGGGCCAGCAGCCGTGGCGCCGGCTGCCAGTCCACGGGCGGCAGATCCGCAGGTAGTACAAGAGTAAATCCTGGTGTTCCTTGCCAGCCGAGGCTCTCGCAAACATCCGGGCGCGCTTGGTTTATCTCTGCCCGAGCAATCAGGTGGGGGCCCACTAGCAGGCGCACATCTTGGAGAGGCCAATCTTTGGCTATAATCCAGCCGGAAATCTGGCCGGGAAGAAGATGTTCAATCCCGCCGCTCCAGGCAATGCCGGCCTCTCGCCTTAGGCCCAAATAACGCTTGAGGCGACGACCCTTTCTTTTCATGGCACCTATGTCCCAATCGGAATAAGTATCTACGATACCTGGTTGAACGTCAATTACACCTTGCTACGGACCAGGCTTACGTCTCGCCAATGCGCTTTACTGTAGCGCGGTTTGCCTTTGGCAATATCGAAAGGATTGCGCAGACAAGTGCCACCCTCACCGGAGGCAAAATTGCGCATGGGTGTGGTATAGAGACAGTTGGCAAAAAAGTAATGAACTACTTGACTCCAGCGCCTGCTGTAGCGCTCTTGTACAGGCTCACCTCCATGCAGAAGATTGGCATGCCAGATCAACAGCTCACCCCGTTTCGGCAGAAAACTTTGCTTGTTAAAAGGATGCTCTTTGACTGCTTGTTGCCAGATCGGTTCAAAAAACCGCTGCGGGTGCGGTGCACCCATCACCTCATCGCGATCCAGACCCAACGATCGTGCGCTGTGATACGGCAAACGATGACTGCCAGGAAAATAGATGAGCGGTCCGCTCTCGGGTTGCACGTCCTGCAGGGCAATCCATACGCCGCACATAAATCCATGGGGATAGCTGTGAAAATGAACGGCATCGCTGTGAAAATGCTGCTCGCTGCCAACGGCAAAATTGAGGGTTTGAAAGGCGAAGGGTTCTCTTCCGTAGAGATGCCGCAACAAATCCAATACAATTGGCTCTAGGGCTAGGTCCTTAATCGAAGCATGATCGATCCAGCCATCCTGCAGCCTAGGTGGCCCGCTTTCACCGCTCTCCCAAAGTTTGAGGTCGGCTTCAAGGCGTGGTTCCAGATTTTCAACAACGCTATCAAGCCTTGCCAGCCATTCTTCATCGCCCAGATCAATTACACAGAATCCATTCTGGTGCATTGAGACGGCTTGATCGGACCATTGACCAAAGGCACCTGCCTTAAGCAGCTTCTGAAAATCACTTCGGTCGATAAGCGGTTGACCGGTCAGATCGAGAGACATTGATCAAATACGTGGCAGGGAAGATGTTCGGGCTGTTGTGTGAGTGGCTTTAATCGTCAGAGATAGATTCTCCTCCAGCAGACTGAGGTGGGGGCTGTAATAAGGATCGGCTTGTAGGATGGTACCCCAGCGATTGAGCATTGCCTGCCTTTCTCTCTGCCATTCGGCTTTAGCATCCCCTGAAGTAGGTGCCCCGCGGGTCTTGGATTCGTGGTGGATTAGTACCGCATCCGGACAAAACAAATTGCGATAGCCTGCCTGTAAAAGACGAAGGCAAAAATCAACATCATTATAGTTGACAGCAAAATTAATCGCATCAAAACCGCCTACTTCTTCGAACAGGGCTTTCCGCACGACGAGAGTTGCCGCTGTAACGGCGCTAAGATTGTGAGCTAAATGCAGCCGTAATTGATAGCCTTCGTCTTCGGCGGCTAGATATTTATGCGCGTGGCCGGCAACTCCTCCAATGCCAAGCAACACTCCTGCATGTTGGATTGTGCCATCTGGAAATAACAGCTTCGCTCCAACCGCTCCAATCTCCGGGCGCAGTGCCTGCGCAGCCATGGCAGCAAGCCAGCCCGAGTGGGTGGCCTCGACATCGTTGTTAATCAGGGCGATCAGCTCACCACGGGCGAGGGATACGGCTTCATTGTTCAGCGCGGCATAGTTAAACTTGACCGGTCTCCGCAAAATACGTACATTTTGTTGTCGCTCTAAATGAGCAAGATAATCAAGCGTTTCAGGTTCGTTACTGCCGTTATCTATCAAGATAAGTTCTGTCGGCGGATTGCCTTGGGCATGTTCAGCCAGCGAAGTAAGGCAGCAGCGCAACATGTCTCCTCGGTCGCGCGTGGCAATGATCACACTCACAAGCGGTGGGGGGTCGGGAAGCGACCAATGAATATGATGACCGCCAGTTTGATGATGGGAAACCTGCACATCTTGGCCGTGACGGGCAAGAAAGCTTTGTAGGCATTGGGCTGTCTGGCTTGATGATCGTTGTTCACCAGCTTGATCGAGTCGGTGATATAAGACTTCTGGTAGGTGTAATATTTGACTCCCCTCACAAATGGCTGTAGCTTCTAACGCTATTGCATACAATTCAGGTAAATCTCCATTGGTATTCAGGGCTTGGCATGCCCTGAGGCAGAGATCAGCACGGATTAGCCAGCAGTGGGAATAGTGGGGGTCGGTGTAGAGAAGATCGGGATTCCATGCTGGTTTGAACTGTGGTGAATGCCGTCTTCCGCCCAGGTTAATTCTGTCCTCATCCGCATAGAAGACGCCTGCATCAGGGTGGGCTTGAATCAGTGCGGTGAAGCGAGCCAATGTTTGGGGAGCGAGTTGATCCCCTGCTTGCAGGAAAACAATCCAGGTTTGATGATCTTCCTCCTGTAGTTGTTGCTCTGGTGGTAATAACTGAAAAGGCCCGGCAATTTGGTTCTTAACACTTTGTATCGAAATTTGACAGAGTAGATCGTTATTCCGATCGCCCCAGAGCCAGGTGGCAAAGTTTACCGATTTAGGTTGAGGGTTGGCTTGTGGTGAGACATTTTTGTTTTGTTGAACTTGTTCTAGCAGCGCCGGTAACTCTACCTGTTCAATCCAATCATCGTACCCCACTAGTTGAAAGTTTTTACGCGAAAGCAGATGGTTGTAATCCAACCACTGTTGTGAAAAAGAGCGTTGCTTAAGTGATTCTCTTCTGTAGGCTGGATGCAGTCTCAGTAACTTGGTAGCCAATAGCTTTCGTACCCGCCAAAATGGCTGTGGTACCAGTCGTAATTCTGAAATCACTGGAATACCATTGAACCCATGAATTTCAAAACAAGTCGACCTAGATCGCTTACTAATGTGCACCACGCGTCGGCGTAGTTTGCCGTTGACAAGAATCCTGCCCTGATTATGATTAATGATGCCGTAGCAGCGCAACTGGTCGCCGTGTAGTCGCACTGTTAACAGATACCAGCCGGGCCGAGCAGGATAGCAAAGCATCAGGGTTGGACGAATGCAGCCCTTTTGCCAGACCCAGTCCGCACGCAAGCGCAACCCAGTCCAGCGTTTAAGCAGATTCACTGGCGATGACTTGCTTGCATGCCGAAGATAAACTTCGTCAAACTAAAGCCAACAGCGCAGGAAGCCAAAACCGTGAAGAATCCCTTACTTCTCCAATCATTTTGGGCGTCTTCTGGCAGTTGGGGTGCGGAAAGTAAAGCCATAAATTTCTGTTGTCGTTTGCTTTCAATTCGAGCTTTCTCGACTGCTGTTAAAGCCAATTTATAGGAATCAGTGGCGAAGTTAACATCCGATTCTAATTTTAGTACATCAGAAGTTTTACGGCTCAGATTCCTACCTTTGCCTGAGACCAATGATCGGCGTTCTTTTTCAATTTGCTGTTGCATTTCACGAACTTGGTCTGCAACGGCTGCCACTTCTGGCTCTGCAGGGTCTTTGAATTGCAACTTTAAGGTAGCTAATTCGACGCGTAATTCAACGAGTTTCTCTTGAAGTTTACTGATGGTTTGGCTGGCTAGTTCTGCTTCACCTTTGGGGTTAATAACCGTGTTAGAATCTTGATAGAGCAATAAGCGGTTCTTTGCTTGATTGAGATTATTGCGAGCGCGGATCAGTTCTGACTCAGCAAACCTTAGTTGTTTTTGACTGATGTCTTGATTAAGGCGATTCACAAATTGTTCGCTCTTGGCAAGCATGAAGCGATTTAGATCTAGCGAGGCTTGTGGGTAGAGGCCAATGGTGCGGAGCACGATCGCGCCAGATAATTCATCAAGGCTCACGGCCACCTGCTTTTTGAAAAATTTAAGTCTTTTCTCTTTCGATAATTCGGGTTTGACCCCGGCAAACCAATCTAGCCCGGTTTGGGCATAGGCTTTATCGAGATCGAAGTTGCGGTCTAGATCTGTCAAGACCTGCGGTGACTGCAGGTAGGTTTTAAGGAAGCGTGCATCTTCTAGAGAAAGTTGATTGCCCCTACCAAGCAGGGTTGCCAAACCAGAACCTCCTGCGTTAGTATCATTATCTTCAGCTTTGCGTATAACAAAATCGGATCGGGTTACGTAGCGATCTCTGGCGATAAAATAAAAATAGATACCTGAAAGCAATATCGGTATCAGTAGAAGTTGTGAGACAGACAGATGCCGCAGCGGCGAAAACCTGCGTTCCGGCGAATGTACCTCTTCGACAATTTGATTCGATAAGATGGCTTCTTGATTGTCAGCAATTTGATCTTGCTGATCCTTCCTGAGCAGGAAGCGATTAAATGGATTAAAATTATCGACATCAAGCATGCTAGTTGAGGGATGAGTTGATCGTAGACTTAGGCTGTTTTGGATTGGGTCGTTTTCTATTTAGGGTTTATGGTTTATCTGGTTTCAAGACTTACTCCTCGATTCCCCGCTTGGCAGGTGAGGCGAGAAGTCTCTCGGTGTGAAGTGCAACGGCTTCATCCAGGTCGTCGAACTCTTCAATTTTACCACCCTCAAGGATAAAGGCTCGATCGCAATGCAACTTTAGGCCCCAGAGATTGTGATCGACCATCAGGAAGTCAGCAACTTTCTTGCGTTCCATGAGTAGGAGCTTGCTTTTTTCACGGAAGCGTTGATCGCCGGCAGCGGTGACCTCATCAATGAGATAGACGTCAAAGTCAAAGGCCATTGAAAGCCCAAAGGTGACCCTCGATCGCATGCCACTGGAATAGGTTTTGAAGGGTCGATCGAAGTAGACACCTAGCTCGGCGAACTCTTCAACATAGCGAACTTTCTCTGGTACCTTTTTCTTTTCAGCATAGATACGACTCACAAATGTAACATTTTCCCGGCCAGTAAGGCTCCCCTGAAACCCTCCCACCAATCCCACTGGCCAGGAAATGGAACTATCGGTTTTAATCGTACCACTGTCTGGAAGATCAATTCCCCCCAAGATGCGCAGAAGTGTGCTTTTGCCAGCGCCGTTGGCACCCAGGATTGCGATGGATTCACCTGTGTTTATTTTAAAATTTAAATCTTTAAAAATTGTTGTCTTTTTGCCTTGATAAAAAAAGCTCTTTGTTAGGTTTTTTGCTTCTATCATTGTGGTTGCTTCTTGTTGATTATTGGGTGAGGAGTTTTCGTTCGTTGCTGTAGTAAAACCAGAGCGAAACCGAAAGCAAGGCGATAGTGCAGATCATGGCATACTCCAGGTTTGCATCCGGCGTAAAATAATCATCGCTCATTGATTTGCGGTTCAATTCAATGATGTGGGTTAGGGGATTCCAAATGAAGAATATTCTCGTCCAAGGTGGGAATATCCAATAACGAAATGGGACACCAGAGAGAAACCAAAGAATGCGTGGGATCCAAACAGCTGTTTGCTTAAAGGCCGGCATCAAGTGAGCAACAACCATAAATATCAGGCCAGTGGAGAAGCCGATAAAGGCAGACATGATGATTGTGAAAAAGAAAAGCCCTAGGTTGCTCATGTAAACTTGGTCGAGCACAATCCAGGTGCCAATACAGATCACCAGTAGGCAGCATGTAAATAGGCCAGTCTCGCTGATTGTACGGGCGATCACCGTGTCAATCGGCTTGACGGGTTTGTAGAACAATAATGCTTCATTGGCTTCCATGGCGTTCACGCTTCTGTTGACGATCTGACTAAAAATCGTAAAAATTATAATCCCGGATCCCAGAAACAGAACCACGTTTAGGCTACCGCCACGATGAACATTAATCACGGTCAAAAAGATTACCCAGATGGCAATAAGGCCAAGCGGTTGAATCAGTACGCCCAGAAAGCCACCCTTGACATCACTGACGCGGGTGCGCAATTCGCGATATACAAGCGCATCTACAACTCGCCATTGTACTTGCCAGCCGCTCAACCGTTGTAAACCATCTTTGTTGCGGCTTTGATGTCTGCTGGCCACCCCTGTCGAATTAGCGGAGCTGGCTGAGGGATCCAAACGCCATCCTTTGACAACTAGCAATAATTTTACCCCTCGCTGTGGTGGTATCTGCTACTACCGCCCAGCCATACTGCCAGATCCCTGCTCAGTCCACGGCCTACCCGGCGCTCGATCCGATCCAGCACCGCATCCAGGGCCAGGCTTCCCAACCGGCGGCCGATGGGGGTCGTTATCAACCTCGACTGGAGAACCACTTCGGCCCTGCCGCCCAACCCGGCTTCCTCCGCTTCCAGCACTGCCTCCAGGCTGAAACCCAGCGATTCCATTCCGGTCGGAAACCCAGCCAAACGGCAACTGGTGCTGCTCACTACCAACTGTTCCCCCGCCCAAACTGCCCGCAGCGTAAGGGTGGGCACCACTTGCCATCGAAGAATCAGATATGGTTTTGATTGATAAGTGAACTCTCCAGGCGCAACTGAGTTGAGCCGCTCCCTGGCCAGCAGAGCGATCAAGGGCCGATCCACCAGGGCCAGATAGGCCCTTACACGCTCCCTGGAAGCGCCCGTAGCCCTGATCGGCAGCCGCAGCTGGCGGCGCCGCAGCAGTGGGGGCTCG
>Ga0114976_10003402_pt1 | contig 9976 bp, 10 predicted proteins | sample S_130805_EF_Meta_FD_87319 | JGI IMG/M metagenome (GOLD analysis project Ga0114976, IMG submission 87319) | Freshwater microbial communities from Lake Simoncouche, Canada to study carbon cycling - S_130805_EF_MetaG | ecosystem: Environmental > Aquatic > Freshwater > Lake | place: Lake...
TAAAAAAAAAAAAAAATAAAAAACAAAAATAATTAATAAAATTATTTTATTTTTTAATAAAATAAATTTTTTAATTTTTAAAAAATTTTATTTTTTTTTTTTTAGTTTTTTTTTTTTTGAACATAAAAAGATAAACTTTTCTAATAAAGCACCAATTGTTTTGTATGGTTATTGGCAAAATATAGTTTATTTAAAACAAAACGACAATTATATAAAAAATAAAATTTTAAATAATATTATAAAAAATAAAATATTATTTAATAATTTTAAAATTAATAAAAATAAAAAAAATATATACGTAGCGATACATGTTCGCAGAGATGATTATTTTTCATCAAAAGATAATTCTCATGGCATCTGTAATCCTCTTTGGTACTTAAAAGCTTTTAATAAATTAAAGATAAATGTTACAAATATTGTGCCTATAATTTTTTCAGATGATATTAATTATGTAAAATGTAAGCTTAATATAAAAGGTTATATTTGGAAAAGTAGCTCTAAAGAAAGTAATTTTTCTGATTTAGCAATTATGTCGATGTGTGATCATTTTATTATTTCAAATAGTACATATAGTTGGTGGGCTGCTTGGTTGTCTCAAAATAGAAATAAGAAAGTAATAGTTCCAAAATTTTGGACGAAAAATCTCGAAACTTCTCGTTTAAATTTTATTCCAAAAAAGTGGACAGTATTATAATTATTATTGATTTATGAAATTTTCAGTTTTAATGTCAGTTTATAAAGCTGAAAAAAAAGAATATCTTGATGAAGCTTTAAAAAGTTTGTTACATCAGAAATTAAAACCTAATGAATTAATTTTAGTTGAAGATGGTCCTATTTCACAAGATCTTAAAAGTATAGTAAAGAAGTATAAAAATAGCTTAAATATTATATCAGTAAAAATAAAAAAGAATGTCGGGTTAAGAAGGGCACTTAATACTGGTTTAAAGTTTTGCAAAAATGAATTAGTGGCTAGGATGGACTCCGACGATATTTCATTTACGAATCGCTTTAAATTGCAAGTTTCTTATATGAAAAAAAATTTAGATATTGCAGTTTCAAGTTGTTATGTGTTGGAATTTTCTGATAATAAAACCACTTATGTAAAAAAGTTGCCAACAAAATTTAAAGATGTAGTAAAATTTGCAAAATTTAGAAATCCTTTGTCTCACCCAGCTGTAATTTTTAGAAAATCTGTTATTAATTCTTTAGGAGGATATCCAGATTTTTTTCCGGAAGATTACGCATTATGGCTTATTATTTTAAAAGCCAACTATAAAATTTCAAATTTACCAAAAGTTTTATTAAAAATGAGAACAAATAATGATTTTTTTAACAGGAGAGGCTTAAAATTTTTTTTTGGTGAAATAAAAATAATTTTATTTCAAAAAAAAATAGGTCAAATTTCTTATCTAGAGCTGGTAATACACATTTGCATAAAATTTTTTTTAAGATTAGTAAATAAAGACTTAAAAATATTTATGTACAAAAATTTTAGAAAAGTTACATAATTTTTTATAATTTTTATAACAATATTTAAAAATTAAAAAACTCCTTCGATATTTATCCTTGTACGCAAAAATTATAAACTTTAAAATAAAAAAATATAATTTTATGTCATATTTTTTTTTTGTTACTTTATAAAAGCAAATTTTAATTATATTAATCAATTTACTTAATTTTATATTATTTAAATTAATTGGAATTTTATTCATGATATTCATAATTTGAATTGCTTCTTTTCTATAATTATTTTTTTTGAATAAACGTAAAATATTATTTTGGCCTATTTGAATATTACTATTTAAAAATGAGCCCTTTTTTTTTCTTTGGCTCAAAGAATTTGATCTTTCCATATAAGTTACTAGTGGTTCTTGGATTGTCTCTATTCGTAATCTTTTACAATAAATCTGTGAAATAAAGTCAAAATCTTGAGATGGTTCAAGTTTTTTTCTAAATTTTATTTTGTATTTTTTAAAAATTTCACTTCTAAATAGAAAAGTACTAGGAGTAAAGTAATTATCGAAAATATTATAAAATTTTATTACATCAGAGTCGTTTTCAATTATTCTTATTCCTGTTCTGCAATTAATTTTTTTTATCTTTATTGAGCTTGCCACTAAGTAAATTTTTTTACTTTTATTTAGAAATTTAATTTGTTTTTCTATCCTGTCTTTATTTGATTTATCATCGACATCATTTATAGCAATGTATTCGCCTTTAGATAATTTCAACCCTTTATTTAAACTTTTTGCTACTCCAATATTTTTTTTATTATTAATTAATTTTATTCTTTTATCTTTAAATTTTTTAATTTTTAATTTTGATTTATCAGTCGAGCCATCATTAATTATTAAAATCTCTATCTTTTTATAAGATTGGCCTAGTAATGATTTAATACAAGAATTAATATAATATGAACCATTATAAACAGGTACTATAATACTAACTAACTTATCAGACATATTTAATCATGATATAAAATATAAACTTTATAACATTAAGCTAATACAAAAATGATTAATAAATATTCTAAAATCTTTGTAGCTGGACATAATGGTTTAATTGGATCTTCAATTTTACAATTATTAAAGGAAAAAAAATATAAAAAAATTTATACAATCGAAAAAAGAGATTTAGATTTAAAAGACCAAAATAAAACTAATAATTATTTAATTAGAAATAAATTTGATGCTGTTATACTTTGTGCGGCAAAAGTTGGCGGCATAAAAGCTAACTTGAATTTTAAAGCAGAATTTATTTATGATAATTTAACGATACAAAGTAATGTTATACATGCATCATATCTATCGGGTGTAAAAAACTTAATTTTTTTTGGTTCAAGCGCAATTTATCCACCAACTTCCACACAACCAATCAAAGAAGAATTATTATTAAGTAACTATTTAGAAAAAAGTAATGATGCATATTCAATAGCAAAAATAGCAGGAATTAAAATGTGCGAAAGTTATAATGATAATTATAAGACAAATTATAAGTGCTTAGTTTTAGCTAATGTTTATGGAGCGAATGATATTAATCATGATTTAGACAATAAACATTTTTTTTCAGCTATTCTATTAAAGATTATAGATGCCAAGATTAAATTAAAAAAAGAAGTTATTCTATGGGGTACTGGAAAGCCTAGAAGAGAATTAATTCATGTTGACGACGTTGCTAGAGCCTGTTTATTTTTTTTGAAAAAGAAAACAAAGGAATATCAAATAAATATTGGAACGGGAATAGATATGACAATAAAAGATTATGCTAATTTAATACGATATTATTTAAATGTTAATTTAAAAATAAAATTTGATGGAAATACAAATCTTGATGGACCTAAAAAAAAATTATTAGATAATTCACTTTCAAAAAAATATGGCTGGGAGAGTTCTGTTAGCATTAAAGATGGGATCAAAAAAATAATAAATGAAATAAATTTATTTTCTTAATAATTTGGAAAAAAACTTTTAATTTGTTTCCTTGTATAAAGATACATCATCTTACTATTGGTTTTATCATAAAAATCTTTATCGAAAAAAGAAGTTAAATAATTTTTTTTAAAAAAAAAAGGATAAGAAAACAAGTCTAAGAACCTAAAATCTCCTGTTTTGATATCATAATTTTTAAATTTATATGGCAACTTATTGTTATGACCTGAAACTAGAATAAATTTTGTTTTAGAACTAATAAAATTTTTAAAAAATTTAAAAATATCCGAATAAGATAAATGAAATAAAAAATCTCTATTTATAAGCAGGTCTGCGTTAGGTAATTTTTCAACAATGATATTTTTATGAATAAAAATAATTTTATTATATTTAGAACTATATTTTGAATTATTCAAATCTACAATTTTCTGGACTACATCGATGCCTGTATAATAGATGTTTTTTTTAGTAATAAATAATCTTGACATCCAATTGAAGTCACCACAAGGTGCATCTACAACTTTTTTTATTTTAAATTTTTTTAAAATTAATGGTAGTCGATATAAGATCATTTTTGTACTTTTTAGATTTGAGCCAGTACCGGATGAGCTTTCTTTATCTTTCCAATAATTACTATAATAAATCATAGTAAATCTATCTTCTACATTCTTGAATGAAAATATAATTTTTTGAAAAATTCGAATTTTTAATTTTAAAAAGATAAATAAAAATTTATCTATTATAACTTTTGTTTTTAACATTCTGTATAATAAATATTTAAAATAGATAATAAATTTACATTATATAAATAATTTACTTTTTGTTTGCAATATTGGTATTTACATTAACTAATTTTATCTACTTTGCTTGTTAATTTAGAGAAAAAAAATTTTTAAATAATTCAACATAGTTCGTATAGTATCTTTCTTTCAAAGATTAATTTTTTTTAATTTTTCTTAATATATCAAAAGATTTATAATAATATAAAACAATCAAAGCCAAAATTACCGATAATATGCTTAGTGCCTTTAATTCAAATATGATTTGAAAGAAAACAATGATTGAAATAAAAAAGTTATAAATGCAGTTAGTATAGAATACATTCTTATGATTAGATTTATTTTTTATTGGGATAAGAAAATAGTAGTCAAATAGCCTAGCCCAAGGGTAGTTTCCTTTTAATACTCTTTTTATAATTGTTATTGTGCAATCTAAAAAAGGATAAGCTAACAAAGAGATTATTAAATCAAACCTATTAGATAATATCATATTAATTGAAATAAAACCTATTAAGAAACCAAGAAAAATGCTTCCGCTGTCCCCCATAAAAATTTGGGCCGGTGGCTTATTAAGAATTAAATACGCAAGTAATATTGGTATTACAATTAATGATACAAAATAACAAATGTTATAGTTGTTTAATTGATTGAAATAAAAAAATATAAAAAAAAAAAAGGTTAATGAATTAACCGTCAAAAATCCGTCGGATCCATCTGTAAAATTTAATATATTGATTATGTAAACCCAAAAATAAACTATAAAAAAAATTGATAATTTTAAAGGAATATTAATTTTACTTAGGTCAAACAAAGATGTGCAAATAAATATTGTAATAAATTGAAAAAATAATCTTATAATTGGGTGAATGTCTCTAAGATCATCATAAAAGGAGAGAAACGATAAAAAAGTTAAAGCTATTATTAAAATAATAAAATTTTTTTGTAAAAAAAAAAAATTCACTTTAGCATCATATATAAAACTAATTAAAAAAATACTTAGAAAAAAAACTATATAAAAAATAATCCCTGATCCTGTTGGAATAAATTTTTTATGAACATTATCTATGGTGGGTACATCTACAAAATTATACTTAATGCAAATTTTTTTATAAATTAAAAGAAAGCTTAAAGTAAAAGAGAAGGAAATAATAAAAAAGAGAAATGTTGCCATTAAAATATAATGTTATAATACTTAATATATGTACATTATTTTTATTTAATAAATAAAATTAAAATAAATTTAATTAAAATCTAAAATTAAAAACTTATAAAATATAGTAAAATTTGCGTATGAAATATTTAAAATTTTTATTAAATATTAATACCCCAATTTTTTTTTTCATTGTAATTAGTATTTCAATTTTATCAGTCTTGCTTGAATATCTTTTTGTAATTTCGGTTCCCTTTTTTTTAGAAATTTTTTTGAGACCACAGCAGGATTTTTTTTTTAAAGATTACTATCTATTTTCAAACTTAGAAAATAGCAAATTAAGAGAAGTCATGTTATTTTCAGTTTTTTTTTTATTTATATTAAAAAATGTTTTTTTTTTTTTTGGTCAGTACGTATTTTTAAAATATTCGTATAACTTTAGTAATAAAGTTTCAACATTATTATTATCAAAATATTTAAATAGTAAATATATTATATTTTTAGATACAAAAAATTCTGAGCTGATAAGAAACGTCAGAGATAATACTGAGCAAGCTAGATTAGTTATACAAAATTTTTTTACTATTATTTCAGAGAGCTTAGTTTTTTTGGGTTTATGTCTTTTTATAATTTATAAATCTTCAATATTTAATATTATGGCTATACTTTTAATAATTATCCTCTCATTATTATATATATATTTTTCAAGAAATTTATCAAAAAAATGGTCTTTAATAAGACAGCAATATGAAAGTTTAAAAATTCAAAACCTTCAAGAAAGTTTATCCGGTTTCAAAGAAATTAGGATTTTTAATCAAGAAGAATGGTTTGTAAAAAAATTTAGTGATGCGAATATTAATTCTAATTTATTAAATTTAAAATTTGGAATTCTTTATAATATACCAAGAGTCTATTTAGAATTAGTTGGTGCATTAGCATTAATCTTAATAATTATTTTAGATGTTAAAACTTTTAATGAAAGTCTATTTTTAAATCTTATTCCTTTGTTGGCTTTATATTTTGTAGCTTTCATTCGTTTGTTGCCATCTGCTAACCGTTTACTGACTAGTTATGAAACGATCCGTTTTTTTTCTCCAGCTGTTAAATTTATTTATAACGATTTAAATGAAAAATTTTCAAATAAAAAAATTTCTACTTCTGATGTTTTAAATTTTAAAAAAAAAATTGAGTTTAAAAACTTATTTTTTTCATTTCCCAATGATAAAGAGATTTTCAATGATATAAATATAGATATAAATTTTAGAGAAAAAATTGGTATAGTTGGTGAAAGTGGAATTGGCAAAACTACTTTCATTAACATTTTAATTGGTCTTCTTGAACCAACTAAAGGTTCAATTTTATGTGATGGAGTAAATATTCAAAGCGACATAAGAAGTTGGCAAGAAAATATTGCATATATTGGTCAATCTATTTTTTTAATGAATGACACAATTGAAAATAATATTTCATTCGGAACATACAAAGATGAAAAACATTATAAAAAAATTAACGAGGCATTAAAATTTGCTAATTTAGATAACTTAATAGATGGTTTGCCCGAAGGTATAAATACGGTCGTTGGCGATCAGGGATCTAAACTTTCGGGTGGACAAATTCAAAGAATTGGGATCGCTAGAGCTCTATATTTTAATAAAGAGTTGATAATCTGCGATGAAATTACAAGCTCTTTAGACAATATTTCAGAAGAGAATATAATAAGTTCTTTAAATAAATTAAACAAAACAATTGTTATAATTTCTCACAAAATAGAGAATTTAGGATTTTGCTCGAAAATCTATGAAAATAAAGAAAAAAAATTAATGTTAATAAAAAAATAGTTTATAAAAAGTAATATATTTCTAAATTTTTAATTTAATTATAAAGTTATATAACTATTAATGATAAATAAAAAAATACTTGTTACTGGTGGTGCAGGTTATATTGGCAGCAAAATTTGTTACGACCTTACAGATCAAGGATATGAAGTTTTCATAATAGACAATTTGTCTACCGGTCATAAAGAGTTAATTAATAAAAAAGCAAAGTTTTATTACGGTGATATATGTGATTATGATTTACTAAATGACATTTTAAAAAAAAATAATATTAAAAACATTATTCACTTAGCAGCATCTTTAGATGTCAATGAGTCTGAAAAAAATCCTTGCAAATATTATCTCAACAATGTTGAAGGAACAAATAACATTTTGAAAGTTGGAAGCAAAAATAGGATTAAAAATTTTATTTTTTCTTCTACTTGTGCCGTGTATGGTGATTTAAATAAAAACTTTAAAGTAAATGAAAATAGCTACTGCAATCCAACTAGTCATTATGGTAAAACAAAATTAATTTGTGAATTTTTAATTAAGAAATATGCGAATCAATATAAATTTTCTTATGGAATATTGAGATATTTTAACGTAGCCGGCGCCGACAAATATCTTAGAACTGGTCATCGCGGAAATAGCGACACGTTATTTGCAAACTTAGCAAAAATTTCTACAACTACAGCAAAACAAAGAACAATTAAAATATATGGAAATAATTATAATACACCAGATGGAACTTGCGTGAGAGATTATATTTGTGTTTCTGATTTGTCTAACTTTCACATAGAATTTTTAAAAAGGATTTCTAAAAAAAAGATTTCAAAAACTTTAAACTGTGGGTACGGTTTGGGATATAGTGTTTTAGAAGTTGTTAAGATTTTTGAAAAAATAATAAAAAAAAAAATAAATGTAAAGTATTTAAATAAAAGAAAAGGTGATGTTTCGGCTATTATTAATGATAACAAAAAATTTGCAAAATATTTCAATCTTTCAAATAAAAAAAGATTTAGTACAATAGAGGAAATGGTCGAAACTACTTTAGAATGGAGAAAAAAAATTTTAAAAAAAATTAATTAATAATTAGGTATTTTGAATTAATCTTAAATATTTACCCAGTAAATGATTCCAGGAATACTTCTTTTTAAAATTTTGAACAATTTTTTTTTTTATTAAATTATTATTATGTACGTCTTTAGCAATAAAATAATCTAATTTATTTGATAGTTCATTTGTGAAATCTGAGATGAAACCATATTTTATATTTTTTATTACCTCCTTACAATTGCCGGTATTTGTGCCTAAATAAATTTTTCCACATGATAACGCCTCAAATAGTACTAATGGGGAAGCTTCAATTTTTGAAGGATGTATAAAATAATTAGCATCAACAAAAGCATTCTCAGTCATTTTTCTATCTAAGTTAGTTATTATTTTAATTTCACAGCTAGGATTCTTTATTTTAGAAAAAAAAATTAAAATCTTTAAAAATAAAAAATAAAAATTTATTTTTACGTTTGAAGCAATAAAAAAAAGACTATATTTTTTATGCTTTAACATTGATAAAATTCTTAAAGTATTATGTTGTCCTTTATTAAATTTTAAATTTGCAACACTCAAAATAGAAATATTGTCTTTTTTTTTTTTATAAAATTCATTAAAAATATTTTCTTTGTTTTGAATTTCAAAAGATCCATTGCTTATAACATCTATTTTTTTATTAAAAATTCTTTTACAAAAATGATAATCTTTATAATTTTTCGAAAAACAAATAATTTTATCGAATGCATTTAATTTTTTTGCAAGTTTTTCAAAGTATGATTTATAAAAAAAATTATTTAATCTAGAAAATCCACAAGGTACAAAGATTTTTTTACAGGATATTTTTTCTATAACTTGAAGACCTAAATCAAAAGACCATTGTTGTGCGGCATAAAATATTATTAATTCAAAATTATTTTTTAATAAAAAATTCTGATAATCTTTAGTTTGGCCCTTAAAACCTTTTACTAAATTTCCAGACACTTCAAATTCATTTATTTTAACATTATTTAATTGTTTAAATTTTCGGGTTTTTTCTTTTGAGGTAGCAATTTCAACCTTATAATTTTTTTTAACTAAGTATTCTGCGATGATCTGTGTATGTTTTTCAGCTCCGCCAATATGCGGATAATATTTTTCAACACATATCAGTATATTCATTTTTATATTTTGAATTATATTTCTTTTGGCTTTATTATTTCCATAATAAACATATATTTAATTTAAACTATTAAATTTAAATATTTTATTTTAAATTTTAATTTTTTTTTAATTATAGTTAGAGTAAAAATAAGAGAAAATTAAAATCTTCGTTCTAATTTAATGTTTAAATTTTGTATCTAGTATTGTCGTTAACACTTTAGGTGATATTATTAAAAATATCTCCACAATTTTAATGAAAAATCCATTATTTTATCTATATTAAACAATATATAATTAACTAAACTATATTAAATGAAGATTTTAGTAACAGGTGCCGCAGGTTTTATAGGTTTCCATTTATGCTCTGCGCTAATTAAATCTAAGTTTAAAACCTTTGGCATAGATAACTTTAATAAATATTATGACGTTAATTTAAAAAAACGTAGAATTAAAATTTTAAAAAGAAGTAAATTATTTAATTTCAAAAAGATAGATATTAGAAATTCTTTAAAATTATTTAATTTCTTTAAAAAAAAAAAATAAATATAATTATGAATTTATTTTCAAAATTTTTTATTATATATTTTTTATTAAATAAAAAATATTATA
>Ga0114976_10003404_pt1 | contig 9975 bp, 11 predicted proteins | sample S_130805_EF_Meta_FD_87319 | JGI IMG/M metagenome (GOLD analysis project Ga0114976, IMG submission 87319) | Freshwater microbial communities from Lake Simoncouche, Canada to study carbon cycling - S_130805_EF_MetaG | ecosystem: Environmental > Aquatic > Freshwater > Lake | place: Lake...
GAGTTTAGCCAGGAGGCTATTCAGTATGTCATGGACCAAATCATGGCAAAGGATAAAGAAGTCTTTACGGGTGAGCCCAGCCTTACAAAGTTCCGTATTCAGTTGATTAACAGTGATTACAGTATTAATCGACAAATCTATCAGGATAAGCTGCACAAGGTCCTCAGTAATGTCTATAATTTGTTTTCGTCTCATGAGAGCACTATTTACCAGGGTGTCAACACGAAATACTATTATAATAAGAAGGGTAATCCTCTGAGACCAGGGATTTGTGAGTGCAAGGCGCAATGTAATGGTCAGGGTCTAGGAGACGGCGAGGGTCAGTGTAAGCGAATCACAATTAGCCCATTCAGCTCAGGAAAAATTATCATTACGGGGGCACGGGAAATGGACCAGATTAATGAGGCCTATGAATTCTTTAATGCTATTCTGGAGACTCATGAGAAGGAGGTTCTCTTTGTGCCAACAGCTTAAGATGCTAAAACCTAGACTTATAAATAACACGTATCCCTGTTTTTAGTCATGTATATTTCTTCATACTTCAAGAATAGTCAAATATATAAAGCATACTATATGTAAGTAGTTTTTATCTATATTGGATTTATGACCTTTCCTTACGTTATATTAGTTAAATTTTTATATTCAACTATTGCATATAGATAATGAGTATATATAATAACACAAAAGAAACAAGTCAGTCTATTTATGATTCTTATAATACGCTTATGTTTAGCGATGATACGCGGGTATTTAATAAAATGACAAAAAAAATAGAACTTTATTATCAAGTTAAAGATTTGCTAGGTGATATAGTTGAATTTGGCGTATTTAAGGGTTCCGGACTTGCTATATTTTTAAAATTAAGAAATATGTATGAGGCAAATAGTCTAACAAAAATAATAGGGTTTGATTATTTTAATACAAATTTATTACTTGATGAATTATCTGGATTAAATCATTCAATGATGGCAGATGTAGTAAATAGAGTTAATAAGGATGATTTATCACTTGTATCTGTAAATAAACGGCTATCCGTATTTAATAATGATAATTACATGCTAATTCAAGGAGATGCTGTTTCTAAATCAATTGAATTTAATAATGAAAATCCAGGTGCAAGGATTAAATTGCTCTATATGGATATTGACTTAGGAGAACCGACATATAAAATATTAATAACACTTTGGAATAAGGTGGTAAAAGGTGGAATCGTTGTATTTGACGAATATGGATATCATACGTGGGATGAAAGCGATGGTGTCGATAAATTTCTTAAGACGATAGAAGGTCAATATACATTTATAAATACAGGTATATCTAGCCCGTCAGCCTATATTAAAAAATTAGTAATATAAATCCGCGTAAATTTCGGGGTCAGATTTCCTTTTCTACGGCAGATAATGTCAGCACCTCCCCCGACGAATACAGTCGTAGCGCAGACTCCTGCAGCGCAAGTAGCAGCCCAGACTCCTGCAGGGCAAGGAGACAAGGCACCCTCTGTTGGAACCCTTGTAAGCGCAGCCAAGCTCGCTATTCAGAAGGATATGCCCATCCAGCTGGATTACTTTGTGGATTCCGCTGAGGGCAAGGCATTCCTCGGTGAGGATGCAACGACGGGTGAGAAGATGCTGGTGAAGAACTCTGAGGAGTATACCAGCCACATCCAGAAGATTTACAAGGCGGGCGATGATTTCATCATCATGACTGAGAATTCCATTTATTTGGCGAGCTCCAAGATTCAGAAGCGCAAGATTCAGGCATCTGTGCTTCGTGGTGATGGAGTGGATGCATAAGCTATAAGCTATAAGCTATTTGAAAAAATCTAATAAAAAATAAATATTTTTTGTTAGATTTTATACGTGAAGGGAAACGCTTCGCTTTTACCGTTCAGTCTCAGGATTAAAGATATATTCATTACTACCGCAACTAGTGTCATACATGCATGTATTTTCCTTTGTGTTTCCTGAAAATTTCGTATTACGTGAAGAATTTTCATTTAAAACAGGATCATCTCCAGAAGGGCAGGTAATACTTAATCCATTATTTGAAAGTGCGCTAGCTCCTCCACTATTAATTAATGCGCTTGAAACAACTAATGCCAAACTAGCAGCTTTCTTTTCATCTGCTGCTACTTTTGCATCTGCTGCAGCAGCAGCAGCCTTTGCTGCCGGTGATAATGATGGACATGTGGGAGGTGCATAGAATCGATTCAAGCTATTTCTTCTCATCCTCCTCCTCATTCTCTTTAGCCTCTTTTCCTCCTTGAGCTCAGCCTCCGTTTTTTCAACTACTTTCTTTGAAACCTTTATAGACGCAAATTTCATATTAGGTGTCTTAGTTGTATCTCCAATGCAATATCGTGAATTACTACATATATCATTTGTCATGGTATTTTTTTCAGATAATTCTAAGACTAAGGTTCCACTTGTATCCTTTGCACCATATAGACTTGCAGTGTAATCCTTCGGTGTTGAAACATATAGATACAAGTTATCATTCATAAATATGGGATCTACATTTGTAACACCCTGTGCATAACAACCATATTTAAATGTTGCGGGTGTTGTGCCAGATGCTAATGTTAAAAGCTGATATACTAGAGTTTCATTTGCCGGGCATAAATTTGTGATATCTTTTCCAGTGGGTATACTTGTTAATATATTTTCAAACCCTTCTGCATGTAGGCGAAAAAGAGTTCTTACAACATATATTAAAATAAGTATTAAGACAATTGATCCCAAAATTGCATGGAATGTAATTTCCATCTCTCTATAAATGATTAGCTTATAAATTTGAAATCCGCGGTGTCCTTACACGTATTTATACAAATGCCAAAAGTCCTTGGTATTATTGGCTCTAGAAATGCGCTGACGAAACAAATCATTCAACATGAGATTCTTAATCCCATCTTGGATGATTTGGGCGGTGATTTGTTAAAGGTAATTTGTCCGGAAGAGCCGCTTTCCAGCACATTTATTGAGTGTTGGGCAGATAGAAAAGGTATACCTGTTACTACACTAAAGTCTGAGTGGATAACATACGGAAAGAAAGCCGGTGTCATGCGGGATTACCAGATTGAAAAGAGTTCATCTGCGCTACTAGTGTTTGAGGGACCCAGAAGTCGCTTTTACCTTGATATGGCTGAGAAAATCGCAAAGCGAAGACCTGATTGTCCGGTCTATGTAGTTGCAGCGGATTCTGTGAGTCCAGTGCTTCTTGAAGTGGATTACAGCGTGACACTAAAGGAAGAGGCAGCAATCTTGACTATTCCTAAAATGTTTGCTACGGCTAAAAAATGCTTGATTAACGATGAATAATTATATGGTATATTTAGATGGCGAGTCCTAATCTAAAATACTTAGAATCTATGGAAAATCTAGAATTACCCCCTGAAGTAGTTCAGGCACGTATTCAAGCACATAGTCAACCATTAACTTCTCCAAGAAGTCTTTTCCCTATGCCCGTTAATCAAAGGCTAAGAAATTCTAGGGTTCCTAAATCAACACTAAACGCCACTAGAGGATTTGTATCTAATGGATTTGTAAGACCTCAGAATGCAAACAATAGCACACTTAATACTCGTAGAAGAATTTTTGAAGATAATTTTATTAAACGTATGATAAAAATGGTAGAAGATTCTATGTTAAAAGATATACCAATTAATTTACAAGCCTATGCCGATAGATTACTTGCACCAGATTGTTCAAGAGAGGAGGCTATTTTATTATATGATGAACTTATAGCAATTTTTATTATATTAATTTTATACATAGTATATGTTATAAAAGATACTATGGAAAAATTACAAGTAAATCCATCACTAAATCCGAGTAAAATGATCATTTCATTTGATAAGGCTAAAATTTTTTCTAAAATATCACAGGCTTTTGCTCGCACATTGTATCCTCTAGGATTAACTTCTGTTCCTGGTTTAGGCTGGCTTTTTTTATCAATACTGACAATAGGTGCAGCAGGAGCAGGTATTCCTCTTATTGCATTAGGTAGTCTTACTGGGTTAATCTTAGTATTAGGATCTATTGCGCTTTTAAATTATAAGATAATGAGTGAACACCAATCAATTCTCGAAAAGGAAAAAAATAATTTACTATTTGTAATACAGACCTTATTTAACATAATTCGCGATAATAGAAATACAATAAAAATAAACAGTGTTAAAGATGAGATAAAATACTGGGGATTAACTAAGGCTCAAGTAGATTATTTATTTGTTCCTGATAATAATCATCCTCGTACCACTTTAACTAATACAACTGAATATCCACAAATACAATCTGCTGAAGAATTAGGAATAAATGAAAATGAGCGTGAACAATTAGTAATTGCTAGAGAAGCTTCTATACTATTACAAAGAACAACGAATAATGAAGAATATGCAATGCGCGGATATATTGTAGTTGATGTAGAACTAATAAAAGAATTTATTCTAAAGGCTGGAGAAAATAAAGAAATATTAGCGCCTAATGAGCTATTTACTAATAGTCTTGTTAAATTTGGAAAGCGTAATGCTACTATTACTGGTGCTAGTGCTGGTAAAAAGGGGGGTAAAAGAAATAAGCAAAAAACTCACAGAAGAAGGAAGTAAAACATTAATATTTTTCTTAACTTATTCATTAGAATGATTAAGTTAAGAAATATAATTACTGCTTTAATAGTATTCGTAGTATGCTATGAGAATACTACGAATACTTTGGAATGTTTATTTGAGAGAATTCATAATGAACTATAGAATCTAGGGGTAGGAGTTATAGAACCTCGGTTTTATACTTTAAGGCCCCGGTTGCACATTACGAAAAAGAACCAGGCATTCGTAAAACCCAGAAAAGAGCCTATGAGAATTACACTAAAAATAAGCATTGAGCTCTTGCCTTTTAAGAGTGAATGAAACCCTGAAAGAACTCCGGCTACTCCAAAGAATAGATTAATCATAGCAAGCACATAAAACCATGTGCAGACCCATGAGCTAGGTATCTGTTTAGATATTGTAGGTTCAGATGGCATTTACTATTCTAGAGCGCGAGTTTTTTCACGTAGTTTAATAGAATGCCTTCTAGAAAGAACAGAAGCCGGAAGAACCGCAGTAGTCGTAAGAATCGCTGCTGGTCTGGTGGTATGGCTCCTATTGATGATGCTGGTATGTTAATGGGACAAAAAGATTCTCTGACTCAAGGTTCTCAGTATCTCAATATTCACAAGGGGCAATATGGTGGCTCTGCCCCTTATCCTACGGCTGTGACTGATAGTGTTCTAAGTGGTCCTATGATTGCAGCTGCCCGCACTGGACCTCTCGATACGGCAATGGCTCAGATTCAGGGAATGCAGGATGGTGGCAAGCGTAGTAACAAGCGCAGTAGACGTAATAGAAAGATGAGCAAGAAGATGCGCAAGATGATGCGTAGCAAGCGTTCTAGAAAGCATCGAGGTGGCCACATGGAATTAATTGGCTCTCGTATATCAAATAATTACATGTTGTTACCTGGAGGCATGGAGAACAAGGCTGCTCTAAACCACGAGTGGTCTTTAGCTAAGGACCCTAATGCCTTTGCCCCTAGGGCTTAGCCAAAAAAACAATAAATCAAAAACTGTCTTTTTACCACCTTTATAAAAATGGTAAATAGCCATCACGTAGATGTCAGAAATCACCGTAAATCCATTAAAGGGTCTAGTTTTACCCAGTCCGCGTGCTAGAAAGAAGGTCCCCAGGCCCAAGTGGATGTGCAAGCATCCAGAATCTGCACTCATTGACAGAGACCTCTGTATTTATCGGTGTATTCAATGCAATCCGACAAATGGAACGATTACTGTGATTCCAGGTGTTGGCACGAAAGCAATGAGCACAAAGAAGGTAACTGTATCACCTTCCATTTCTGGAGAATCTCCTAAGGGATTTTCTTAAACTATATTACGCCAAGGGTTCAAGCAGTCCATTTGCCCACATTCAGCGATACCGTCGCATTCGGGTCAAGGCTGTTCTGAACAGCAGGCATGAAGGTTCGCATCATGAGTCCATTTGCCCTCAGTGCCTGAAGCTCAGCATCCGTGGGGCTCACTAGCACTGTAATAATCGCATCACCAAATCTGGGTGTGCCTCGTATCGGCATACCCAGGCCTGGAAACGTTCCTGACCACAGATTCTGCACACCAACGGGAATCTCGAGAGGGAGCCCATTAGGATATCCTGGATGTCCCTTGACCACCTTGATTGTCCCTAGCAGAGCCTCACTGAGACCCACTGTAAGAGTGAACTTGAGTCTAGTCCCCTCGCGAGACCATAATGCAGTATCCGCATTGTCCTCATCAGACTCACGTAGGATAACAGTGACATCACCGGCCTCAGTGAAGGAAGGGTGGTCTGAGCACATTCCAGGGAATACGAGGGTATTTCCAGACATCATTCCTGGCTCAACCTTAACTTCGATATTCTTCTCCTCATGTGCCATTCCACGACCAGAGCATCCCATGCATTTACCCAGAGTTTGCTGACCCTTTCCGCCACAAGGGGGGCAGGTAGCCTGACTGACCATCTGAATTGGTCCCATCTGAACTACCTGATTTAGCTGCCCGCGACCACCACAGTGCTCACAGGGCTTACTGGAAGTTCCACCGGAGCCCTTGCATGTCTTGCAAAAGCACTGGCGGCCGAGTTTAATACTGAGGTTGCGCCCCTGATAATAATCAATGAGTCTCAGAGGAATTTCCTGATTCTTTCCTGGTCCCTTGCCTTCACGCTTCCTTTGTCCAGGGCCACCTGGGCCTGGGCCCATGCCGCCCATAGGGCCACCAGGAAACATGCCACCAAACATGTGAGAGAACATATCAGGCATACCAGGCATACCGAAGCCGCCACCCTGGAAAGGATTTTGGCCTTGTGGCTGCTCGGAAATACTGCCTGTTGCATCATATAATTGACGGCGTTCATTATTAGACAAGACCTCATGTGCCTCACTTAGCTCCTTGAATTTCTCAGGGTCACCACCCTTATCAGGATGATGCTCCTTTGCAAGTTGCTTATATGCAGTGCGAATTTCTGCAGTATCAGCATTCTTGTTTAATCCAAGAACAGAGTATAGATTTCTGCTCATCTCTTATTGAATGAGGGGAATTAGTTTAGGTATCACTATCACAGGGCAATGGCTATCGCGCCTAGCGATTATAAAATATCAATTTCCCAGTCATCTAAATCAGGCAAGCTATGTATGACTTCCTGGTATTTATCAAAGGGCAAGGTTTCGCGCACTAGATGGTCATAATCAAGGGCGTGGTGGTATATCACATTCGAATATGGATTAAATTCTAGGGCATATGCAATATTGCCTCCCTCCCACTCATAATAGAGGATAGGCCCTTGTAGCCCTGGGTCTGCATGACTATCATCTGAATAAATCAAGTGAGTATTAAATTCATATAAGGCAGCTACGAGGTCGCTATCTAGATAACCGAATAGTTTGGATTCATTAAATTCCATACCGACCTCATCGAGAGTCATGCACTCCTTATAACATGATTTCAGGACACGAGATTCAAACAAGATATCGGTATTCATAGAATCCCAGTCAATTGTAACGCCCTGAGTATTTCTGCTACTGATATAAAAACTATAGGTCCCCATATCACTTTGTGATTACTCGGGCTTTAATTAGCCTATCGCTATGGCTGCTTAATGGCTAGAAGATGCGCGATGGACCATCACCCAGCCATCGCGCAGCGATGCGTAAAGCATCTAAGACTCCATCTCTAAGATAAATCAGATGTTAAGGATTGACACATCCTTACTGGGGATGGACTCCATAGTCCAACAATTAGATAAATGCCTAGATAATCCTCCACACATTTTCCTTGTCGGATTTCCAGGAACTGGGAAATCCACAATTGCCAAGGATTTCATCAAGGCATATTTCAAGAAAGCGGGTATCTCTAAAAAAGAGGAATCTGAATATTGCGTGGAAATCTCATCACACCAGGACCGTGGAATCCACACCTTCAGGCAAATCTTGAATGACCACGTCAGATGGATTGCACCTAGAAAGGGCGTATATCGCTGGATTATTATTGACGACTGTGATACCCTACCTGCAATCTCTCAACAGGCCCTAAGAAGACCCATGGAGACATTTGACCATATTACTCGGTTTCTTTTCATCAGTCAGAATCAAGAGTCACTGATTACCCCCCTGCAATCAAGATGTCATATCATACTTATTGAGCCATCCACAAATTCAGATATTTACTCTGAAATTTTAAAGCGCGAAGGATTTCCAAAGGGTTCTTATACCGAGGAGGCATATACTGAACTTATTATGTTATCAGTTTGCTCGGTAATGAAATTTCAAAGCTTAACCAGGATGCTATTTAGTTTGAAAAAAACAGAGGGTTGGAAAGTTCTAGAGCTGGAGTATATCAAGAAAACCTTTGACCCACATATTTGGGGGTCAATGAGGGAACTTCTAGATAATTTAATGAATTCAAAATGGGAGGAGGCTCAGAAACAAATGTATAAGATTTGGGAACTTGGATATTCTTTTGAAGATATTTTATTTGAATTAGAGCATAATATTATTGTGATGAATGTGGTTGACCATCGCTCGTGGTATAATGTGCAGCAATTTTTAATAAAGAGCTGGATTTATCATTCACAGTCAAGGTCATCAATCTTAGATTTAATGACAGCCTGCAATGAGGTGAGGCCATGGGCACTTGGATTCATGGGGTCTCATAATTCAAGTAATCCTATAGAACAGAAAGAATGAGTAAGCTCTTCCGAGAGACACCACATAGTGAAATTGTAAGTCAAATGTTGAAGGAGCTGGGATTTTCCGGAATAAATGATACAAAACTCTTTTCGGCCAATGAACTCAAACTTGATACGGTCGATACCTGGGCGCCTTTGTTAGAGCCATTTTACCTTCCATGCAAGGCAAAACGATATTTTGATACTCTGGATTCACGACGGGTTGTCACTTTACTCCGGCATGTTTTACCCTTTCACGGCTTTAGGTTACATTGCTCAGAGCGCTTGCATTTAGGAAAGAAGCGCACTGTTTACCAAATACATCCTGCTACCCCTAGGATACTAGCTCAAGGAGAAGAGATTCGTGTGCTCTTTTTATAAAGTAATTCTATATCTATATGGCTATCCCCTATATGGTGTTCTATACAAGCACGACCATAAAAACCTTTTAAATATTAATATATAGTAAATATGTCAATGTCAGAAGGCTCATTAAGGAGCCCTATTCAACAAAGAGTATATGAAATGAGTAAAACTATTCATAAAGAACCTAATAATACTGACACGCATCATCCACAATCTGCTTATACTATACTAGGCCACGGAGACGAATTAACTACGTCACTTAAGAAAGTTCCAAAGGGCTGTATTTTAATTGTAAAAGCGCATTCAGGAGAGATAGAATCATCAATGAATGCTAATAGAAATATTGCTAATTTTTTAAAAATAGAAAATCGAGATGCAATCTTAGACCCAGTGAAATATAAGGCAAAATTAGTTTCATTATTTGGAAGTGTAGCAATTTATAGAGAAGGTGATTTATATCCTGAATTTAGTTATCAAACCCTTGATGCCTATGAATATAAAAGATTTAATTTTTCTGGAATAGTAAGAATTGAAAATAATATTCCAGTTCAACAAGAATTAATTGACCGTTTAGAAGAATATTCAAATAGGTGGGTATATGAAAAAGTAATTGATGAAATGGAACTTTCAACCCCCCTTTTAAATGAAAAATATACCTTAGATACTAATGTAAATGCTTTAAATAAAGCATATGAAAATATTGTAAATCCAGAGTATAATCCAATAATAGATTCAATAAATTTTCCATATTTATATAAATATAGTAACGTGATTGGCTTTAGAACTGCTGATATTGAAAATATAGTAGAAGAACTAAAAAGAAAAATAGAAGAACTCACACAATTAAATTATGAAAAATATGA
>Ga0114976_10003406_pt1 | contig 9970 bp, 8 predicted proteins | sample S_130805_EF_Meta_FD_87319 | JGI IMG/M metagenome (GOLD analysis project Ga0114976, IMG submission 87319) | Freshwater microbial communities from Lake Simoncouche, Canada to study carbon cycling - S_130805_EF_MetaG | ecosystem: Environmental > Aquatic > Freshwater > Lake | place: Lake Simoncouche...
CAAAAATCGGATTAATCTGAATACCCTTTTCACCGGAAAGATAGATGGTATTTCCCAAGTTGACGTTTCTTATCAATCGAGGAATAAGCATTTGATCTGATTGTCTCGGACCAAAAATAAAAAATGGCCTCAAAATTTGCACATCCATAAACTTTGAGTAACTTGAAATCAACAATTCGCTACTTAATTTTGATGCACAATAAAAATCAAGGTCTGAAAGTTTTTTCATAGAATCATCTTCATTAATAGGCAAATCTAATTCTTTATACAAACCACCAGTAGATGTGTAAATAAATTTTTTAATCCCACAATCCATTCCATAATTTATTAGGTTTAAAGTTGAGATAGTGTTTACTGTAAAAATCTCATTCGAATTTTGTGGGAAATTCTTGAAATCTCTAAATTGTGCTAGATGAATTATACAGTCCAATTTTTTTGGAAGAAGTGATAAATCAAGTTTATCTAAAAAGTTATGAATGATTTGATTCTGACCCAAATCTTTATTGTAGGTTTTAACTAGCTTAAATACTTCAAAATCCTTGGGCAGTTTTTTAAATAATTCATACCCTAATAAACCAGTTGCACCAGTAATTAAAACTTTTTCCATTTTCTTAAAAAGTATAACCATTCATTTTGATACTATAGCATATTGTGTTATACATAATTAAAGTAGTCACAATTAATTCTCAATTATACCATTTATTGTCCTGAGTAATTGAAATTGTCGGACTAATTAGCGTAAAGAGATTGAATTATTTCTTTCATAGCTTTTGAAAAATGCGAATATGAATGATAATTTTCCGCATATTTTCTTGATGCATTTGATAATTCATTGATTCTGGAATGATTCGAAATAATGCCAATCAGTTCCTGCTTTAAGTTGAATGTATTTACGCTTATGATTGGGCATTTATCTAGGTACGTTCCTGTGTACATATTAGTATATTTTGTATTGGAAATATTTGCCATAACCACACAGGCGCTTGCCATTCCTTCAATTGCATTTAACCCATAACCTATTGCATATATTTGATCAATTAATACATGGATTTTATTTCTCATAAGAATTTGAACTTCATTGTTTGAAAGTTTTTCAATTAAATGAAATTTGATGTTATATCCCTCACTTATCAATTCCTCAACGATATCTATAATTCTGTCCGTACCTTTGAACCCTCTATGGTTAGGCATATGAGCAATCTCAATAACTTGACCTGATTCTAGAGGTCTTCGTTCAGAATGCCATGAATTCAAATCGATTGTTAGTATATTAGGAATCTTCCAAGAGGTCTTTTTCAATGACTGAGTATCTTTTTCACCAAAAATATCTGCGTGCATGAAACCGGGCAGTATTACGTCTGCATGTTTTTTCCAATATTTAACTCTCCGAGTTATTATTTTCTGCTGTTTAAGGCTCATAGGATAAGAGTCAGCAAGTCCTTTTCTAGTTTCTGGCGATATTATATTCTTATATATATAGCTATCACCACCATAAGGAATTACTATAACTTTTTTATTTAAAGCCTTGAATAGATACGATTGACATCGCCATAGTAAAGGAATCTTCCCAATTAGAAAACCATCAAAAGATATAACATATATATCAAATTTGAAAAGACATTGCACAAACAAAATTGAAGCTCTTATGCCACCACTTATATATGCAAATACATTTAAATATTTAATATTAGATTTCTTAATTTTAAGCTTTACGTCCCAATTTATATTTGCAGTTATGAAGGTAGGGGAATCGAACATCACTGTTTTAGAGTTATGGCCATCACGCCGAAGAGCTTCATTCCAATAAAAATTATTAATTATTGGAGTACTTCCAAAAACGATTTTTTTTGACATATTTCCTTCTGTTGATAGAAAATGAATTATATACTGCTTGGATAGGTTCGTTTGAGCTTGTTTGAAATCTATTAAATAATAATATGCATAATTCCTATATTTGGAATATAAAATTCCGCTATTGGATTCTCTGTCGCGATAGAACTGCCTGTGCCCTGTAGTTGCCCAAAGATTAAAGATTGCTGCCAATTTATTCAATTTCTTTTTTATTTAATCTGTCAATTTTTCGTTACATTATTGCAAAGTATAATAATTTAACAAACTATAACACTCAAAAGTATCAACCAAATCTAGTTGAAAGCGTATGTAAGCCTGACTCAAAGAATTTAAAAGAAGCAAATAAATCTTATCGCTTCAAATTATCTGTAAATTATTGAAATTGCTATATAGCTATTCATAGGCAGAGCGACTCTTCTCTAAATCAGTTTCTTTTAGAAAAGTTTCATGCACCTCATAATCATGTATTTAAATACCTAGTGAAACTACTTTCAAAAATTCATTATAATCATTTCAATTTTCCAGCTTTAGTATATAAAAACCTAATTTTCCGTATTGATTACCATTGACAAACATAAATTTTTGCTTCATAAGTTGTATTACTGAAGGATATGCCATTGCTTGATCATTAGGTAAGCCAATAAATTGTAAGTGGTTGTCTAGCCGACTCCAGCCACCTGCTTTATTTTCAATTGCGAAACCTAATTGGTAACCGGATTTATCATTACTTAAAAATGAGAAGTACATATATTTTGTACTAAAATCGTTAAAGATCCACGGTCTTGCAATATTAGTTTCTCCTGGTCTTAATGGAATCACCGATTTACTTTCTTTTGATGACCATTCATTAATGTCATTAGATTGAATACTTTTTATATCATATCTTGATTCCAACTTGTCACCGGAATAAACCCATTCGATACCTGAGACATAATGCATTCTGTAAACTTCAGAATCAATTTCTACAAAAGGTGCAGTCACTAAAATTGGTTCATATTGATTTCTGGCTAAAATTGGACCTTTGTTCATTTTTGTAAACGATAGTCCGTCTTCAGATTTAGCAATACCTACTGCTGAATAAAAAAGTGGAGGCAAATATCCTCGATTCCATCCAATGTAAAACATGTAGAATAAGTGACCAATTTTGATTATCGAAGACGGATACACACCATGTTCGTCAAATGTTCCAGCTAAACCAGTTGATAAAACCGGTACTTGTGAAAAAGGAACCCAACTAAATGAGTTATGTTTTTGATTATAAATTAAATCTACCGAATATATTTTTGATTGTTGTTGTTTATCACGAGTTGCAAAAAAAACCCGTACTTTGTCGTCAGATAATACTAATGGTGTTGGAATTTGAGCATGCGAAAAAAATTCATCATTTATTTTTTGATTTTTGATTTCAAACTGGTCTACTAATTTCCATATTTGCATTGCGCTACCTTGATTTCACTTGTTGAATCTGCATATGATTGTCCATTCATACAAATCATAGTCATGCAATAAAACTACATTCTTGGCTATTTTTTGTTTACAGAAATCAAACCAAAAAAGTGGATCAGCGTAATACAACCCGTCTTGCTCCCAGTCAACATATTTTGATAGTAGATTGAATGCGAATCCGTATTTAGAATATTCCTTTAACTGAAATAATTGATTCTGTATATTTTCTTCCCATTGTTGTCGATTACTATTTGGCATAACATTAAAAGTCCCAGAAACAAGACTATAATCGGCAAATGTACTAATTTTCGGTGACTGAATGCAATTTATTTCGACAGCATTCAGATCCTTATGATTCTCCTTAAGTTTTTCCAGCATCTCTTGACTAATGTCGTATGCATTGTACTTTGAAATATTCCACCCTTCATTTAACAGATTTGTTAAATGAGCACCATAGCCACTCCCATAATCATTTATTGAAATTGGATAATCTGAATTTTTAAATACTTGATTTAGTTTAGTAAACCTTAAGTTTTGCGAATCTGAGTCTTTCCAACCCACAGATTTGGAACTAATACCAAATTTTGCTAAATTCTCATTATATAATGCGCTTATTGGCATTAAATAATTGTCCATATTAGAAACCAATTTCGAAAGAATTTTTAGGAAAAATCGGTGTAGATTTAGGCACATAAACCGATTGTGGATCTGTATTTCTGGATATTATTGCACCTGCACCAATAAGCGTTTTCTCTCCGATTGAAATGCTGTCATGCAAAGTAGCGTTCACCCCAATAAATGAATTGTCGCCAACTGTACAGTGGCCAGAAATTACAACATGGGATGAAATAAAGCAGTTCCTGCCAATAGTGGTGTGATGCCCTATGTGATTGCCGCTCCAAATTATTGTGTTATCGCCAATGTGTGTGAATGGTTGCAAAGTATTATCTTCAAAAATAAAACAGTTTCTTCCAACTGATGAATTGCTCCACACTTTTATTTGTGGGTGAATAAAACTCAAGAATGAGAATTTAGCCTTTAAAAACTGTTCAAATATGTCTGTCCGTACTTGGTTCATATTTGAATAACCAACAGCTACAAATATTTTAAATTTATCAGGGTCTTTAAGAAGAAGTTCCTCTATTGTAATAAGATCAAGAGTGGCATTGGCGCTACTGGAAATCAATTTCTCGCTTATGGCAAACTTTTTAATTTTAACGTCTGAGTACTCTTCAAAATAGGTTTTTGCCACTTCAGCAAAAGATCCGGCCCCAACGATTATGCAATCCATGTTTCAATTATACTTTTAATTCATTAAATGGCAGTACATAAAAGTATGGATATTCATGAAGCAGAGAGCTTTTTTCCTTGTAAAGTATAGATTCCTCGAGAATTGCGCAGTAATAATTGTATTTTGACTCCCTAGGCCCCCATTTTTTCTTGAAATCGTAAACACCTTTTTGGGTTTCCCACGTTCCGCCCCAATTCCAAATATAGATATTTTTGGCAATAGCAAAACACATTCCCGTAAAAATAAGTAACGATTGAGCTTGAAGATGCCTGTACTCAGACAAACTTACCGGAGTGAAATATTCAACTACATCTTTACTATAGAGTAGTAATAAGCTTCCAATACGAATTCCATTAACAGAGGCTTCCAAAATAACCCATTGATTCGTGGCGAGTTTGCTAGTAATAAATTGGAAAAAATCATAATTTTTTGGAATTCCGCCAATACTAGACATATTTTCGTGGTGAGTATTAGCTAAGAATTCAATAGATTCGGAAGAGCGTGATTCTTTCACTTCTATCCCTGCTTTTTCGGCTCTTCGAATATTTCTAGGCCTTGGATCTTTAAAGGATGCAATTAGATCAGGCATTTTCATATTCTGTTCAAAGTAATTTAAAAGGCTAATTCTTGAATCTCGATAATTAAATTTAGTAAATGCATGTTCACGGTCATGACTTAATGGTGATTCAATAATGGTTAGAGACACACATCGATTTTCATTTGCAAATTCTAAAACTTTATCGATTATTAAATTGAAGTTAAGTATTTTTCTATTACGAGATACTATGCCACCATTACTTCCATAGAAAGGTAGTGAATTAATAACTGGACCAAATGAGCCAAAGAAGATACAAAATGGCAATGCACTCACTAATATATCATCGACTATATCTACAGCAAAATACAACTTAGATTTAGTGTATTCGGAAATCGCATCAAGGTAATTCAAGTCACTATAAATAAGAGTATTTTCACAATTCGAAATAAATCGAATGTATTCTTCCTTATCAATTTTTTCTCTAGGTATAATTGAAATCATTTTTTCTAAATGTTCAATTCATTTAAATATAGTAGCGACCAAATCAATAGTCGTTTATTTGATGCGCCAGTAAAATGTGAAGTAAGCAAAGTTTCAGTTGTTTTATAATCAAGTGAATTATATAATGTCTTCTGCGAGTCTAAAAGCTTGTTTTTTACAAAATCAATACTTTCTCCCCTAAACCATGAATCATCGGGCGCAGAAAAACCCTGCTTGTTTCTTTCCGTTACCTCGATAGAAACATACTTAGACATTGATTTTCTTAGCAAATATTTGCCATCATTAGTTTTTGTGAACTTTGTAATTCTTTTATTTAAAATGTTATTTTCATCTATTCGAAAGTTGTTTGTAAGATTTCTTACTTTTAACTTTACAGGTAGTTTAGTAGCAAAGTCTACTAAATCGTTATCCATGAACGGTACTCTCGTTTCTAACCCATATGCCATGCTTAGTTTGTCTTCAACGACAAACAGGCTGTGCAAAAACGTTTTGGCCTCAAAATAAAGTGAATGATTTACATAATCTTCCGGCCTACCTAGTTTATTAGGGTGATTCTTAAATACACTTTCAAAAATATCTCTTGTCCATACATGTGATACTTCTTTAGAAATTGGTCTAAACATGCTCTTTAAAGTTCTATTATCTACCAATCTTTGCCAATACAAATAATAGTCATCAATATACTCTTTGAAATTTTTACTTTCTGCACCTTTGTAATATCTCCATGGGTACCCGCCAAATAATTCATCTCCTCCTGATCCAGAAAGTACTACCTTTACATGCTCACTTGCTAATTTTGCAGCATAGAGATTTGGGTAGCTTTGTCCAATTCTAGGTTCCTCTAAGTGTGCAACTAATTTTGGAAGTAATTTTTCCATATCTCCCGCCTTGAGGACAGCTTCATGATGTTCAGTTTTAAACTTGGCTGACATCGCCTCCGCTTTTGAACGTTCATCAAAACTTAGTTCAATCCCAGATGCCGACGAAAGGTCAAATCCCACCGTAAATGTTTTTAAATTTGCATTCTCGTTAGCTGCGATAGCAGTAATGGAACCAGAATCCATGCCACCACTCAAGTAAGAACCAATCTCAACATCACTTATCAAAGTTCTTTTTACTGCCTGTTTAAATAGCCGGTCTATTTCTTCTAAATACTCTTCTTCCGATTTGGGGTTTTCTGGTTCTTCAAAGTGATAGTCCCAATATTCAATCGGTGCCAGAATTGACCTTGTCTTAGTATTTACGAGCATGAAATTTCCAGCCGGTAGCAATTTGATATCAGCTTCCAAAGTTTTATCCGTGAATATATTTTGGAAAGTCATGTACTCAAGCAAAGCTTCTTTATCAAGAAGAGAATTAAAATTACTTCGAGCTTTTATTGATTTTTGCTCGGATCCGAATGAAAAATATGAATCTTGGAGACTGTAATATAATGGTTTAATACCATATCTATCCCGAGCTAAAAGTAACTCGCCTTTTAGTGTGTCATAAAATGCGAACGCAAACATACCATTAAATTTAATTAGCGCTTTATCTTTCCATTGGATTAGTGAGAGCAATAAAACTTCTGAATCAGATTTTGATTCAAATTGATGGCCAAGTGATTCAAGTTCTTGACGAATCTCTTTATAGTTATAAATTTCACCATTATAAGTTAGTACAAAACGTCGATCACTTGAGTACATAGGCTGAGAAGCTGCATCTGATAAATCAATGACAGCTAGGCGCCTATGGCCAATACCAACGTTCTCAAAAACCCACTGGCCTTCTCCATCAGGTCCGCGATGTTTAATTGCGTCTGTCATAGATTTAATTGTTTCTTTTCGGACTTCTCGCCCGTTAAGATCCACTAAGCCAGCAATGCCACACATGATTAGTTTTCAATTCTTTTCAGCAAGTTGACTACTCGGTCTTGATCCGCTCGACTTAGTTGATTATGTAGCGGTATAGCCATCGTTGTTTCATTCGCAATTAAAGAATTCGGAAAATCTGAGGGTTTAAACCCATATTTATTTGAGTAAAAACTCAATAAATGTATTGCATGTGTACCTGGCCTAGTTGCAATTCCGTTTTTATCTAATGACTCCATGACACTATTTCTAAATTTCACACCACTACTATGTAAAACTCTTGTTACATAAGATTGCCATGCATGGACTCCGTTTTTAGGCTTCATTGGTAAAGATAGCCATTTAACTTCAGATAAGTTTCCCAAATAATAGTTGGACATTTGATCTCGTTCTTTGATAAATGAGTCAAGTTTACTTAGTTGTGCAGTGCCAATGGAACCTTGTAAGTCGGTCATCCTGTAATTAAATCCTAGTAAATTAAACTCAGGCAGTAGGTAAGGTGATGGGCCGTTGTGCCGCTCTTCCTCTGAAATTTCAGCTCCATGGTTTCTCATTTTTTCTGCAGTCTTTGCCAACTCAGAATTTTGTGTAGTTAGCATTCCACCTTCGCCGGTTGTAATTGATTTCCTAGGGTGGAAAGAAAAAGCTGCTGCGTGACTCAAAGAGCCCGCCATGTTTCCATTCAAACTAGCACCCGCTGCACATGCCGCATCTTCGAAAACTAATATATCTGGACCTAACTTTTCTTTAAACAATTTTATATCTACACAAAGCCCAAATAAATCAACAGCAATTACAGCTTTAGTCTTAGAAGTAACTTTTTTTAATGTTTCTTCTAGGGAAATATTAAAAGTGTCCAGATCAATATCTACAAACACTGGTGTTGCGCCGCAATACAATACTGAATTAGCAGTAGATACCCATGTAAATGATGGCACAATCACTTCATCGCCTGGTCCGATACCAGCAGCAGCTAGCATCAGGTGAAGTGCTGTAGTGCAACTTGAAGTCGCTAAGGCATATTTAACATCGTGTATACCAGCAAAATTGCTTTCAAATTCCTTTACATGCTTACCCTGCGTTAACCAGCCAGTTTTAATCGGATCTTGGATTGCAATTAATTCTTCTTCTCCGAAAGAAGGGCTAGCAATTTGGATTCTGTCCATTATTTTCTCGGAACAGAATTAGACTCACGCCAAGCAATTAGGTCTCTTAAGCCATCCTGTAGGCCAAGTTCGTAATTAAACCCAAGATCTTTACTAGATTTCTTTGTGCAGCCAATTCTATTTTGTACCATTCGGCGCATGTCTTCTGCAGTATAAGGTTTGAATTTTACCTTTAAATCAGATTTTTTAAGATCTAGAATCATTTCGCAAAGTTCTTTAATGCTAGTTTGCACGCCAGTGCCCACATTATAAAATTCATCAGTTGAGTCAGACTTCATCGCTAAGACGTTACATCTTGCCGCATCTTTGGCGGTAACAAAATCATAGGCTTGAGAACCGTCACCATTAATCTCTGGAGTTTGGTTTTCATCAATTTTATTTAGCATAATTGGTATTACGCCTGTATAGGCCGCAGTCTGATCCTGATGTGGACCATAAACATTCATATACCTAAGCCCAACATATTGTAAATTGTAACGATCATAAAATGAGCGACACATAGCTTCTCCAGCAATTTTAGTTGCACCATAAAAATTTTTATTATTAAAAGGATGGTTCTCTGACATTGGGATTTCTTGCGCATCACCGTAAACAGATGCTGAGGAAGAGTAAATAAGTCGTTCAACTTTATTCTTTACGCAAGCTTCAAGAACATTAAATGTTCCCGCGATATTCACCTCAAAGGCGGTTCTAGGATAATCCTTGCAATGGAGAAGCCACATGGCTGCTAAATGGAATACACCGTCTATTCCTTGCATTGCTTTATCTAAAATATCAACATCTCGAACATCTCCACCATCTGGAAATACCGAACATCTAGGATCTTTGATTTGCTCAGAAATATTTGAAAACTTTCCTCTAGCAAAATTATCATAAATGACAACTTCTTTAACGTCATGCTTTAATAACTCAGAAACGACATGGCTTCCGATAAACCCAGCTCCACCGATTACTAAAAATCGCTTACCTTTGATTTCCATTAGAATTTTCCTTTAGTCAAATTTCCAAATTTAAAGAAATCAATGTCACTTGGCACTTTTTCATTGGAATAAAAGTTTCTTCCATCAAGTAATTTTGTGCCTTTTGAAAATTTCTTAAAATCAATTTCATAAAACTCGCGGTGATTTGTGTGCAAAATAACAGCGTCAAATTCTTTTGACAAATCTTCCTCATATTCAAACCCTATCTCATTAATTTCACTTTTCGTGTAGAAAGGATCTATGGCAAATACTTTAGCGCCAGAATTCACCAAAAGATTTTTTAACTCTATAGCTCCTGAAAAGGCAATCTCCTTAACATTTGCTCGATAACTTATCCCTAGAATAAG
>Ga0114976_10003407_pt1 | contig 9968 bp, 8 predicted proteins | sample S_130805_EF_Meta_FD_87319 | JGI IMG/M metagenome (GOLD analysis project Ga0114976, IMG submission 87319) | Freshwater microbial communities from Lake Simoncouche, Canada to study carbon cycling - S_130805_EF_MetaG | ecosystem: Environmental > Aquatic > Freshwater > Lake | place: Lake Simoncouche...
ACTTCGCTGTCCGAAGTCAGCAGACGTTGTGCAAGCAGGCAATTTCGGTGCGATTAGAACTTTTGTTGAATATGCAAGTGATGACCTCAAAGAAAAATATTTACCTGATTTACTGGCAGGAAAAAAAATCATTGGTTTAGGCATGAGTGAGACAGGAGCTGGATCAGCAGTTACTGAACTTCAGACTTCAGCCACACAGGTTGATAAGGGCTACCTTATTAATGGATCCAAAGTCTTTTCTACGCACAGTCCTGAAGCAAATATTTTTTTAGTTTATGTGCGTTTTGGCCCCGGCCTTGAGGGGATAGGATCCGTTATAGTTGAAAGAGATAATCCAGGACTCTCCATTGGTCAACCCAATAGCTTTATGAGTGGTGAGACTTGGTCCCAACTTTACTTTGAAGATTGCTTTATCTCTGAAGATTCCGTTTTATTGGGTTCGGGTGGATTTAAAAAACAAATCAGTGGATTTAATGTTGAGCGGATTGGTAATTCTTCAAGAGCATTAGCGTTAGGTCGATATGCATTTAATAAAGCTAAAGAATATGCACAGGTTCGCCAACAATTTGGTAAAGATATTTGTGAGTTTCAAGGCGTGCAATGGAAATTTGCTGAAATGGCAGTTAAATTAGACGCTGCTCAATTACTCTTATACCGCGCTGCAATTAACGCACAAGATGGTTTACCTTCAGCATATGACACTTCAGTTGCTAAATATATGTGCAACACCGTTGGCTTTGAGGTTGCCAATGAATCATTGCAGGTCATGGGAGCGACTGGTTATAGTCAAGAAACATTAGTGGAGTACTGTTTAAGAAGAACGCGTGGTTGGATGATTGCAGGAGGTTCTTTAGAAATTTTAAAAAATAGGATCGCTGAAGAAGTATTTGAGCGTCGTTTTAACCAAAGATCATAAAATTGATTAGAAATTAATAAAGGAGATAGTTTGTATGCATCATTCAATTTACAAGATCATTCTGGCTGTTTTGTGTTTTTGCAACTCATTAGCATACGCTCAACAAGATAATCTTTATCCACAAAAACCAATCAAAATTATTGTGTCATTTACAGCAGGGGGTACAACTGATATCTTTGCCCGTGAAGTGGGGAATCAACTTTCAATCCGTCTTAAAGTTCCAGTCATTGTTGAAAATCATGCTGGGGCTGCAGGTAATTTAGGTACAGAAATAGTTAGTAGATCAGCCCCAGATGGCCATACATTACTAGCTAGCTCAAATGGGCCCATTTCGATTAATCCAAGCTTATTTAGTAATTTGGCGGTTAATCCCCAAAAAACTTTACAGCCAGTCGCTATGATTGGAGATGTACCCAATATTTTGGTGGTACCTTCCAATATTGGCGTAAAAAACTGGAAAGATTTTATTGCTTATACCAAAGCGAATAGTGCCAATATTAATTATGGATCAACGGGGATAGGAACTACCGCGCATTTAATTAGTTTTTTGTTTTCACAAAAAATGAATGTGAATGCATTACATATCCCTTATAAGGGAGCTGAGGCAACAAGAGATTTAGTTGCTGGCCGTTTGCAGTTTATGTTTGCAACCGCCCCATCAGTTGTGCCGTTAATTAAAAGTGGTCAACTGACCGCTATTGCAGTATCTTCTAAAAAAAGAGTGAGTACTCTACCTGAATTGCCAACTTTAAATGAGGTGGGGATTGATATTGCAACAGGTGCTTGGTTTGGACTGTTTGCGCCAATTAAAACCTCTCCAGACATTACCAAAAAAATCAATGAGACAGTACTTGCGATTTTAGACGAGCCAGCGATTAAACAAAAGTTGTTAGGTCTAGGATCAGATCCAAGTCCGATGAGCGTTCAAGAATTTACAAAATTTATTCAAAATGACTTCGCTATCTGGGCACCAGTCGTGAAAGCATCCGGAGCTAAGCCCGAATAATGACAACCATCTTAGAGCAATTTGGCAGTTTCATAGAAGAGTGTCAGCAAAAGACGTTTACCGATGTAACGATGCATCATGCGCGAAGAGCATTATTAGATTGGCAAGGCTCTTTAATTGCTGGATCTGATACTGAGGCAGCCATTAAATTAATAGCTGCCTACGCAGAGGAACTTGGGAGCGGAAGTTGCAGTGTGGCGGGCACTACAAAAAAAACGTTTACCCGTGCTGGGGCTTTTATGAACGGGACGATTTCGCATATCGCTGAATTTGATGACATTTATCGAGACGGCGCATATCATCCCGCAGCACCAACGATTTCAGGGGTTTTTGCACTTGCCGAACAGCGGAATGATGGGATTGACCACTTACTGCGTGCAATCATTGTGGGCTATGAAGTATCCACTAGAATCAGTAAAGTCATCCAACCAAGTCATTATCGTTTTTTCCACACGACGGGTACCGTTGGAGTCTTTGGATCTGCAGCAGCTTGTGCATATCTTCTTCGGTTAAATAAGAGTCAAGCATGTGATGCTTTAGCTACAGCTGCAACTTTTGCCAGTGGTTTACAACAAGCATTTCGATCAGACTCCATGACCAAGCCAATGCATCCTGGACATGCGGCTGAGGTTGGCGTGAATGCAGCACTTACAGCCCAGGCGGGGATGACTGGAACACCAGATATCCTAGAGGGATCTGCAGGTTTTGGTGCGGCTTTATCGCAAAATCCTAGATGGGAAGAGATTTTTAAAGATTTAGGTAATACTTGGAATATTGAGCTAATGACCTTTAAAAATTATGGTTGTTGTGGACACAATTTCCCCAGTATTGATGGCGTTGCATACCTTTTACATCAGTATCAGATCAATTGGCAAGACATTGCTAACATTCGTATTGGAGGATATAAAGCAACTAAGGAAGTGTGTTGTTATGTGCATCCACAGACTCCTTTTGAAGCCAAGTTTAGTTTGACCTATACGGTATCTGCGCGCATATTGTATGGGCGTGTCCGAGAAAAAGCATTTCTTGAAGATGCTATAAAAAATCCTGATATTCACATGTTAGAGGATAAGATTGAAGTAGCAATTGATGCAGAATGTGAATCTCATTTTCCGGTTCATCGCAGCGCTAAAGTTGAAATTGAAATGCAGGATGGCAAAAGATTTCAGCATTACCAAAAAACACGTCATGGTGATCCGGATGATCCATTGACTGATCAAGAATTAATGGATAAATTTTTAGAACTCTCTGAACCACGAATTGGCAAAGAGCAAGCAGAGCAATTAGCAAAACAGATACTCACGCCAAGCAATTATTCGGTAAGAGATATTTCCAATGATTGGAGATCAATTGAATCTATGCAGTAAGGTATTGACCCAATCTTCAATGAAGGTCATTAAATGAAAACAACTCGTAGTTACCAAATAGTATTTGGATTAATCACTTTCCTACTTTTGCAAGTGGTAAGTGCCACCCTATCACTTGCCCAATATCCAGATCGTCCAATTAAGTTTATTGTGCCATTTGCCCCAGGTGGTGGAACGGACTTGGTAGCAAGAACTATGGGGGCAAGTATTGCCGAAGAATTACGTCAACCCGTCATCGTTGAGAATAAGCCTGGTGGAAGTACCGTTGTTGGAACGGATGCTTTAGCGAAGAGCCCACCCGATGGCTATACATTTGTGATTGCAACCTTTGCCCATGCGGTTAATTCCAGTTTGAAAGAAAAATTACCTTATTCACAAGACAAAGACTTTGCACCTGTGACCTTAGTTGGTGTTTCGCCCAATGTGTTGGTAGTTGCAGCAAATAGCCCTTATAAAAGCTTTAAAGAGCTACTAGCCGCCGCAAAATCAAAACCGGGTACCTTGAGCTATGCTTCTCAGGGAAGTGGCACCTCTGCACATTTAGCCGGTGAATTATTCAGTATCCAAACCGGCTCTAAACTAATTCATGTACCTTATAAAGGTGCTGGACCAGCTTTAACAGATGTGATGGGTGGACAAGTAGATATGATGTTTGCGACAGCCTCAGCAGTGGGTAGTCTCATCGAGTCAGGTAAATTGAGACCACTCGCTGTGACAACTACTACCCGTTCAACTACCCCTTTATTATCAAACTTACCAACAATTGCAGAGTCTGGAATTCCGGGGTATTTTGCAGCGAGTTGGTATGGAGTATTTGCTCCAGCAGGAACACCAGTAGCAATCATCCAAAAAATGAATGGGTCCATTAAAAAAGCAGTTCAAGCAAAAGTATTTAAAGACCGTGTTGAGAGTGAGGGGTTAATGATTAGCGCTGGAAGTCCAGAAGAATTTGTAAAATTTGTCAAAAGTGAAGAACAGCGTTGGAAAGAAGTAATAAAAAATGCCAACATCAAAGCAGATTAATTTAGATAGGAATGAACATGAATTTTGAACAAGTAGAACTTGAAGTGGTTGATGGTATTGCAACACTGTCTTTGAATCGCCCAGATAAACGTAATGCCATGAGCGATCAAATGCGCTCTGAATTCATTGAGGTAATGGAATACATTGCTACGGAAACATCGATCAGAGCATTGGTTCTAACAGGCAAGGGTAAAGGGTTTTGTGCGGGGGGTGATATTTCTGGTATGGAAAAACGCTTAAGTGCACCTGTGGGAGAGTTAGCCATTAATGGTTGGCGTCGTCAATTACGCGTTCATCACGCCGTTGCTTTGTTATTTGAGCTTCCTAAACCAACAATTGCTGCTGTCAATGGACCAGCTTCAGGTTTGGGCGCAGATACCGCACTTGCTTGCGACTTTATAGTAGCTTGTGATGAAGCCAATTTCACCTGGTCTTATATCCATAGAGGTATTATCCCTGATGGAGGTGGCATGTATTTCTTACCAAGACGAGTTGGTCTTACGCGAGCAAAAGAATTGATTTTTTCGGGTCGTAAAGTCGAATGTAAAGAAGCTTCCGAATTAGGTATTGTTGACCGTATATCAACCTTAGACCAATTGGTGCCAAATGCTCAGCAGTGGGCGAAAGAACTTAGTCAAGGTTCAGCTGCAGCGCTTGCTTTAAGTAAAACTATTTTGAACCAAAGCTTTGAGACTAATGCGCATCAAGTCTTTGCTAGCGGTGCGCAAGCTCAGGGAATTTGTTATACAACGACCGAGCACCGTAGCGCAGTAGAAGCATTTTTACAAAAAGCAGCTGACGCCAAAAAGAAATAATCATGAAAAGTGCAATAGCGTGTTTAATGGTTCCTCAAAGTATTGCTGTGATTGGTGCCTCTACAGATCCACAAAAGACCGCTGGAAAGCCTATTTTCTATTTACAAAAAAACGAGTACCACGGAAAAATTTTCCCAGTTAATCCAAAGGTTGAGACGATTGCAGGACTGAAGTGTTATCCAGATATTGCGTCTTTGCCAGAGACGCCAGATGTTGCGATTATTTTGGTTGGAACTGAAGCCGCGATTGCAGCAGTAGCTGCACTTGCAAAAATCAACACACCAGTCGCCATTGTTTTAACGAGTGGCTTTGCGGAAACCGGCCCTGCAGGCATCGTCAAGCAAGAAGAACTATTACGAGCTGCAGGATCTATGCGTATTTTAGGCCCCAATACGATGGGGATGGTCAATATTATTGATCAGATTACGCTCTCGCCGAGTGGCGCATTAGCGATGGACAATATTGCTAAAGGACACGTTAGCTTAGTCTCTCAAAGTGGTGGCGTATTAGGAGCCTTGCTTTCGCGAGCAGCGGCACGTGGTATTGGCTTATCTAAACTTGTGGCCACTAGTAATGAAGCCGATTTAAATTTAGCGGATTTTATTGATTATTTTGTGGATGATGAGACGACCAAAATCATTCTTCTATATATTGAAAGTATTCGTAAGCCAGAACAGTTTCGAGCAGCAGCTTTGCGCGCTAGAAAAGTAGGTAAACCAATTGTGGTTTTTAAGGTAGGTAAATCAGATGCAGGCATGCAAGCTGCCATTTCTCATACAGGCGCTATGGCTGGATCTGATCGTCTTTATGATGCACTTTTTGCAGAAGTGGGTATTATTCGGGCGCATCAATTTTCAGACTTCTTGGATATTCCAGTCGCCTTAGGAACTGGCCGGTCTTTACATGGCAAGCGTGTAGCTATTTTGACATCGACTGGAGGAGCTGGAACTTTAGTCGCAGATAGCCTTGGTGAAAAAGGTTTTGAGTTACCAGTGCCTGATGCTACTACAGACCAAAAATTAGCACTATTAGACTTAGGTGATCAGGCTGTCTTAGATCGTAATCCGATTGATGTCACTTTAGCGGGCTTACAACCTAATATTCTTAAAGGTGCGATTAAGGCTTTGGTAGAGAGTGATAGTTATGATGCCTTGATACTCATACTAGGATCTTCAAGTGTAAGCCGTCCAGAGCTCATGGCAGAGGCAGTGCAGGAATCCTTGCAGACAACTAATAAATTGATTCTGGCATACGTTAGCCCTCATGCTCCGCAGGCTGCAGAGATCATGACCAAATTGGGAGTGCCCACGTTTACGCAACCCGAGAGTTGTGCAGTTGCAATGCAAAGTATTTACCAAATAAGTCAAGATCACAATCAAGAAAATCATTCACTACGACCGTTACCAGAAATTGATTTATCAGCCTATGATCATATTCATCGAGCCCTAGATGAACACGAATCGAAGCAGCTCTTTACACAATTTGGGATTCCGACGGTAAATGAAGTGGTTGTAAGACGGGAAGAATTAGATAAAAGTAATTTTGATCATTTTGGTTCGCAAGTGGTGATTAAGATTCTATCTCAAGAAATCATGCATAAGACCGAGGTGGGAGGAGTAGCATTAAACGTGCCCATTGCACATATTCCTGAAGCCATCAAGCAAATGCAAGAGAGAGTATTGCAACACTCACAAATCAAAATAAATGAATTTTTAGTTCAGGAGCAGGCTAAAGGTGGTTTGGAGTTCATTATTGGCATGCACCGAGACCCCTTGGGAACAGCGATTCTGGTTGGTATGGGTGGTGTCACAGCGGAGCTATTTCAAGATACTGCATTAAGATTGTTAAAGCCTCAAACCCCATTAACAGAAAAAGAAGCCTTAGCCATGTTGCAAGCATTAAAAACTTGGCCTTTGCTATGTGGTTATAGAGGCCGTCCAGTATATGATGTAGATGCTCTAATCAAAGCAATTGTGCATTTTTCAGAGCTCATAGTATTAATGAAAGACCGTTTACTTGAGTGCGAAATCAACCCTATTTTTGTCTTTGAAGAGAAGCAAGGTGCCAAAGCGGCGGACGGCATTGCCATATTGGCATAGCAAGTCTTGATGTAACAGGTCTGCAACAATCCCTAAAATTAGGGATAATATGTGTATTGTTAATTATTTCCAAGGATATGCCATGCGAATTGAAGATACCGATCCAGCAAGACACGCTGCTATTGAGTATCCCATGGAAGTCAGCGCTCCTGTGTTTGCGCCGATTAAAGTCGTTGAAGAAAAAGACAAGGCAGTCAATATTGCAAGGCAAAATGCTCAGCTCGAATATGACCGTATCATGGAGCAAGCGGCAGTTTTGGTTAAACAGGCCAAGGCATTACAAGCAAGACTAGATGCCACAGAAATGGTTCATGCAGCAAAATTTAGTTTCAATCCGATTCATGGCAAAGTCTATCACTTATATGTGGATGAAAAAAATCAATCAAATATATTGATCCAGAATGGCCCCAATGATTGGAGTTGCGGCATCCCGCAACATTGGACATATTCCTACGCAGTTAAAAAGTTGGGTGATAGCACTTGGGCTATTGTTGATGAAGCTTAACTAGCCAGCTACTATTCCCCCATCTAAAACAATCGTTTGACCAGTTATAGCATTAGCGGCTGGACTCGCTAAATAATAAATGGCTTGAGCAACTTCTTGCGCAGTAGCGAGCCGATGAAGCGGAATTTTATTGAGCATATTGGCCATATATTCTGGATTGTTACCTGTACTTGCTCGTGAAGGAGAGTCCGTCTCAAGGCGACCTGGAGCTACAGCATTGACCCTAATTTGATTATCTGCCCATTCAATAGCCAACATTTTAGTCATGTGCAAAATAGCTGCTTTTGAAATACCATAAGTTGATCGTTCTTTTGCACCAACGATGCCATGAACTGATGCCACTTGAATGATTGAACCGGGACGCTGATGTTCGATTAAGTATTTCCCAAACGCTTGAGACATAAAAAATGTACCAGTCAGATTCGTGGACATGATGGAGTCCCAATCCTCCTGCGATACATCAACAGCTAATTTACGTATATTTTCACCAGCATTATTTACTAAAACACCTAGACCATCAAATTCAGTAGTTACTTTTTGCAAGGTTTGTAAAATACTTTCCTGGGACCGAAGGTTTAATTCGCAACAAAAGGCTGCCACACCTAAATTTTTAAGACCTTCTTTAGTCTTATCTAAATTAGATAATTTTGTAGCAGTAATAGCAACTTGATAACCTTCCTTAGCAAATTGGTAAGCAGCTTGTTCGCCTACGCCATATGATGCTCCTGTGATGAGGACTGAGGGCTTCATAAATTAAGCATTCCAAGCAAGCGGTTCATTTTTGATACTAGGACATGATTGCCACTCATGTTGGAGTATCTCGATTTGATCCGAATGAAGTTGATCGAGTGGAACTCTCGTTATCCCAACATCTCTGCCAAGAGAATGACTAATTGCTTTTAATCCTGAAATACCATATTGATCAAAAAGGCGATACAGGAATGCCGCATCAACTTGAAGTTCATAGGCCGCTTCAAAATTTTCTTGTAGGCAAAGATCATATAAATGACGAATCAATTGAGGAGCAACATTAGATACTGACGAAAGTAGACCTGTTGCGCCAATAGCTCTTGCCGAGATCATGTATTCTGTGCCCGAGATTAATTGAAAGTTTGGTTGTATACGTTTTGCTTCTGAAATAACTTCAATCATATATTGCCAATCTAAGCTAAGATCAATAATGCCTGCAAATTCTGGAAGATCTTGGATTAAGTTTAGGACAAGTTTCGAGCTTACTTTTACCCCACTCATTTCCTCAGGAGAGTTGTATACAAAAAAAGGTAATTGACCTGCTTTACCAATTTTTGTGAAATGTTCTAGCAACATGGATTCCGGAGGGGTCCAATAGTAAGGGACACATGCGTATAAAGCGCTTGCACCAGCTTCCATCGCTGATTGTGCAAGGTCGCAGGCAAGATCAGTGCCGGCTTCACTGACATTGGCAATGATTGGAACGCGCCCGTTTGCCGTTTTTACTGCAAAGGTGAAGATTTCTTTACGCTCTATACCCGTGATGCTGACTGACTCACCAGTATGTGAGGGGATTGCTAAGCCATCTGCTTTTTGTTGAATATGAAATTCAATTAAATGCCCCAGGGTATCGAAGTCAATCTTCCCCTCTTTAAATGGGGTTACTAAAGAGTGCACCAAACCAAAATTAAATGTTTTCAAAATAGAATTCCTTTTCTTACCAACCGTGAGGCTCAGTATCAACAATACCTAGCTCAATTAAATTTTTCTCAATAAATTTGATTCGTTCTGGAGAAGCCGTGGGCAATGGTGAGCTTGTAGGGCCAACATCTCTACCCATAATAACCATGCCGCCTTTTAAAGAAGATGGATATTGATCTCTAAATAACAGCCATAATTGAGCAAGTTTATACTGTAAAGCTCGGGCTTTATCCCATTCGTTATTAATACAAGCCTCATAGAGTTGAACACATAAATAGGGACAAATTGCACCAGCGGAAGAGTAGGATCCAGCGCCACCTAAACTGATGGATGGAAGTAAGTATTCAACTCCTGCAATCATTGAAAAATCTGGACGAATAGGCTTTGCCGCTTTCAAAATCTCAAAGAATTTTTCACTATTAAAACTAGCTTCCTTCATACCTATTAAATTAGGGAGTCGCTCTAGAAGACGAGCCGTGAGTTCGCTTGTAAACTCGACACCATCTAGGTAACTTGGAGAGTTATAGGCAATCAATGGTAAATCAACTGAAGTACCAAGAGCAACA
>Ga0114976_10003408_pt1 | contig 9967 bp, 6 predicted proteins | sample S_130805_EF_Meta_FD_87319 | JGI IMG/M metagenome (GOLD analysis project Ga0114976, IMG submission 87319) | Freshwater microbial communities from Lake Simoncouche, Canada to study carbon cycling - S_130805_EF_MetaG | ecosystem: Environmental > Aquatic > Freshwater > Lake | place: Lake Simoncouche...
CATTCTGATAATGATAATATTACAATAATATATGCATTGTATTGCGTTTTACGAAACGGATATAATATAATATGTATTGCGTTGGTAGTAATATGATATTGTGCATTAACCTCAAATAATGTGAGACGATTCATATTACAATAAAGTAAGAGAATCAATGGTGTAGTAAATAACCACATAACAGTTCTTCTAAATTCATATTGGTATATACCAATAACATTATTATCAATAATTGTATCCATTACATATTTTAAATAAATCAACGCAAGTGAGTATGTTGTATAGTTTTTAATTCTTGAAAAGAATAACAAGTGTGTAGTAAATAAAACAAATACCGATAATATAAAATAATTTGCAGATTGAATGACTGGATAAAAAATAAAGGGTTCTTCTTGAAATATTTCATATTTATCATATAAACATGGTTTCAAAATATTATTTAATTGGTAATAAAATAATGTAAATAAACAAAGTTGTAATAGATTTTCCATGGTGTTTCTACTGATATCTATTGATATATTTTTATATGCAATTTTTTTACTATATTTAGGGTTTTCTTTTTCTTTTTCTTTTTATTCTTCTTCAATGGGCGAATACATCGCGGTTTTGCATGACCCAAAAGTTCGTCGGTGCCACTGGGTAATACCATATTCTTTTATCCCGTCTAAATGTCTTTTTGTTCCATATCCAACATGACTATCTAATCCATAACGTTCTATCAAAACAGGGTATTTTCTACAAATATCGGCAATATATTCATCATGTGCAACTTTCGCCAAAATACTTGCAGCGGCAATACATGTATATTTATTATCACCCCCTTCAATGGTTTCAAACGGTATTTCACGCACACTTTGTGTTTCCTCATCAAATACAATATGAGGTGTGAAATAATTGCCATCAATCAATAGCATGTATTTGCGAGTATATTCATGATTGGGTTCGGTGGCAGGTATTTGTTCTAATTTAGAAATAACTTGTTTAATAGCCTCGTGCATACCTAACATTACACATTTCAAAATATTTTGTTTATCAATGACATCATTTTCAATATATTGAATATTCCAAGCAACCGCATTTTGTTTGATATATTCAGCAGTTTCACGCAATTTTTCCTTGTTCGTGAATTTTTTACTATCTTTCATCAATTCGTGGGAAAACCCGTGTTTAGGTAAAACGGCTGCGGCCACATAAAGGCGACCAAACATGGGACCTCGACCAGCTTCATCCACACCAATTTCATATTGGTTACATATATCATGGGTTTGTTCCAGTGGTATAACTATTTTTTTTGTTCTTTTTTGTTTGATTTTTTCAGGAGAATTAGATTTAGACATATTTATGTTCATATAATTACAGTGTAAAATATATATTTATTCAATTTTTTATATTTGACAAACAAAACAATAAAACAATAAAAGAAAATTTCTTTTCGGCAAATATAATATATATTAGTGTATAAATGTTAAAACTGAAATTTAGTCCATTATTATTGTTTATAATATTATTGATTGTATTAATTTTTTCGACAATAATATGCAAAACCTGTTTTTTGAACGCCAGTAAAACAGAAGGGTTTGTCAGTTTCCAAAAAGATAAAGACACTACATCAAATACAAACACGCTATATATGGTTAATTTACCTCAATATTCAAAAACAAATACGGTTGCGAAATTGTATGATAATTTGTTTTTTGATAAATTAAATGGAAATTTGATTGAAGTTGATTCGAAATATTATGTAACATCTGGTAATGTATCAGGTAATATATCAGCCAATGTTGATACGACAGGTTCAAGTATTTCCAATATTTATATAAATACACGTAGTAACACAAACCGGTCTTATCCAACTCTTGTAAATGATGGTAATGTAGTTGGAATGGATGTAGCTGAAAGTTTATCAAATACAGTTATTAGTTCATTTTCTCCATGGAGTTATGTGACCACTTCTCTTAATACTGATAATTATCAAGTATTTTACATGCCATGGGGCGACACTACATATATGCACATCATAAAATTAAAAAATTATCAAAGTTCCAATTTCAGTCCAACTCATATAATGAGTTTCATGTTTGGCCCTGGTGGAAGTATGTCGAATAAATATTATTCATTACAAACCGCAGCAATAAGTATAAAAAATGATGATAATGACCCTAGCAATGACAAATATGTATATGATGATTATTATGATACTAACAAATCAGTTTATCAATTAAGTAAATATGTAAAATTCGATAGATCGAATGGTAATTTGATTATCCGTTCTGATAGTGGTATTACAATATACGATAGAAATAATTCAATCACAACATATAATAGTAAAGGTCAAGTTAAAAATACTTCGACTACATTACAAAATAGTGATTTCAATTCATTTGTAGTAAGTGATAATTACAAATACGTTGTATTGTATTTACCTATTTCGACAAAAACAATGATTGCATTATTGAAAATAGATCCATCAAATTCAAATCGATTTAAAATTGAAAAGGTTGTTCGATTCAACAAAGATGGAATTGAAACTGATTCAGGTACAAATACAAATAGTGGAGTAACCCAACCAAAATTCCCGAATGATCAATGGAATGATTTCTATCAAAATTATTGGATGACATTCTCAAATAGTGGAAATCAATATATGTCTGAAGATTATTTATTGAAAACTCAAATTGTACCGCCAGTATGTCCATCATGCCCATCTTGTGCATATTCAGCAGGAACATGTACAAATTGTGGTGGTGCAGGTGGTTCTGGAACATTGAATAGTAATGGACAAACCGTTGTAGAAAATGGTAAAGTGCCAACCAATGTTACTGGAACTGCATTGGTAACATCAGGTGGTGCAGTTGTTACTGGAACAACTGGCTCAGATAAACCAATAAATAATGCTGTTAGTCAAACTACAAATACATTGAATACAAGTGTTGGAACTGCTGGTGTTCTTGGAAGTAAAACATTGGATACTACATCTGATATATTAAAATCAACTGGAAGTGGTGCAACTGATTTATTAAAGTCAACTGGTAGTGGTGCAAGTGATTTATTAAAGTCAGGTGCATCTGGTGCTACTGATTTATTAAAATCTACTGCAAGCGGAGCTACTGATATATTAAAATCTACTGCAAGCGGAGCTACTGATTTATTAAAATCCGCAGGTAGTGGATTAAAAGATATTGCAACTGACAATCGTAAAGCAGCGGAAGCAAGAGGAGTAGGAGTAGGAGGAGTAGGCGGAGTAGGAGGAGGAGGAGTAGGAGGAGTATCAGGCGCAGGAATTCCAACAAGAGGAGTTGCGGGAATTGATAATTATTCATATTATGGTGCATTACCATCAAAAGGTGGTAATTATATGCCAATCACCGCTGATTTCAGTGCATTTGCAAAATAAACAATTCGTTTGAAAATAGATTAAAAATAAATAGTTATTTTCTAAATAACTAATTATAAAAATTATGGAAATAGAGAACCTGAATAAAATATTAAACAGAGAAGATACCGTTAATAAAATGAAAGAAATTTTGTTAAATTTTGAGACAAACCATAAAAACATGAATTATAAAAAAGGTATTTATTTGTATGGTTCTCCTGGTTGTGGAAAAACCCATTTTGTTATGAATCTTTTGAAAGAATTGAATTATGATATAATTAAATATGATGCAGGTGATGTTCGTAATAAATCATTAATCGATACAATAACATCCAATAATGTATCTAACCAAAATGTTCTCCAAATGATGAGTAAAACTCGTAAGAAAATAGCAATCGTTATGGATGAAATTGACGGAATGAATAATGGCGATAAGGGAGGTATAACATCGCTAATAAAATTAATACGACAAAAGAAAACGAAAAAACAGAAAATGGAGAACATGACGTTGAATCCCATTATTTGTATAGGAAATTATTACGTGGATAAAAAAATAAAAGAATTAATGAAAGTATGCAATGTATTTGAATTAAAACAACCCACTCCAATACAAGTTGGTAATTTACTTGAAAACATACAACCTACAATTGAAAAATCACTCATACCCTCATTATTATCATATATACAAGGAGATATGCGAAAACTAATTTTTATTCAGAACATCAACAATAAAAAACCAGAATTAATGAATATTGATACAATTACAAATATTTTTCATAATAAGTCGTATAATGATGATGCAAAAACAATTACAAAGACTCTTTTGAATAAACATGTAGATATTGATCAACACAATGTTTTCATGAATGAAACCGACAGAACTATTGTAGCTCTTTTATGGCATGAAAATATAATAGATGTTATAGACAAAATACCGCAAGATAAGTCAATTCCATTGTATTTAAAATTATTGGAGAACATGTGTTTTGCGGATTATACTGACAGAATAACGTTTCAAAATCAGATATGGCAATTCAATGAAATGTCATCCTTAATAAAAACGTTTCATAATAACAAAATATACCACGATACGTTTCCTGAAAATAAAACAAAGATTAGTGATATACGTTTCACTAAGGTATTGACAAAATATTCAACTGAATATAACAATTTTCTTTTTATTTATAATTTAACCCAATCTTTATCCATGGATAGAAAAGATTTAGTTGCATTCTTTCAAGAATTACGACTATGTTATGGAGAAAATTTTTACAATGATTCTGAAAAAATGATAGAAATTGAAAAAATATTTGAGAACTATGATATCAATAAATTGGATATAAAACGAATGTATAGATATTTAGACAAAAATGTTAAAAAAGATCAGGTTAATGAGGATGAAATTATAGAAGATGATGAAGAATTGGTGTGATTTATCCAAAAACTACGTATGGATTTTGTTGAAATTTGACATGTTTTTCAACGGGTTCAGCTATCGAAGCTTTTTTTAATTTTTCAATAGTAGATTTTTGAGACTCTATCATTACTTTATAACGTTGTATTTCATTGTACATACTATTGCATTTTTCCTTCAATTCTTCTAATTCACCGGTATTCGATACGTTATTTTGAGGAAAACTTTGTTGTACAAATGGTGACTGGTTTGGTATAAACGGAGAACTATTGATGTTTTTACTCATTTCCAATTGTTTAATATATTCACTCATTGAATTAATCTGTTGTTGTTGCTGTTGGATCATATTAATAACATCTTGCGAAGACAACGCGACGGGTTCCTTTCCTGGTTGTTGTAACATAATAGGTCCATTTGCATTTTGTTGTTGCATCATTTTAGAACGTTCTTCGTCAATTTCTTTGATTTGTTTCAAAACATCGGGTTTCATTTTTGGTAGTCCCGGTTCATATTTAGCCAATAATTTATCGATATCTTTCATGAAAAATTTTTTGATATGTTCTTCATCCTTAAATTTGATAAACATATCCACAGTTTTAGGCGATTCTTTGAAAACATCCGGATGAGGATTTTTTAATAATTCACGTTTATCAAACGTATTATGCTCATGTGAAAATACTAAAATTGTTTTCATAGGATCCAATTGTACAAATGGAATGGTATAATTTTTTAAGAAAGCTTTTTCTTCTGCTAACGCTGCATGGTTTTCATATTGTGTTTTACTCAATAATTCTTTTTTAAATGCAAATGTTCCAGCAGTTGCATGGTTTGGTCCATATGGTCCACATTGGTACATTTTTTTGATATGTTTGAAATATATGTACATTTCACTTGAACCAGCACAAAGAGCGGTTGGTGATGAAGTCAAACGTTCAACTGCATGTGAAATTCGTTCCGGTGGATAATAATCATCATCATCCATATATACAATAATAGACCCAGTAGATTGTTTATGCATGTAATTACGTTTTTCACCGAGCGACATTTTTTTATCAAGACTGAAATATTTGATTTGCGGAATGTTTGCTTTTTCTATTAAATCGGCGATTTTATCAGTTCCATCATCAACTATAATCCATTCAATGCGATCTTTTGGATAATTTTGATTTCGAAAGCATTCTAACATAATGGGTATAAATGGTCTTCGGTTGAAAGTTGGAGTGCATACACTTACTAATGGAGTCTTTTTCTTTTTTTCAACCATTTTAAATATATAAAATAAGAATTGTTTATATATTTTTATAATAAATTACATTGGAATATTCATACATTGGAATATTCATACATTGGAATATTCATACATTGGAACATTCATACATTGGAACATTCATACATTGGAACATTCATACATTGGAACATTCATACATTGGAACATTCATACATTGTATTACCCTTCATTACACATTTTTCTATCTTTTGAACTCATTTTCGCTTCCTCTATTTCTTGTAATAAGCCCTTTATTTTATAACCATATGTAAATACTGAAATACATGCAATTATTAACATGTTGATAAACGAGAAAAATATTTTGTTGATAGCCGAATTAACAAATATTAAATATACAATGACTCCTATTAAAAAGAAGAGTATAAAAATAAATTCAAATAAACATTTGTTTATAATTTCTAATAAAAATTTCAATAATGCAACCCACCAAACTAATGTATTTGGCGGACAATCATATTTACCAATATTACTTATAGATTCACATAAAAAATTATTAATATTTTTTATACTATTCCAGTATGTTGTACTTGAATAAATTGGTATTGCAAAAAATGAATGTATAATTATATACCCTAATAGAAAAATTCCGGCTATGCCTATATTGATCATTGTAAATATCAATTTGAATATACCACCAATCAAAGTTGAAAATGGAGCTGTAACTAAATTGAAAACACTCGATGCAGTATCTAATACATTTGATGGAAAAAGTGACATTAACATACAAAATAAGATAATACCATATAACATATTCGTTAATGTCGGATTTACAGATGTAGACCCTCCAATATAACCAAAAAATGTATTTTTCATTGTTGAAGAATAGTTACATACTACATTTGCTATGATTAAAATTAGTACCAAAAACAATAACATAGAATTAAGTAACACATCCATTGGTGTGAATTTTTTTGCCGTTTCTATTATAGGTGGCATGTAGTGTAAAACTACGTTATTCAATATCGCAGTAGGCCTCGACAAATAAAAAAAGAAGAATTTTAACATTGGTAATATAGAATTTAAAAAATCAAAATCAATATGTGTATTTACTTGCGCTCCTCCTTCTTTATAAATTGTTATAAAGAACCAATTATATGCTACAAGTAATGTAACTGGTATTGATAAAATATAATATGCCTGATTTTTAATGATGTTTATATCGTTTCTTCTCGATCTCGCATTTTTATCGCCCAAATCATAAATTGATCCTATAATTTTTGTCAAATTTGTATCTGCATTGCCGAATAACAACCGATTTAGCAAACCTATATAATAGCGTACTTGACTAAAAAATCTTGAAAGAGCATTTTGTTTACATTTACTATTACTCAAATTTTCTTTAAAACTTTCTTTGTTTTCTTTGAAATTTTCGGTTTTCAAACTTTTTGTATTATCATATTCTTCATTATTTTTGTAATTTTCATTTTTTTTCTTGTTTATTTTTTCTATTTTTTGAATAATAATTTCAGTATCATTATTTTCATCATTTTTCACATCTTTTTTAGTAATTGTTTCAAGGTTCTCAATTATGTTATTATTATCTTTACTAAATGTTTTCGTTTTCCATTTTGTTTCATTATCTTCCATTCTATTATATAATTATTTATATAATAGTATTTGATAAAAAACAAAATTATCTGGCATATAACATACCACAATTTCCACCAATAAATGAAAGAATGTTATAGCGTTCTTCGTATAATGTCAAATTGAAATTATATTCATATAATCTCCAATTTTGTTTATTTATACCTATTGCATTTCCGTTTTGGTCACAAACAATCCCAAATATAGAATTAACAGAATCTACGTTGGGAACATAAGTTGTTAATTCTAATTCAATGTTCTTGAATTTACTCAAATTAATTGCACCTGATGGTTGATATTCAAATGGACTCGTATTCAAACAAAAATTATAGCAATATATCCCCTCTTTTGCAAATCCCTGACTTCTGGTATATTTCTCAATGTAATCGTAAACTCCACGCGTCAATATATTTTCTCTATAATCACCATTCAGCAATATACCCATTGTTTCCAATATTTCTTTACGATTTCCTGCAAAAAAATCACCTGTATAAAAAAAACCAGTATTTGCTCCATCTGGATTATATAATGGTCCAAATATAAATGCATTGTCGGTTGATTTATCCGGTGCTTCTGTGATATCAGAAGGAATTGATTTATATGGCCAGTTTGTATAATTACTCCATTCATTTCTCATATTAACATCGTTTCGTTGTAAAAACCATATCCAATTTGCAACCATTCCATTTGACAACAATTTGACTTTTTTAGAACCCGTGATATTTTCAAATTTATATTCAAACACATCTTTTACTAAATAGACCTGTTCTTCTTGGGCAAATAATTGGCGTTCATCTTTTGATAAAAAACAATAGGTAGCCATCAAATGCACATCCGCATTCCATGTATTTATTTTATTCTCATAATTTTCCTGTGAAATATTGACAGCTGGTGGTCTTTGTAAAAAACGATACATTTGGAATTGCTGACGGTTGAAATCCGGTTGAATATATGGTAAATTATTTTCAACATCAAAAACATCGCGTACTTGAAATAATTCTTGTATAGGACGCAATGTAACTGAAATGGATAATTCGTTATATTGTAATGAAATTAGAGGAAATGCGCAACGACTATCTAATGTGAACCATGTGTTAATAGGTATATATATATTTCTACCACGTATTGATGGCTCTGCGCCAACAATTGCACCAGTATAAAATGCAGATGGATAAGTATTCGAACGACCGAATGCATTTGCAGGGTCGTTCAATTCTGGTACATTTCCACTCATTGCATTGAATAAATTTTTCTTTTCTGTGGTAAAATCACGGTCAACCATTGCGGCTAAATATTGGCCTGTATATTTTTGTATAGTCAATGAACCACAATTTATAGTAATTTCTTCTATTAGATTTGTTCCTAAATCAGATATCCAACGAAATTCATAAGGAGTCCACGTGTTTGCATTGTTATCATTCGGATGATAAAAAGGACTCCATATATCCGGCAATGTAACTACTATGTATGTATCCATAAGTAATTCGGCATATCTTGGTATTTTGAATGTAAACGTGGAACTTTCAGTTGTCCGTAATTCTCTTAATCCATCATAATCAATCCTGAATTTTTGTAATCCAAAATTAGTATATTTAGAATAAGTCACTTTGAAAAACGTTTTAGTAGGATTTCCGGTTAATATTACATTATTGTTACCAATTGATATAAGATTTAGTAATCCACCTGCCATTTATAAATAAGTATAATATAATACATTATTTTGTTTTTATTATTATTTTTTGTTATAGGTATTATATATAAATGAAATTTATAGAATTGTTTATTATTATTTTAATCATCTTTTTATTTTTGTACATATCATATCGATTAATCCAGAAACAAAGTACAAAATATGTTTATGAAGGATTTCAAGAAGGGTTAGAAACAACTACTATTACGAATACTACCGATAAAATGCTTAATATACCATTAAATCAAGTTTGTATTAAAGCATCTTATAATTCAGCATTTGATGGAAAAAATATTTCGATTGACCAATTGAAATATGTTATGAGTAGAGGTTGTCGTTTTTTGGATTTTGAATTGTATTTAATAGGGGACACTGTTTATGTTAATTATTCCACGGACCCAACATATAGTACTTATATCAATACAAATACAAGTATTGAACTAAATTCACCATCAAAAGCCATTTCGTTTAATGATATAATGAAAGCTATAAACGATTCATCTGTTAAAACTAGTACTGACGGTAAAAATGCATATGTAACCCCGAATCCAAACGACCCTTTGTTTATACAATTACGTATTAAATCAAAAGATAACAATATATACACAAAACTAG